>CAFBMO010000010.1_pt1 | contig 30770 bp, 30 predicted proteins | sample 7268821 | NCBI WGS metagenome assembly CAFBMO01 (sample SAMEA6814065, study PRJEB35770) | freshwater metagenome | biome: Freshwater; feature: Freshwater reservoir; material: water | place: Czech Republic | collected 2017-05-23 | depth 30m m
CAAGACACCGCAGAACTCTTCTTTGAAGATGTGCGCGTACCAGCTGCAAATCTCTTGGGCGAAGAAGGCCAAGGTTTTTACTACTTGATGATGAATCTTGGTGTTGAGCGATTAGCCATTGCCTTGGCTGCGCTTTCCCAGGCACGTCAGGTCTTTGATGACACCCTGGATTACGTTAAAACGCGTGAAGCCTTCAAGCAGCCAATCGGAACCTTCCAAGCTAATAAGCATGTGATGGCAACTTTTGCTACCGAACTTGATATCGCACAGGTCTATGTCGACTCGCTTATCAGCAAGGTGCTTGATGAAACGCTCAGCGATATTGAAGCGTCAAAGGCCAAGTGGTGGGTGACAGAACTTGGTAAGCGCGTGATTGATGGTTGCCTGCAATTACATGGTGGTTACGGCTACATGCTCGAATACCCTGTCGCTAAGGCCTATATTGATTACCGGTACATGACTATTGGCGGCGGAAGCACAGAGATCATGAAGGAAATGATCGGTAACGATCTCGGGCTGGCTTGGCGCAATCGTGGCTAATTTCTCTGGCGTCATTACCGTTGAAGATCGTCTCGCAATCCTGGATATGTTTGCCCGGCAATCCCATTGCATCGACGGCGGTGATGCTGCTGGCTGGGCTGCTACCTATGCGGTTGAAGGTTCATTTCATTCACCGACCTACAAGCTCACTGCAACAGGCCGTGCCGCACTCACTGAGTTTGCGGAAAACTCAAATGCGGGTGCGCGGTCACGTGGTGAGCAATTTCGACACCACGTTTCAGCCATCATGCTCACCCCAAAAACCCCCACTGAAGTGACTTCGGTGAGTTATCTCATGATCTTGGCCACCACACTGGATGGCACGCGGGTAGATCGAAGTGTGAGAATGTTTGATGATCTAGTGAAAGTCGAAGGGGAGTGGCTCGTGGCATCGCGAACCGTGCTTCGTGACGATGCAGAACTGCAAGCCAAGTAAAACTTGAGATAAAGGGTGGGGCTGTAATGAAATTTGTGACCTTCAAGGCCGATGGTCAGACTCGCATTGGTGCTTTTGACGGCGCTACCGTCACTGAACTCACCAGCCTGCCCGCAGGCGTGAATGATCTTCGCGGACTGCTTGCTGCAGTGGCACCAGCTGATCTAGCCAAAGTCGAAGCCAAGGGCAAGACATGGGATCTTGCAGATGTTGAGCTCCTTCCAGTTATTCCTAATCCCAACAAAATCATCTGCGTTGGTGTGAATTACCGTTCGCATCGTGAAGAAACTGGTCAGGATCCGAACCTGAAGCCAACGATTTTTACGCGCTTTGCTGACACGCAGATTGCTCACGGTGCAGTTGTTACGCACCCGTCAGCAACCGATAGTTTCGATTACGAAGGCGAACTTGCTGTGATCATCGGTAGAGACGCTAAGAACATTTCAGCGGCTGATGCCTGGAGTGTTGTTGCTGGCTTCGCGCCATACAACGATCTCACGGCTCGCGATTGGCAGAAACACTCAACACAGTGGATTCCTGGAAAAAACTTCCCTGAAACAGGTGCCTTTGGCCCAGCCATGGTGACCTTGGATGAAATTGCTGACGTTCCATCAGTTGAACTCACCACTCGAGTCAATGGGGATGTTCGCCAAAACGCAACCCTTGCCGAAATGATCTTCGATATCCCTGCCTTGATCGAATACATCACGGGCTTCACCCCACTTGCACCTGGTGATGTGATTGTTTCTGGAACTCCAGGTGGCGTTGGCAAGTTCATGACACCGCCGACCTACCTCAAGGCCGGCGATGTTGTGGAAATCGAACTCAGCGGTGTGGGCTTGTTGGTCAACACCATCGGCTAATGACAGAAGTTAAAAGAACGGGCCCCGCATACGCGAGGCCCGTTCTTCTTTGTCTATCTCGTTAGCGAACCTTGCGGAAGTACGGCAGGAACTTGGTGCCATCTCCCACAGGAAGCATTTCGGCTTGCACGCGATCTCCGATCTGCAAATCGGCAGCATCGGCTTCATCGACAAGACGCGAAAGTAAGCGGATTCCTTCATCAAGGCGAACATCGATGAAGGCGTATGGAGCCTCATCAACAAACGATGGATTTTCTGGACGGCGCACAATTGAGAAGGTGTAAATCTCACCGGCACCTGAAAGGTGCTCATAGATGAAGTTCTCGCTCATGCAGGTTGGACACACTGGCTTTGGGTAGTACCAAAGGCGATCGCAATCCTGACAACGTTGTGCACTCAAGATGCCCTTTTCACCATTTGCCCAATAGTCGCGATCCCAAGGAACGGTCTTTGGCGTTGGCCTAGTCATTGAAAGGCTCCTTTCCAAGCATCATGCCGCACGTAATAACAAGGTTGGTTTGGTAGGACATCAAGCCGATGCCGCTGACAAATCCGATCTTTGCGTCCTTGATCTGCCGCGGGCCGGCTTCACCACGAAGTTGGCGAATGGATTCGATCACTGGAATGTAGCCGCCGCCAAGACGTGGTTGACCAATGGAAAGGATGCCACCGCTGGTGTTGATTGGCAGTGGGCCTTCGAGGGAGAAATCATTCTCCTCAACCCATTTACCTCCCTGGCCAAGGTCGCAGAAGCCAAGATCTTCGATCTGCTTGATGATTGCCATTGGGTAATCGTCATACAACTGCATGAAGTCGAGATCTTCGCGCTTGGTCTTTTCAAAGAGTTGATCGCGAATGTCGATAAACCCGGTGAGCAAACGATCAGGCTCTTGATCTTGCGCGCCAGCACTGTGCTTTTCTGCGTACGTGCCGATGTAGATCGGAGGCTTCGCTAACTTTTTAGCGTATTCCTCGCTCGTGACGATCACAGCAATTGCTCCAGCGCATCGCATCACGCAGTCAAGCTTGCGGATTGGGTCAGCAATCAATGGTGAATTGATGTAGTCATCAATGGTCATTGGGTCGCGCAGCAATGCATTGTCGTTCAGTGCAGCATGCTTTCGGAAAGTGACCGAGACCTTGCCCAATTGTTCGAGCGTGGTTCCGTAGGTTTCCATGTGCAGGCGCTGAACCATGCCGAATTGACTGTTTGGTCCGCCGTAGCCGTAAGGCAGGATGAAACTGCGGTGTGCGTAATCAATTGGAGGCGACACTGCATCGTGATGCAGGTCGGTGAAGTCAGCACGGTTGCCGCCACCAACACACACCACAACATCTGCGCGGCCAGCTTCAATTGCTTCAACAGCGCGAGCGATGCTCATCACTGATGATGCGCCGCCGTAGTCAGCCTTCATCGTCCAGTTCACTGCAAGGCCAAGATGTTCTGCCATGTACGAAGAGTCATCGGGCAGCACGTTGGCGCAAAAGACGATGCCATTGATATCGGACTTTGGAATGCCGGTGTCGTCCATCGCCAGGCGAATTGCCTCGGCCATGAACTGAAGATCCGCCTTCTCTGATTTTCGCGAGAAGGTGGTTTCAGCCGCTCCAGCGATTACTGCTCTGGTCATGAATACTCACCTCTGTGGGTTTGGGTCTGTGCGCTCAACACGGTCGACTCCTTCTCTGGGGTGAAACTACATCGCGGTCGAGTCGCATCAGGTGCAGCTCGTGCGTAGGGTGGATCTTGGTCGATCGCCCGAGTTGGAGCGAAACCGGAGGCTATATTATCAGAATCGATTTCTTAGTTCAGAGTATGGAAAAATCTATTTCTGACATTCTGAGTCTACTTTTCAATAAAACCTTGCAGAAAACATCGCCCTATGAAATTGTTGCGCTCTGGGGCTTTGACTCCTGGAATTCTCGACTTTGGAGGCACCCATGACCATCGCTGACTCAACGCAGGCCGGCAACCCGGGTGAGCATATCCGCGCGACGGTGCCCTTTGCGATCCAAAATCTCGAGCGGATTCCCACCAAGCGTTATTACGACCCTGAATTCTTCGAATGGGAAAAGAAGCACCTGTGGACCCGTACCTGGCAGATGGCATGCCGGCTGGAAGAAATCCCCAATATCGGCGACTTTATGGAATACACGATTATCGACAAGTCGGTCATCGTGGTTCGCGAAAGCGAAACAGAGGTCAAGGCTTTCCAAAACGTCTGCCCGCACCGAGGTAACACGTTGGTTCGCGGCACCGGAAACGCAAAGAGCGGTTTCGTGTGTGGCTTCCATGGATGGTGCTGGAACACCAAAGGCGAAAACACCTTCGTGTATCAGCCACATCTGTTTAGCGAAGCCAATATTGACCCAAACAACATTCGCCTTCGTGATGTGAAGTCGGAAGTCTGGGGCGGCAATGTCTTCATTAACTTTGATGCAAACGCAGCTTCGTTGAAAGAGCGCCTGGATCCCTTCTACACCAATGTAGGCGCCTACAACATTGAGCATCAGCGCACAGTGTGGTGGTACGCAGTTGAAGTGCCTTCTAACTGGAAGGTTGGCGTTGAAGCTTTTATGGAGGGCTACCACGTTCTCCAAACCCACCCGCAACTCATGCCAAAGAATGCTCGCCCTGCAACGCAGCAATTTGCGGCAACCCAAGGCGGCGGCAGTTCACTTGCAGCTCGCTTGGCAGGCGCTGATTCAGCCGCTGTTGCCAAGGCAACCAATGACTTCCTCATCACTATCGGTCATGGCATGGATTCATGGATTCTTGAAAAGGACCTCACAATCGCTGCAGGGATGCAGGCAGACTTGCCAGAAAATGTTGAAGAAGCCATTCCTGAATACCGTCGTCAGCTTAATGATGCGATCGTTGAATGGAACCGCGCACAAGGCATGCCAATTGCTGACCTCAATGCGCTTGAGGCTGCTGGCAATCGACCAACCGTGAATCCTTCTTTCCCGAACTTCTTTACGCTGCCGTACTTTGGTAACTCAACCTCGTACCGGTTCCGTCCACTCACGCCGGACACCATGATCTTTGAAATGCGCTCAATGACCCTCTTCCCAGAAGGCGAAGCGCCAGAGTGCCCCAAGGAACCAACGTGGGTGGACCTTGATGATCCACGTTGGCCAGCTATTCCCGTTCAAGACTTCGGAAATATCCCAAATATTCAAATTGGAGTGAAGGCTCCAGCACTTGAACACACAAGTATCTCGCGTCAAATTGAAGGACGAATTAGTAGCTTTCATCAATTAATTGACGGTTATCTTGCTGGTGTTGACGAAGAAACTTTGACCCGCGCGCATCGCTTCGCATCCGGGCCAATTGACGTTCCAATTGTTGATATTTGGACTGAAGAAAGTTAAATCTTTTTCAAAATCTTGATTACTACTTTGCAATCAGCAAAGTACAAGCCGTAAGGCGTGTAGGAGGAAATGAATGTCGCTGAGTACTCAGCAGTTGGAAGAAGCGTATGCAGAAATGCTACGCATTCGCGGGTTCGAAGAACGTGCGCAAGAGCTCTATGCAAAATTGCATTTCAAGGGTTCAACGCATCTGGGTATCGGACAAGAAGCAGTTGCCGTAGGTGCGCGTCTAGGTTTGCAAGAAGGCGACCTCGTTGCACCGACCTATCGCGGGCACGCATATGCATTGGCTTGGGGCATGACGTCATTCAGTCTTTTCGCAGAGCTCCTGGGCCGCGAAGCGGGTAGCAACCACGGCCGTGGTGGCTCTAAGCACATGGGTAGCGCTGAACTCGGTGTGATTCCAGGAAACGCAATCGTTGCTGCGAACCTGCCAATCGCTTGTGGCACTGCATTACGGGCGAAAATGGACGGCGACGACGAAGTCACGGTCGTGGTCTTTGGTGACGGTGCAACTAACCAGGCTGCATTCCATGAAGCAATGAACCTCGCTGCCGTGTGGGATCTTCCTGTGATTTTCCTATGTGAGAACAACCTTTACTCGGAAATGACGCCGATCAAGGATGCAGTCAAGGTTGATGAACTGAGTATTCGTGCCTCTGCTTATGGCATGCCAGGTGTGCGCGTTGACGGCATGTCAGTTGGTGCAGTGGCTGATGTGGTTTCCCAAGCTGCAGCACGTGCACGCGCAGGTCAAGGTCCAACCTTCATCGAGGCAATGACTTACCGCTACTGCGGCCACATGCCAGGTGACATGTGTGATTACCGCACCCGTGAAGAAGAGGCTGAGTGGAAGTCCCGCGATGCGATCGAGGCTTGCGAAGCGCTCCTCGTTGCAGGTGGAAAGACACCAGCAGAAACTGCTGCAATTCGCGAGCGTGTTGAGCAAGAGCTCAATGCTGCAGAAGCAGAAGCACTTGCTTCACCTCTACCTGATCCTTCAACAATTAGTCGCGGCGCTGCTGCATGGATGGAGACCTCACGATGAGCGCGCGCGAACTTCCTTACCGCGAAGCAATTCGCGAAGCAATTCAAATTGAAATGCAGCGTGACCCAGATGTATTCATTATGGGCGAAGACATTGGCAGCTACGGCGGCATCTACAAGGTGACCAAAGGTCTCTATGAAGAGTTCGGCCCAGAACGCGTGATGGATACCCCAATTTCTGAAGCCGGCTTCGTTGGCGCAGCGATTGGTGCGGCCATGGTGGGTAAGCGTCCGATCGTCGAATTGATGTTCATGGACTTCTCGCTAGTTGCGGCAGACCAGATCTTGAACCAAGCTGGCAAGCAGCGCTTCATGAGTGGTGACGACTTCCGTGTTCCCATGACCATTCGCACCCAGCAGGGAGCCGGCGGTGGCGTTGGCGCTCAACACGGTCAGTCACTAGAAGCGCTCTTCATGCATATTCCGGGCTTTGCGATTGCGTTGCCTTCAACTGCTGCTGACGCCAAGGGCCTGATGGCTACAGCAATCCGCATGGATGATCCAACAATGTTTATTGAGCACAAGACTCTGTATGCAGAAAAGGATCCAGTTCCAGAAGGTGAATACCTGATTCCGTTTGGTCAGGCTGCGATTCGCACTGAGGGTTCTGACATCACTTTGATCTCATACAGCGCTTCAATGTTGCCAACACTCAAGGCAGCCGAATTACTCAAGGCAAACCATGGCATTCATGCTGAAGTCATCGACCTTCGCACGATCGTTCCTGTTGACTGGGAAACGATCACGGCGTCAATCATGAAGACTGGTCATGGTGTTGTGATTCACGAAGCACATCGTCGCGGTGGGGTTGGCGCTGAAATCGCTAGCGAACTTACCCAGCGCACCTGGGGAACATTGGCCGCTCCTATTGCACGTATCGGTGGCTTGGATATCCCAATTCCGTTCTCCCCATCTTTAGAAGCGGTTTGGCATATTCAGCCGCAAGACATTGTCAACACTGCTCTTCGAACGTTGAAGAAGTAGTTCTTCTCAGGCGACGAAAGCATCCGAGATATGGCGAACATAAGTAACGGTTGGGTAACTGGCACGCGCGATTCAGTAACCGCTGCATTCGCTCGATCGTTGGCAGCTGTTCCCACCAATGTGTTCCTTGATTTCTCGGGTGAGAGTTACACCTACGAGCACTTTGATCACCTGAGCTCACACCTAGCTTCATCATTTTTGGAGCTGGGTGTGCAGCCGGGGGATCGAGTCGCTTCGATGCTGGATAACAGCGTGCAGGCAGTTGCTACCTGGATGGCCGCAAATAAAATCGGTGCGATCTGGGTTCCCATCAATACTGCGAATAAAGGCGAGTTCTTACGTCACCCGCTAGCTGACTGCGGTGCCAAGCTTGTTGTGGTTGATGCACAGTATTTTGACCGCATAGAGACGGTGGCACATGGAGTGCCTGAGCTATCACTAGTTCTGGTGAATGGCGAATTTGCTGGTGCTGATGTCCCTGCACTGGATGTGCGGCCCCTCGGCGATTATTGGGGTGACTCAACGGGCGTTGAAGTTGTAGAAAATTCGCCATCTGATATTGGCGCCTTGATGTACACCTCTGGCACAACAGGCCCGTCCAAAGCCTGCATGATGAGCCATAACTATCTCTGCAACATTGCTCGTGCAGGTTCAAATCTTGTTGCGCTCGAACCACACGACATCGTATGGACACCGCTGCCGCTTTTTCATACGAGTGGATTGCAGGCGATCCTTGGTGCGATCATCGTGGGTGGGAAGGTTTCAATTTCATTGAAGTTTTCCGTCACGAACTTCTGGGCTGAGATCGAGACATCAGGTGCGACCGTAGCCAAGATCATGGCATCGATGGTTCCGATCCTGATTGCTGCTCCTGAAGATGATGCGATGAAGCGAACTTTTGGTCAGGTGCGAGCAGTGGTGGGTAATCCGTTCACCCCCGCCCAAAAACAAGCGTTTTACGATCGCTTTGGTGTGAAATACATAGCGAATAATCAGTACGGCTCAACTGAGGTCTATTGCGGAACTAGTGTTCCTTATCTCGCAGACACGCCTCAAGGTTCAGCGGGTAAGCGCAATGATGACTTTGATGTAATCGTGCTAGATGACAACGACTGCGAAGTCCCTTATGGCACCCCTGGTGAATTGTGTTTCAGGCCAAGTAAGCCAGACGTGATGTTCTCTGGTTACTGGCAGCAGCCCCAGAAGTCGGCTGAAGTGTGGAGAAATCTTTGGATGCACACCGGTGACATGGTGCGCATGGATGAAGAAGGATTCATTTACTTCACCGACCGCAAGAAGGATTACATGCGCAAAGGTGGGGAGAATATCTCTGGCTTTGAAATGGAAAAGACGTTCATCGGGCACGACGCCATTGGTGAAGTATCAGTACATGCGTTGCCTAGTGAGCTTGGCGAAGATGACATCAAAGTGGTTGTCGTGCTTGCCGATGGTGCGAATCTGTCTCATGAAGATCTTTGGCACTGGAGTCGCGAGCGGGTGCCCTCCTTTGCCACCCCGCGCTACATCGAGTTCCGCAAGGAACTGCCAAAGAATGGCGTTGGTCGCGTACTGAAGTACCAATTACGCGATGAAGGCGTCACACCTGCTACCTGGGATGTGCAGACCACTGATTTAGTCAAGAAGCGAGTGAGTCAGTAATAACCGAGTTGTTTAACCTCGAAAAAGGATGTGCCAAATGAGCAAGAGCATGCTGTTGGTTCTCACGAATCCAGTTCCTGGCAAGGAAGCAGAATTTGAAGCTTGGTACGAGCAGCAGCATGTTCCTGAAGTGCTCGATATCCCTGGCTATGTCGCGGCCTCTCGGTGGAAGAAGAGCCATTTGGTGTGGCCAAGTGGACGCCCATCGGTTGATCAATCCCGGGCGGCGCTGTACACGGTTGAAGGCGATCTGGAAGAAGCCATTAACGCCCTCACGAGCCGGGTGGCTGATGGCACGATCGTGCTTCCCGATTGCATCGACATCGAGTCAATTGGTATCACGCCCTATGAATTCATCAGTGACACCGAGTAATTGCTGGTAGAAATAGGTACGTACCAGAATTGATCGCCTGAGTTGAAGGAAACTATGTCGCCCAAAGAAGACGCAATCGACATATTGGTTGTCGGTTCTGGCCTAGCGGGTCTCACTGCTGCAATCACTGCTCGTCAAGCAGGTGCTGAACTCGTGCTCATCGCTGAATCCCAAGATGTTGTTGGTGGGTCAACGCGCTTGTGTGACGGAATGATTCTTGGTGCCAACACGCGTTTGCAGCGTAAGCACGGTATCGAAGACTCCGCGAAGAACTTCTTCAATGAATACATGGCATGGACCCAGTGGGAACTTCCAGGTGGCTTGATTAAAGCCTTCACCGAAGAATCAGGCCCCGCAATTGACTGGCTTGAAGAGCAAGGTGTGGAGTTTCACGATCTGGTGATTTACGGTGGAAGTGAAAACATTCCGCGCGGTGTAGTGGCTAAGGAAAAGGGTCAAGGCATCGTGAATGTTCTTGCCGCTAAAGCCAAATCACTAGATATCGATATTGCCATTGGCCAACCTGTGAAGTCATTAATCATCCGTGATGGCGCAGTTGTGGGTGCGATTGTTGGTGATGATGAGGTTTTTGCCCGATCCGTAATTCTGGCTTCCGGTGGTTATGGCGCAAATCCAGTAAAGGTTGCCAAGTGGTGGCCCAATGCAACAAGTGCCGGTGACTGGCTTTGGTACATGGGAGCAGATGGTGCCCAGGGCGATGCTCTGGATTTTGCGGAGCAAGCCAATGCTCGCATCAGCGGCTTTGATCGAGGACTTCGCTTACCGCACCCAAATTTCGTCAATGCACAAGAGCCGTATATTCCGGGTTGGCAAATCATGGTCAACGCACAAGGCACACGCTTCGTTGATGAGTCATCTCCTTACGGTGCGGTCGATCGCGCCTTCTCGCTGAATGACAACAAGGGATTCATCATCTTTGATGACCAGGCCCTCCATGTTGATCCAGATAACGAGATGCCTGCGTATAAGCAAGTGGTTCCAGCCTTTGGCAAACGTCGCAGCGCCAGCTGGAACGTTCCAATGATGGAAGAGATGATCGAAAAGGGTGCGATCACTCAAGCGAATTCAATTGCCGAATTGGCGCAGAAGCTCGGAATTTCTCCTGAACAACTGGAACACACGATTGCTCAATACAACGCAGGGGCCGCCGAGGGCATCGATGCATTCGGCAAAGAAGCCAAGTTCTTGCGCCCTGTTGTCCAAGCACCGTTCTACGGTAAAGAGATTCGCCCGGCAACAATAGCGGCAACAGGCACGGGCCCAATGATTGATAACAAAGCCCGCGTCGTTGATCACAATGGTGATCCGATTCCAGGGCTGTTTGCTGCAGGTGAAGCTACCGGTGGCTTTCTGGGTTACGTCTACGCAGGTAGCGGCAACTCACTTGCAGGTTGCGCAAGTTTTGGCCGAATCGCAGGAAAGAGTGCAGCCTCAACTCTGTAGCGGTTCAGTGCCGATCACGTTACTTGCAATCAGGTCGGCATATTTGGCCTCGGTTACCCCGAGTTCCCCGCGCAAAATCTCTTCATTGTGTTGACCAAGAGTTGGCGCTGGTCGACTATGAACCTTGCGGGTTGCCTCATAGGAAAAGTGCATAGGGAACGTAGGGAACAGGCGTGGCCCTGATAATGGGTGATCAAGCTCTTGGTAATACTCACGATCGACCAGTTGCGGTTCAATGTTGTAATCAACTGGCTTGAGTAAGCGCGACGCTGGTATCCCTGCACTTTGTAGTCGTGAGAGAAGATCATTCGCTGGATGCGCAAGAGTCCACGCCAAAATTATCGCGTCGATCTCATCGTGATGCTCATGACGTTCTTTCAACCCTGAGGCAGCAAAAGCGTCTAATGTAGGCATGCCAACCATTGCAATAAGTGACTGCCATTCCTGATCATCGCGAATTGAAAGGGCAATGTAGGTCTTTTCTGCATCTCCAGTTCGGTAAACGCCTTGTGGGGCATATCCCGGCGCACGGTTACCTGGTCGTTCTGGTGGGTAACCGAACTGATCTGCAATCAAGATGGCACCAGCCATCGCCATGCCAACTTCACTTTGTGGAACTTCAATCAGTTGGCCTTCGCCGGTGCGATCGCGGTATTCAAGCGCCGCGATGATTGCCGTGGTGAGGTGCATCGCCACGATTGGATCCATGTAGCCGCCAGGGGTTTGTGGTCGACTATCCGGATATCCAGTAACAGTGGCAAATCCAGAAACCTGTTCAAACACATCGCCCCAGCCAACATAGCTTTTCCATGGGCCTTCATTTCCAAAACTCGGTGCGCGCACCATGATGATTCCTGGATTGATCGCCTTCAGGTCTTCGTAGCCAAGGCCTTGCTTCTCCACTACGTGTGATGCGTAGTTTTCGATGAAAATATCTGCGCCTTCGCATAGTTGCTTCAACAATGCTCGGCCTTGATCGTTACTCGCATCGAGAGTGATGTCTCGCTTATCCAAGTTCGTAGCTTGCCAGAGCAAGCCACGATCCATCCAGCGATCACCAAGTATCGGGGCGGTGTGATTTGCGCGCCACACATCCGGGCGCTGCACGCTCTCAACCTTGATCACGTCAGCGCCTTGCGAAGCTAGGTACATCGTGCCGTAGGGAACAGACCAGAAGTGCGCGAATTCGATCACTCGAATACCTGCGAATGGCAGTGGCTGATTCATCGTTTGCCTACCGATGTGCCTTGTCGAGCAGGGGTAACTGAGAGCCGCCATGGCGGTCCAGGCACTTGGTAGGTGGATTGATTGCCTACGACCTCATAAAAGAATGGACGTTCTTGCCATTGCGCAAGTGCGAACATTTCTTTTCCTTGAGTCACTGGAATGGTCGGTACGCGCATGCTTTGACCAAGGGTGACGAGTTCATTCACAGTTTTATCGGCAAGGAAGGCATCGACTTTTGCACTGAATTCATCAAGTGGACCTTCTCCGCGATTCATTTCTTGCATGAATCCGTAGTAGTCCTCAAGGCCAGTCATTCGGCAAGCATCTTCCCATTGCGCCTGGGTCAGCGTGTTGATGCCGACCCAACCATCTACGCACCGGCGAATACCAAATGGCGAAATTAAAATGCGATCGCGAGGTACCCCGAGTTCACCTCGAGCGTCGTAGCGCAACCGGTCGTAACACAACATTGAGTGCGCTGCCTCAAACTCAGAGAAGTCGACGGTGACGGGAGTGTGTTGTTGTTTGGCTGCGCGGTAAGCGGTGAGCGCACTCACTGAGATGTATGAACCGGTTGCCCATTCGTGCATTTGCCCGCCTACTTGCACGGGTTCCATCACCACTTCTTTGCGGCTCGTTACCCAGCCGGCAGCTGCTTGAACAATCAGAGATGTAGCGGGGCGATCACGGTAGGGGCCAGTTGCTCCCCAAGGGGTTACATGGACGATCGCTATTGCTTGGTCGGTTGGGATATTGACATCAAGTGCCGCAAACTCTTCTGGAAGGAGTGTGGTCAAAATGATGTGCGCACTTGCGACAAGGGCCGCGAAGTCAGCATTACTGGGTAGGGAGTAATCAACACTCACACTGTGCTTACCCGTATTCAAAAAATCGAAAATAGCTCCATGGACCGCGCTGTCAGGGGGCAAAGCGGGGTGCCCGGCTCGCAGGGGGTGGCCAGTACTGTCTTCTACCAGAATCACATCGGCGCCTAGATCAGCCAGGAGCAGTCCGGCATACGGGAGCGCGAAGTCAGCAGTCCCGCCCACTTCCAGAACGCGGATACCCTCAAGCGCCGTCGACATCTAGCCTATCCTTCCGAGGTGGGTGAGTCTCGACAGAGAATATCCTAAAATTATATTCTCAGTAAAATTATCGAAAATGAGGGTAGATGTATTTCCCAACCGAGCAGGCTCAATCCCTCAGTGAGGCCGTGAACAGCCGCCATAGTTGCCGGTCATTTCGATCAACGCCGATACCCAACGATCAGATTCGTCAGATTTTCACACTTGCGCAGCAGACTCCTTCTTGGTGCAATACCCAGCCGTGGCAGGTGCAGTTCCTTACTGGTGCTGCAACCCGAGACTTCGCCAGCGAACTCACGAGACATGCCGCAAGCGACCCTTCCGGCAATCCGGATCTGCAATTCCCGGCGGAATATGTAGGTGAATTTGGGCAGCGTCGCCGATCATCGGGTCGCGCGCTCTTTGCGGCAGTAGGGCTTGCTCGTGATGATCTCGCCGGTCGGGCTCGTCAGTCCGCCTTGAATTACGAGTTCTTTGGCGCGCCTCACGTAGCCATCATCTCGGTTCCGAAATCTCTGAATGACTATGCACTCGTTGATGCTGGTGGTTACGTTTCGACACTGATGTTGATCGCCACGAGTTTCGGGTTGGGAACAATCGCTCAAGCATCGATTGCACGCTATTCACCGTTTGTGCGCGACTATTTCAGGATGAATGAACAACAGCGAGTGGTGTGTGCTGTTTCATTTGGATATGCAGATGAAACCAACCCTGCAAATGCGTTCCGCACGGATCGCAGTTCAATTGATGATGTAGTCATCGGACTATCGCAGTAGTTACTTCCACTGGCGAACAACTTCATTCAACGTGGACCTTGAACCCACTCGTTGTGCGTCAACATCAAATGGGTGCGCTGAAAGACGAGGCGCCGGCGCAGCCTTCAATTCACCATCATGTCGAGTGATGCTGTTTCGAGCCTTCATATGTGGGTGATCAGGTGCTTCAAGATGAGTGAGTACTGGAGTGACGCAGGCGTCTATACCTTCAAAGCGTGCAGTCCAGCTATCGCGATCGTCAGTAAGAAAAATTGCTGCGAATTGTTCACGTAATGCCAACCAATTGGTCTTGTCGTCGCGATCAAGCAGTGTGGTTTCATCTAAGCCGAGGGTTTTAGTGAATGCAGAATAGAACTGTGGTTCCATCGCGCCGACCGCGACGAACTTTCCATCTTTACATTCATACACGCGGTAATACGGCGCACCGCCATCAAGCGAATTCGATTCGCGCTCAGTTGAAAAAGCACCGCCGTTGGACATTTCTAAGAAAGGCTGCATGAGCACACTTGCGCCATCAACGACTGCAGCATCGATAACTTGCCCTTGGCCTGTGGTGGTGCGCTCAAAGAGCGCAGTCAAGATTCCGACGATCAAAAAAAGTGAGCCGCCACCATAATCGCCAATAAAGCTCATTGGAGGAACGGGAAATTCTTTTGGTCCGATTGAATGCAAGATTCCAGTAAGGCTGATGTAGTTGATGTCATGACCTGCCATTTTCGACATTGGACCTTCCTGGCCCCAGCCCGTCATCCGTCCGTAAATCAGCCGCGAATTTCTGTCAACGCACACGTTGGGTCCAAGCCCCAAACGCTCAGTAACACCAGGACGCATACCTTCTAGAAACACGTCAGCGCCGTCGACTAGTTCAAGCACCTTCGCAACATCATCTGGGTTCTTCAGATCTGCGTACACCTCAGTTCCGAGAAAGGGTGACCACCCGGTCAGAGCTGCAGGATTCGCAGGTGGGCGAGAGATACGCACGACTTCGGCACCCATGTTGGCCAGCATGTTGACTGCGAAAGGCACCGGCCCAAGGCCAGCAAGTTCAACGATACGAATTCCAGCAAGCGGACCAGACATGAAGACTCCAAGATGTTGTAAAGAAGAACGAGCATATTCGGCGGAGCATCAAACATGTCGGATCAGCGACGAGATAGATTGTGGATGTGAGTATTCCATCGATGAGTCAGCAGGCCCATCGACCATCCGGGCGAATGTCTGCTCAGGTGTATGAACTGCTCAAAGGGCGCCTTGTTAGCGGTGAATTTGCACCTGAATCGTGGATTCGCGTCGAGTCACTTAAAGTCGAATATGGCGTAAGTAAGCAACCAATCATGGATGCGTTGCGCATGTTGAATGCTGATGGGCTCGTCGAGATCATCCCTCAGGTTGGCTGCCAAGTAGCAAGCTACACCGCAACTGAAATCGCAGATTTCTTTAGCATGTTTGGCGGGATTGAAGGATCGATTGCGTCAGCTGCAGCGATTCGAGCAACACGTGAACAGTTGAATGAGTTGCGTCGAATTTCTGACCAGATTGCTCAGCTGCGTGACCTCACTGACAGTTCACAGCGCTCGCAGGCGTACTTGAGCCTCAATCGTGAATTCCACGCAACGATTTATGCAATGGCTGATTCACGCATCATGACCGAGTTATCCCAACGCATGCACGACCTCTCTGATTTTCTCATCAATACATCAGGCGTTCCAGGGGCACTGAGTGGTGCTCTCAATGATCGACATGACGACCACGAACGCATCATTGAAGCGTTGACGCAAGGTGATGCGGAAATGGCCAGATCTTTAACTCACGCACATATTGCAACAACGGCCCACATCACTCATCACGAGTAGATGAAGGCCGTTGCATTTGAAAGAGTGTTACCTACTGAGTACCGCATTCACGGCAGCGCTCAGTTGCTTGCTAGCTTCGGCCTGATCAGCTACTCCACTGAAATGACGCCATGCGATGAAACCGTCGGGGCGCACAAGCAATGCGCCAGCCTCATCAATTTCGCGAATGCGAGCCCAGTCGCCATATAAGTCTCGTGCTGTTGGCGAGTCGATGACAACCGCTTGCAAGAACGGCAGATCCATTTCGTTCACGGCGTCTGCCCAAGCCTGGCCTGCAAGGCCAGTAACGACAGAGAGTTTGCCCTTGCCGACAACATCCATGGTTGACACGCGTAGGCCGGCCTTGTCGACGAGCCAAGCGTGCGGAATCTTTGCCCCGGGGCGCGTTGATGCCTGGTAGAAAAGTTCGGGATCTTGTTCCCATGTTTCTACTGTTCCATCAGAGATGACTGCGTTGGATTCATACCGATGATTGACTTCCACACCTAGCGCATTGAATTCATAGTTGCGAAGTTCCACTGCATCACGAAGGGCTGCACGAGCTTGGGCGCCTTCAGGGGTCGGATCAGCGAGTTTTTCTAAGCCGCCTTTAATTCGGTCGGCAGCTTCCGGTGCCGCAAATGCTTCACGAAGAGGCGCGTAGGTATGACGCGACTTATTGGCACGCGCAACAACCTGCTCACCAACAGGAACGCGCTCTTTGCTGAAGGAATCAAGAAGTTCAGCTCCGGCGTACCCCTTGATCACGTACGCAAGTTTCCAAGCAAGGTTAAACCCATCGCTGATACAGGTATTTGAACCGAGACCGCCTGAAGGCGGATGACGATGCACAGCATCTCCGCCGCAGAGCACTCGACCCTTTTGGTAGTTGGTGGCATGTGACTGATTAACAAACCAGGTGGATGACCACTTCACGTCAATCTCAAGATCAGGATCGCCAACGAGTGCTCGGATCTTGCGTGTCACTGTTTCGACATCAGCATCAGGTGCACTGAACTGAACTGGACCTCCATGTAAATTATTGGATTCCTTCACTTCTTCGACTTTGTTCATATCAAAGCCCCAGCCGGCAATCCATTCATTCCAGGGACGAACGGTTCGCAGCAAGCCCATGCCAATTTCGCCGAAGTCAGCTTCAGGAGTCATAACCCAGTACAAAATGCTGGGGCGGTGAGCGACGTACTTGGAAAGATCGGCATGGAAGAGCGTGTACAAAGTGCCAGCACGAGCGAGATGACCCTCGAAGGGAAGTTCTAGATCGTCAACGATTTTCGACCTCGCGCCGTCTGCGCCAACGAGGTACTTCGAGCGGATTTCATATTCGCGCTCAGTGAGCCGTTCGCGCACGGTTGTGGTGACACCATCGGCATCTTGAATATGTGAGACATATTCCGTGTTCATGCTGATCTGGGCACCGCGCTTTGCGGCGTTGTTCACCAAGATTGGCTCAACAATGTCTTGAGGAACATCAAGCAAGGTGCAAGGACTGGCTTGAAGATAATTGGTCGCACGATCTGGCCCGGTTCCCCAGGTGCGCAGGCGAGCGACTTCTTCACCAGCAAGGCTGGTGGTGAACAACGTGTCACCCATGAGTTCCCAGGGCACGGCATATTTCTTTACTTCTTCTGAGACACCAAGATCACGAAGCACTTCAGCAGCACGCTGATTGGTGATGTGTGCGCGAGGAGTGTTCGCCAGCCAATTCCACATCGAAACAACATGCACGTTGACTCCGTAGGTGGCAAGAGCTAGTGCTGTAGTCATGCCTGTTGGGCCGGAACCAACTACAAGCACGTCAGTGTCGTATGTCATGTCTAATCCTTGTGTAGTGAAGTGGTCATGCTTGTTGTGCGAATGCGATACCGAGACCGGCAACCCATTCGTCAATAGCGCGATAGTAAGAAAGTGAAGTTTTGTACTTGCCAGCTACTCCAAGTGCCGCATAAGCAGCAATCCAGCAGCGAACTTCATGTCCAGAGTGACCGCCTTGCTCCGTTACCCACTCGGTGGTCCATGTCTTGATTGGTGAAAGATCACCAGAAGCCAAAATACGCATCAAGTCGGTATCCCATTGCGGGTTCAGCGGCATGATGTTTGCTCGTCCGGCAGCGAATTCAAGCCCAGTTGCAATGACCCGAGCTTCGTGCGCGGCTTGAGCATCAGCTGGGCGGTTACGGCCGGCGATGAGTCGTTCTTGCACCTCAGGTGGGACTTCGGAAAGGCGCGGCACAGGTGGGTCATGTGAAAGTCCGCCAGATGCAATGAGCAAGACTTTTTTATCAAGATTTGCAACAACCCGACCAACTGCTTCACCTAAGACTATGGAGCGATGCGGTGGCCCCATTGGTTCGGCGACAGAGTTGATGATGATGGGAACAATCGGTTTGGCATCGAGCGACCCAAGTAACAACTCCAGTGATTGTGCGACACCATGATCAACAAGGAGGCGTTCGCTGTAAGCAATGTCTACATCTGAGGCAAAGAGCTCAGCAACGATCGCTTCGCCCAATTCGCGATCAACATTCAATGGCCCAGGAATAGTTCCATAGTCACCAAATGATCGGGCTTGGAAACCGACGCAAAATGGCGGCATCATGTCGTAGAGCAAGCCGTTGTAATGATCAGGCGCAAACATCACCACCACATCAGGATCAAATTCGGCGATCTTCGCTCGGGCGTCGGCAAAGACTGATTCGACTTCAGCACGAATACCAGGCCCGGGTTCGTTGAAGTTCATCAATGGGGTGTGGGCCATTGCGCACATTGCCAGCGGCATCGGTCACCTTCTCACTCGTGTTGAGAATTGCAACCTACTAGCATGCTAGTGCGGGGTCAAGGGGTATTTTCGAGATTCTTGCCCCGTGATCAACCCGACTTGAGGAAACTGAGCACCTTGTTGCATCCCTCGCCAAAGGAGTCCGAAATGTCCCATCTAGCAAACTACATCAATGGCCAATCGGCACAGGGATCTGGATCGACACTCCTGGAGATGGTGAATTCCATCGACGGTTCACTGATGGGTCAGGCACGAGCAGGATCGACAGCTGACATCGATCAGGCAGTTCAGGCAGCAGCATCCGCCTTTGAGTCCTGGAGTGCTTTACCCACATCCGAACGAACGAGCTATTTGCGGGCGATCGCTGATGGCATTGAAGCGCGAACAGAAGAGTTTGCGCAATTAGCGGTGAAAGAAGTGGGAACCACGCTTGGCATCGCAAAAGCAGTGCAAGTGGGTTTGGCTCTAGATGTGCTTCGGTCGACGGCAGACGCGATGGATGAATTGGAACTTGAAGAACGCAGTGAAAACTTTCTCGCAGTTAAAGAACCCATTGGGGTCGTAGGCGCAATCACTCCGTGGAATTTTCCGTTACATCAAGTCGTTGCCAAACTTGCTCCTGCATTGGCTACTGGTTGCACGATTGTTGTCAAACCTGCAGAGCTCACAACGCTTTCGTCTATTGCGCTATTTGAAGTGATTCATCAAGTTGGCCTGCCAGCAGGAGTTGCGAATTTGGTGTGCGGGGTTGGCACAGAAGTAGGCGAAGCCCTTGCCTCACATCCATTAGTCGACATGGTGAGTTTCACGGGGTCGACAGCTGCAGGTGTACGCGTATCCATGCTGGCTGCCAAAGATGTAAAGAAGGTCGCGCTTGAACTTGGCGGCAAGTCGGCGTCCGTCATTCTTGAAGATGCTGATCTTGGTCGCGCGGTCTCAAGCACCCTAGGCGCGTGTTACCTGAACTCTGGTCAGGTGTGCTCAGCACTTACACGTTTAATTGTCCTGAAATCACAACAGCACGAAATTGAATCACTGTTGCTCACAGCAGTGGCAAAATTTGGAATCGGTGACCCATTTGATTCGGCGACGCGCGTTGGACCGGTCGCTTCACAAGTGCAGCAGGCGCGAGTGCTGGAATACATTGCATCAGGAATCGCGGAAGGTGCACGGCTGCTTGCAGGAACCCCAACTGCGCCCGAAAGTGACGGCTTTTATGTCACGCCGACGATCTTCACTGATGTCACCACAGGAATGAAAATTGCACAAGAAGAAATCTTCGGGCCAGTGTTGGTAGTGATTCCCGTGGAGAATGAAGCGGAAGCTTTGCGCGTGGCGAATGACACTGTGTATGGGCTTTCCGGTGCAGTCTGGACGGCTGATGAAGCACGGGGTGTGAGTTTTGCTCGGAAAATGCGTACTGGTCAAGTGCAGATCAACAATGGAGCCTTCAACGCTCATGCACCATTTGGCGGCTACAAGAAATCAGGCATCGGCCGGGAACTTGGGAAGTATGGACTTGAGGAATATCTTGAGTACAAGGCAATTCGATTCTGATAGGACATGTGATGACTTCAAGCGTGCAGGTGACCCGCGACGGCGGCGTAACTCTCATTTCAATGCAACATGGCAAGGTCAATGCGCTTGATCTTGAACTTTTGACACAGGTATATGAAGTCTTCGCAGGATTGTCGGCCGATGAAGTTGTCGTACTCACCGGAAATGGGCGCGCCTTTTCCGCAGGTCTTGATATGCGGCGACTCTTAGATGAAGATGCGAACTACTCGGATTCCTTGTTGCAGGCCCTCACTGACGCAACCTTGGCTATCTTTAGGCACCCGGCACCAGTGATTGCCGCAATCGATGGTGCTGCAATAGCAGGTGGTGCATTGCTTGCGTTTGCTGCCGACTACCGAATGATGGCTGGTGGAGTCATCGGACTTCCAGAGCTCAGCGTTGGAGTGGCATTTCCTCCGGCGCTCATTGAAGTTGCGCGGTATGTCATGGGTAAGGATCTACGCATGCATCTCTTAGGTGCCAGAGCAGTGAAACTTGAGGAAGCGTTGGCTGCCGGATTTGTTGATGAAATAGTTGCTCCGGATTCACTCCTGGAGGCAGCCCTTGCTAACGGCCGAGAGTTGAAAAACATCCCGGCAGTGAGCTACGCATTAGTGAAGTCTCAATTACATGCACCAACAGAGCAGTGCATCGCCGCGACTGACGTGAACGTGGCGGGCCACGTTGCGAAAGCATGGATGAATGATGCGGTTCGGGCGGGTATTCGCACTCAGGTGGAGCGAATAAAGAGCAAATAGGGACAATCCCACCCAGTGGATCAGTTTTAATCTTTTTTGCAATATTGCTGCAAACGATGAATCTACTCTCTACTCTCCAATATAAGTGGTCTGGGTCACATGTGGCGCAGAGAAAAACTATTCGGGCTCAGGTAGGGCTCTGATCTAACGGGGAGGGTTTGCATGTCTATTTCTTCCAAGCGAGGACGCGTCACGGCGGGTCTCATTGTCGGCGGCTTGAGCGCCTCCATGCTGGTTGCAGCAGTAGGTATGCCGGCTACGGCGGCTCCTGCAAAGCCAGTGGCCTGCGCTCCAACGCCAGGTGTGGAAAACGGCACCATCAAGGTCGGCATCATGTCGGGCCTCACTGGTGTGTACGCGCCAACATTCGCAGGTTTTGATAAAGCAGTTCGCCTGCGCTTCGATCAGGAAAATGCAAAGGGCGGCGTCAATGGACGCAAGCTCGTCACTGAGACATATGACGACATGAGCAGCGGTGCGATCCAGACCAACCTCACGAATAAGGGTCTTGATCAAGATAACGTTTTTGGTTTCACGGTAGCGAGCCTCGTTGACACGATGTACCCACTTCTTGTCAGCCGCAACGTCCCTGTTACTGGCCTTCGCAGCAACTTGGCTTACGGCATCTACCGCAACGTCTTCGGTGCAACTGGTGTGTGGAATAACGATTATGAATCAGGCGCGACTATTCAGCGAATGAAGGATGCTGGTGCAACAAACATCGCTGTGTTGTCACATGCATCAGCCGGCGGTATAGCTTCGGCTAATGCGCAGTGGGCAGTTGTTCCATCCATGGGAGCCACCCAAGCCTTGAAGCTCACCGACCTTCCAGTAGGCGCATACGATGCAACGTCTACTGCGCTTCGCCTCAAGAACTCCACCGCAAATGGTGTGTTCGAGCAGGTTTCCGTTGACGGTGGGATCTCAATCGCTAACGCAATCAGGCAGCAAGATGCAAGCAATATCAAGGTTCAGCTCATCAACCCATTGGCTGACCCAACAGTTGCTGCGAAGAATGCTGCAGCCTTTGAGGGTGTTATCGGCGCCACCTACGGGGCAGTTCCACCAACGGCAAATGTTCGTGCGATGAAGACCTTCAACAACGCAATGCTTCGCGCTGGCTTCAATCCTTACGGTGCAACCGCACCAGTGGGTTGGATCGTTGCTGATGAATTCATTATGGGTCTGAAAAAGGCTGGTAAATGCCCAACTCGCGATGCATTCGTGAATGGTCTGCGCACCGTTGATCACTACAACGCAGGCGGCATGCTTCCCGAATACATCACTTACGCACCAGGCCTCACGCCACTAGGCAACCCACCAAAGTGCTTGTGGTTCAGTGTTGTAAAGAGTGGCCAGCTCGTGGCTGACAAGGCAGCAACCTGTGCTCCTTGGATTAACAAGGCCACTGGCCAAGCCATCAATAAAGCGTAATTGCTTGACCCAACGAAATGTGGGCTACCTCCAATAGGAGGTAGCCCACATTCGTTTATCTCAATCTCTTCGCAATTCTTGGTAGCCTGAAACGAGTCGGAACGCTCACGTGAGTGCCGACCCGTTGTTGAAAGGCCACCATGGAAATCAAAAAGCCTGCGCTCCTAGATTTACTCGCGCTTGAAGAGCCGGCGCGGGATGTGTTTCGCGCCTCAACTGTGTTTGCTGACCCGATGAACCTCTATGGGGGTCAGGTTGCTGCTCAAGCGTTACGTGCCGCAGGGATGACTGTCGACAAGGATCGTGCGGCACCGCATTCGATGCATTGCTATTTCCTTCGTGCAGGTGATCCGTTGAAACCGGTTGACTACTTCGTGCATCGTGACCGGGATGGTCGTTCATATTCGGCACGCACAGTGAGTGCAATGCAAGAGGGTCGCGAGATCTTGATTATGAGTGCTTCATTCCATGTCACTGAATCTGGCCCCGATGCACAGGGTTCGACCCTCCCCGTCTTGCCAAAACCAGGCGAAGCTGAATTGAAAGTCATAGATGCGCGTACCTGTGACATCGATTTCCTTGAAGCATCCGGCAAATCCGAAGGCGACATGATCCGTCAGGTGTGGACCAAAGCAGCAGTTGATCTAGGGGATGACCCATTGCTTCATGCTTGTATTGTCACTTACATCTCCGATATGTTCACCGGGCTCTTCACGCTCGTTCCACGTCGAAACGACGTTGCGTTGAGCAGCCTCGACCATGCAATTTGGTTCTTGCGTCCAGCAAAGGCAGACGACTGGATGTTTATGCAACTTCAAGGTGAGTCACTCAATGATGGGCGCGGACTTTACTCCGGTGAAATGTTTGATTCCGATGGAGCAATGATTGCAAAGTTGATGCAGGAGTCACTCTTCAGACCCCGTGCACCTAAGAGGTAACGTTTTGGCCATGACAAACATAACTCCGTTTCTCTGGTTCGAGCATTCAGCTGAAGATGCGATGGAGTTTTACGTTTCTCTATTTGACGATGCGAAAGTATTGAGCGTTCACCGCGCAGGGGACGACGGTCCTGTGTTTTCGGTCTCTTTTTCAATAGGCAGTCAAAGCTTCACTGCGATAAATGGTGGGCCGCACTACACCTTAACTCCGGCTACCTCGTGGATGATCACTTGTGATTCCCAAGAGGAGATAGATCGACTTTGGTTGGCACTGGGTGAAGGCGGTGAACCAATGCAGTGCGGCTGGATTACTGATCGCTTCGGAGTGACCTGGCAGATTGTTCCTTCGGTGTTGTTTGAGTATTTGAGCAGTAGCGAGCCCGGCGTTGGTAGTCGAGTGCAAGAGGCAATGCTCAAGATGACAAAGTTTGAAATATCCGGCCTTGAAGCCGCAGCACGCGAATAGCTAGCAGCAAATACCATCAATCGCGATGGCTAAATCAAAATCAAGATGAGTTAATCCTGATTGGTCGTGGGTAGTCAATCGCACTATGAGTGTTGTCCAGCGAATATCGAGGTCTGGATGATGATCCGCTTCCTCAGCTATTTCGGCGATGGCAACGACCCAAGTAATCACTTGAAGAAATGTCGCCGCAGTGAAGGATCGGGAAATCCCCTGACCGTCACTAGTCCATTGCGGAATGCGGGCAAGAAGCGTTGTGCTCTCGTCGACAGTGAGTAATCGCGGGCGCATGGCAACAACATAGTTCACGGTCAGTGGTCCTGAAGGAATTCCAGGCCCACTGACCGTGAGATTAGACAGGCACAACCTTGGCAACTTTGGATGTCGTGGTCACCCAACTTGTACCGCTATCGGTGTAACCCGGTGGCGTGGCGTCTTTCACCTTGTCAGTTTTTGTGTACTTACTGCCGTCATCGGTAAACCCAGTAGGCGGATTATCTTTCACTGTGATGGTGTACCCATCAGGAATAACTGCATAGAAACCTGCTGGGCTGCCGTCGCTTGGATTCCACTGATCCGGGCCGTAGTAGGTACCACCGTTGCTACCGTCTGATGTAAACGTGATGTGTGATCCGGTTTGAACAAATTGCGGGTGGTAGGTGTACGGGCTTGTCGTGGTTACATTATGGAAGGTGTAAGCCATCAGCTTCTCGCATAGTGACCCCGCGTCGGTGTATCCATCAGGGCAAATGTAAATCGTTTTGGTTGTAGGCCCGGGAGCAGGTGCAGGAGGTGAGGCAGGTGCAGGAGCTTCGGCAGGCACGAAAGGAGGAGCCGAAACCTGAACTGTTGTCACTGGCCCGCTGGCTTGTTCTGCGAAATTGCCAGAGATTTGACTGAGCGTTTGTTGCATTACTGCAACGGACGCGCGTCCGATTGAGGCGCTGTTACTTGCCGTGACAGTAAAGGTGTAGCGCTCATTCTTATTCAGGCCCTTGAGGATCGCGTGTGAATCAGTTGTGACAATCCGGCTTGTTGCGTTCTTTGAATTGCCAATGGTTGCGGTCGCGGTGAACGAAACAGGAGCACCTTCCCCTTTATTGACAATGTGCTTCCACGAAAGGCTGACTTCGTCTGGGTTGTCAGTTGTTTCGACAAGAAGTTCCTGAGTAGGGCCCACTTGACCTACGACATTGGCGAATCCAATTCTTTTACCGTTGCGAAGCACTTGATAGCGGCTCCCTGCATCGAGTTGATCGATAATTACAGGAGAATTTGCTCGGGCCGTGACTGTCTTGGTCACATGGCCTGCTGCTTTGGCAGTGAATACTCCACCAGCATGACCGGTAATCGTGATGCCGTTGATCCGATTAGCCAAAATGGTGAGCCCATAATGAGGCTGGGCGATCGCAACGACATGTGGTGCAGGCTCTTGGGCGACTGTTGCAGCGTATGTTGGAGTAGCGCTCAGCAATACACCGATGGTAACGAATGCTGCGCCACTCAAGAATGCGTTTTTCATGGTGGATCCTCCTTGTACCGGCTGGTGCCGTTACTGAGAGGTTTCCGTTGAAGCGGCCTTTCTAAACCATGAAATGTCAGGGTTTTGTAAGGAAATGCATCGAGCCGTCAGCTATTTCCCTTGGAAGTTGCCAGGGCGTTTCTCGCGAAAGGCTGCCAGCGCTTCTTTATGGTCTTGTGTCAACATCGCAACACCCATCTGAGAAGCCACAAGGTTGAGGGCTGTTGTCAGATCGACATTTTGTGATTGATACACCGTGCGACGAATCAGTTGAACGGCTACAGGTGGTTTTGCGGCAATTTTTGCGGCCAAATTCATGACTGTGTCCATCAGTAACTCATCGGCGACGACGTGATTTGCGATTCCAAGATCTACAGCCTCTTGCCCTGTGACGGTGTCGCCGGTGAGGAGCAGTTCAAGAGCCTTAGCCGTACCAACAAGACGAGGCAAGTAATACGCACCGCCATCACCAGGTACTAATCCAAGATTGACATAGGACTCGGCGAATTTTGCTGACTGCGCGACGATACGCATATCACACATCAAGGCCATATCCATGCCTGCACCAACGGCTGCACCCGCGACCGCTGCGATGATGGGTTTATCGCTGGCTTCAACGGCTCGAGCAACACGATGCACTTCATCGGTTAGGAAATTTCTCCGCGCTTGTGGTGTCAGTTCAATAGTTTCAAGTTCGTCAAGATCAATACCAGCACAAAATGCACCGCCGGCTCCTGTGACCACAATGACTCGAACAGTCTCGTCGGTATTGGCTTCAATAAGTAAGTCAGCCCAGCGATGAATCATCGAGAGAGTGAAAGAATTTCGACGATCTGGTCGGTTCAAGGTCAACAGCGCAATACCGTTGTTTACTTCGTACAACACTTCCTGGTTCATGCGTATTCGCCTTCTATGCCGTCGGTGATGCTCGCCCAGAGGTTGCGCTCGGATTGTTTCAGGAACGCCTGTCCAATATAAGTGTTCCAAAATTCTGGACGTCCAGCTTCCTCTGTCCAGGACCACATCCGCGTAGTGAACTGACCTAATGCGTATTCCTCACTCATGCCCATCGCGCCGTGAACCTGGTGGCCTACACGTGAGGCTTCACGGGCAGCGCGGCCGGTGACTGATTTTGCTAGTGCAAAATTCATAGTGGTTGGCGCGGCGAGGGCCGTAGCGATTGCTCCTTCTCCGACTAGGGCCAGTTCAGCTAATTGCGCGAGGTAATGGGCAACGACCTGCAACGAAGCTATGGGCTTGCCGAATTGTTCACGAGTCCTCGCGTAAGTAATGCTCAATTCTCGAACAGCAATCACCGCTCCGGAAAGTTGAATAGCGCGAGCAAATGCTAAGCGCGCGAAAAGGTCTATATGCGAAATATGAATTGGAAGTTTTTCCAATGCCTGAACAGTGGATGAATCAAAAATCACAGTGCCACGATCTTCGTGAGCCACATTCGCAGACATTTTGACTGTGACATCTTTCTTGTGTACCAGGCAAAGCCAAGAGTCAACGGGGACAACGATGTATGTGGCAGCATTGATTCCGGGAACATTGTGAAGAGACCCGCTCAGTGTGTAAGCACTGTTGCCTCGATCGAGATGTATTTGTGCATCCAGGGAAAATGCAGGCGCGAGCATGGTGGTCGGCACCCGCATACCAGATTGCTCCAATGCCCAGCCGGCGACGAGAGCAGTTTCAGCAATGGGCGCGGAATGCGCAATCACGGCAAGGACTCGAACGGCTGCGGCTGCATCAGCCAGGTCACCCCCTGATCCGCCCAGAGACTCATCAATCCCGATCCATGGGATCCCTGCATCTTGTAGAGCAGTCATTGCAGATTCGGAGCGGCACATCTGATGAATGGAGTTTGTTAAAGACTGGCGCTCATGCGTGAGATACCAATCCAACGCGCTCACCGCAGGAGTCCTTTGCTGACGATGCCGCGAAGCACTTCATTAGTCCCGCCTCGAATAGTGAAACTTGGGGCTTGGTATTGCGCTTCGAGTAGTAGCTCAGCAGCTTCACCTGTGATTGCATGCTCACGCGATGGGTCATTGACAATTGTGAATGCTGTGAGCACTGTGGATTGTTCGAAATTTGTTCCGATGGTTTTCAAGAGTGGGATATCAATCGCGGCGGTATTGCCAGATTCAAGATGCTCAACTACACGTTGATTAATTGTTCGAAAGGTTCGGATATCTGCAATAACAGCACCGTACTGCTCTGCGCTCATTGAACAGTCACTGATTCCAGATGTGAGTTCTTGTAAAAGTGGAAGGGTGGATAAGTAGCGCTCCGGCCCTACTCGCTCGAAAGCGAGTTCTTCCATTGCTTGCTTCCATCCTTGGCCGATCTCGCCAAGAACATCGCCATCGGCGACATAGACATCTTCAAAGTGAACTTCATTGAAGTGTCGCTCACCGCTGATCATGTTAATTCCACGGATCGTCACATTTGAATTGGGAAGTTCAACGATGAACTGACTGAGGCCTTCGTGTTTGGATCCGCTTGTTCGCGCAAGCACCACAATCGCATCGGCAAGATGCGCTCCACTGGTCCAAATTTTTGTACCTGTGATGAGCCAGCCACCATCAGTGCGTTCAGCTTTGGTTCGCACCGCTGCGAGGTCTGATCCCGCGTCTGGTTCACTCAGGCCAACGGCAATACAAATCTCCCCACGAATCACTCGTGGGAGCCAGTGAGCCTTCTGTTGGTCAGTTCCATGTCTGAGAATCGAGGGCGCGAATTGACGTTCGGCAAACCAATGGGCGGTTACGGGAGCACCAGCGGCCAGGAGTTCTTCACTCACGACGAGACGTTCGGCCATGGTGCCTCCGGCACCCCCAAATTCCACGGGAAGCATGAGGCCAAGGAGACCTGCCGCACCTAGTCGTTGACTAAATTCACGATCAAAACCGATGAGCCATGGATCGCAATGTGGGGTGAAACCCCCGCGAGCCCGCTCGTTTTCCAGAAAAGCTCGTACTTGAGCACGCAGCTGGTTGAGATCAGCCATCGCACCCCTTCGATTTACCAAGCAGTTGGACGATACCGATCCGGGTGGGATTTGTCTTCGAATCTTTCATTTGAAGGGTTTTGTTGTGGACCCGTCATAAGGTGGCCAACGTGAGCGTTCACCAGACCATTCATGGCCGAGTCTTAGTCATTTCCATTGATCGTCCAGAAAAGCGCAATGCAATCAATGCTGAAGTCACGGCAGGAATAGACGCCGCGCTGAATGAACTTGAAGACAACCCTGCTCTTTGGGTGGGCGTGCTCACCGGAACTCCAACCATGTTTTCTGCTGGAACGGATATCAGTTCCCGTGATGCTGGTCGAACTGAGCGGGGCGGTGAGTACGGCCTTATTCGACGCAACCGTAGGAAACCATTGATTGCCGCAGTTGAGGGCAATGCACTCGGCGGTGGTTTCGAAGTCGCACTTGCCTGTGACCTGATTGTGGCGTCGACAACTGCACGCTTTGGATTACCTGAAGTACAGCGCGGGGTAATTGCTACCTCGGGTGCTCTCTTTCGCACAATGCGCGCACTACCGATAAATGTTGCTCGTCAGATGCTCATTGCAGGATTGATTCTTGATGCTGAACGTGGTTACGAGTTAGGCCTTGTTGCCGAGGTTACGCCGCCCGAACACGCATGCGCCGCAGCAGTAGCTATGGCTGAGCGAATTTGTCTTGCATCACCGTTTTCGATACAGCAGACACTTATAGCGATTAACTCTCAACTTGCTCAAGAAGATGAAACAGGTTGGGAGGCAACTCAAGTTGCGATCGATGCGATTCTTCAATCAGAGGATATGAAAGAAGGCCACTCGGCTTTCTTCGAAAAGCGCACTCCACAGTGGAAGGGGAGGTAGACATGACTGAACTCAAGGCACAAAAGCGCAGCGTTGCGATCTCAATGACACCCGAAGAGCGCGACGAGTATTTGCGTTCTGAGCGAGTGTGTCGTGTTGCGTCAGTGGGTGCAGATGGAAACCCGCATGTCACTCCGTTGTGGTTCGTGTGGGATGGCACTGATGTGTGGCTCAATTCTATTGTGAAGAGCCAGCGATGGGTTGATGTACAAAGGCATCCGAAAATCGCTTTAGTGGTTGATGCCGGTCGTGATTTTTTTGAACTTCATGGTGTTGAGATTGAAGGAATCGTGACGGTAGTTGGGGAAGTGCCCCGCGAGGCCACACCTCATGCTGAACTCGCACCGATTGAGTTGGAATTCGCGCGGAAGTATGCGAACAGCGAAACATTTCACGTTGATGGTCGTCATGGTTGGCTGCGAGTGTCGCCAACGAAAATTACGAGTTGGGATTTCAGGAAGAACTCTGCGTTGCGTCCGACTCAATAACTTGTTGCATGAGGCGGCCGTAATATTCAATGATCCAAGTGTCTGAAGTATTCGTGAGTAGGCGTTGAGTACGCAGACCGACTGCGAGTCCAAGCATTAAGCAGGCGAGGAGTTCTACTCTGGCGTCCAGATCTGGGCCTGCATCAACCCACTTAGTGAGATGAGTGCGAACCCACAGTTGAAATTCTTCTCGCGAACCTTGGGGATCTGGAGCGTCTGCCGTTCTGAAAATTGCCTGAGCCCATGGTTCGGACATGTCATTTTCGCGACGTAAAAGAATTCGATTGGCCAGAGATTGGCCAATCTCACTTCGTGGGGTATCACCGTCAAGTTGATCCAGACTCGAAGGTGCTGCGTCTTGGTAAATCTTGGCTTTATTACCACCAACCTTCATCACCATTGATGCAGATAGACCCGCCTCAGCAGCAATTTGGCGGATCGTCACAGAGGGATACCCACGTTCCGCGAACAAACGACGTGCTGCGTCTATGACTAACTCACGCGAGGTCTGCTTCATCGGTTCTCCTCATGTAGTTCTTTGAGTTTTTCGACCAGCCCTGGATCAATTGGTTCGAGTTCATTGTGCAATGGTTTTGGAATTGCCGTTGCGATGAATGCACCAATAATTGAAGCCGCCGCCGCGATGGCAAAAATGACTTGAAAAGCTTGCAATGTTGGCAGGTTCTTGCCGCCAATTTCTACAACCATCACGGCTAGCACTCCAGCAATCGCCGCGCTTGAGACTGATGAACCAATGCTGCGCAGCAAGGTATTGAGACCATTGGCAGCCGCAGTTTCAGTGTCGGGGACTGCACCCATGATTAAAAGCGGCATTGCCGCAAAAGCAATAGCGGTTCCAGCGGCAACAATGACTGCAGCGATTGCGATGAGAAGTACTGTGTCATGAAAGAAGATTCGAGAAACGTATCCAAAGCCCATAAGCCCAGCACCAGCGATCAGGGTAATTTTCGCGCTAAAGATGCGCGTTATGCGAGCAGAAACTGGTGCGAGGACCACCATGGTGAGTGAGGTGGGGATCATCACGAGTCCTGCTTGCAAGCTGGTGAGTTCATGGCCATAGCCAGTTGTGCTTGGCATTTCAAGCAATATGAAGGTCGCCAACATATTCGCGTACATAGCGAAACCCATAAGGATTGAAGTCACGTTGGTCATAAGCACCGGACGGCGCATGCTTACACGCAGGTCAACGAGCGGTCGAGGATTGCGAAACTCAAGTGGGATCCACAAAGCAAAGATCGCTGCGCTGATACCG
>CAFBMO010000011.1_pt1 | contig 30534 bp, 33 predicted proteins | sample 7268821 | NCBI WGS metagenome assembly CAFBMO01 (sample SAMEA6814065, study PRJEB35770) | freshwater metagenome | biome: Freshwater; feature: Freshwater reservoir; material: water | place: Czech Republic | collected 2017-05-23 | depth 30m m
CGATATTGGTGCCTGGCTTAATTGAGTAGAACGGAATGCGCTTATGCCATTCGCGTAGAACCGTACGAAGTTCCATTCGAGCAAGGTGGGAACCTAAGCAGCGGTGGTTACCGCCACCGAATGAAAGATGCGCTTTGTCGCCTCGAGTGAGGTCAACGGTGAGCGTTTCTGGGTATTCCTCATTCACGTTTCCTGAAGAAAGCGCAGCGATGACGTTCGTACCTGCAGCGATAGGACACCCTGAAAGTTCGGTATCAACCTTGGCAATTCGAGACAAGGTTTGCACTGGGGTTTCCCACCGCAACAGCTCTTCAATGACGTTGTCGATCTGATCTGGATCGTCATGAATAAGTTGCTGACCTTCAGGATGAGTGGCCAAGTAGTTGAAGATGGCCTGCAGTGAAATTGTCACCGTGTCCAGACCTGCTGCTAGGAGCAAGAAAAGAATACGAAGAATTTCACTGTCGGTCAGATTGCGCCCATCTTCAACTGTTACGGACATGAAGTATGAAATGAGATCGTCAGTTGGAGCAGTCCGACGCTTTTCCATCTCCGCGGCGAAGCGTCCATAAATTTCCATTGCAGTCTGGGCCTGAAGCGCCATGCCTGCTTCAACACTACCCGCAACAATGTCAGGGCGAATCATGATGTCTTTCCAGCGCACCATGTCTTCCAATTCTGCGCCTGGTAGCCCAAGAAGCTCGAGGAACATCAGGCACGGAAGTGGCACTGCAATTGCAGCACTGAAGTCAACTTCACCATTTGCGACGAATGCATCAATCATTTCATTGACAGCATCGGCGACCTTCGGTTGCAACGCGGCCATCTTCTTTGGTGAGAACAGTGGATCAAGTACCCGGCGGTACATTGAATGCAACGGTGGATCAACACCAAGAGGAATCACAGGCTCTTCACTGCCCATGAGTGGCATTACGCTGGAGAAAACATCTGTGTTGCGGAGCACTTCTTCGATATCAGCACGGCTCAGTACTGCAGCCGTAATGGTGCCACCTGAGTCAGTGGCAGCAGACTGATGAGTCTCAAAATCAACTGGACATTTCGCTCGTAAGCGTTCATAAAATCCGCGCGGATCATTTGAGCGCTCATACGTCCACGCTTTAATTTGCGCTTCTTGTTCTGGCGATAACGCAGCGGCTGCGCCACCTTGTCCGTAATCTGCCATCAGTTTCTCCTACTCGGTTACTTGATTCGTTGGTGAATTGCGCACTAAATCTGTGTCTACTCCCACTGGGCCATACGCTTTAGCGCCCATCGGAGTGCCAACCGGTTCATCGCGCCCGGAAAGAACGTCAACAAAAAATCGCGCGTTGTCTTCCAGGAATTGCACTTGGTGCTCGGGAAGTTCAGCTTCATAAAAAATCGCATCGCTGGGGCAAACTGGCTCGCAGGCTCCACAGTCAATGCACTCCTCGGGGTTGATATACATCGACCGGACACCTTCGTAGATGCAATCAACCGGGCATTCTTTTACACACGTTTTATCAAGGACATCAATACAGCTGCCCGTGATGACGTACGTCATGGAAGCCCTCCCGAATCAGGATTACTACTGAATTATGGAACGATAACCATGAATTTTCGCATTGAGTGCCGTAATTCGAAAAATAGTAAAATATTTTCTGCACTGCGTGCCTCAATCTTTTCAAAAGACTCAAATCGGACAGCTGGCTTCTTCTGAGAATTATCTCAATTCCGTGGTTAACCTGTGATTTCAGCGTTAATGTTGTTCCAGCCTGGCCAACGGACAGCGCACAATGAGCACTCACGTACTCATGTGAAGATTCAAACTCAGGTGGGATTCATGAAGGTTGTCGTTGATATCGAAAAGTGCACCGGCCATGCCCGCTGCAATGTTGCGGCCCCTGCGTTTTATGAACTCGATAGCGATGGTTACAACGTGATCCGAGAGCGCGACGTTACCTCTGGCGATGAATCAGCTGCGCGTGAAGGCGCACTTGCCTGCCCTGAGCGCGCAATCACCATCATCGAGTAAGGAAACCTAAAACCTTTTTCAATGATAATAAGGTGTGGAACCCACTGGGTCCCACACCTTTTAATTATGTCTTCCAGTGCTACTTGACATTCCACTTCAGCGGCAATGAATCAAGTGCCATCATTCCACCGGTGGATTCGGTTGCCACATAGTTCTCATCTACCCAGTACTCAGGAATCAGTCGGTGCCACTCTGAGTAACCCACTGAAAGTTCGTGGCGAGCAAGGTGCGAACCAAGGCAGCGGTGCGGGCCTGCACCAAAGGTGATGTGGGTATTCATGTCACGGTAGAAATCAACATTCAATGGATCCTCATGCTGATTTTCATCTCGACCCACACTTGGCAGACTCACGGTAATCACTTGACCGGCCTTGATCGGGCAACCACCAATTTCAGTGTCCTCGCTTGCTTCACGGGGAACATTCACAATTGGATAAGCGCGCAATAACTCTTCGGCAACCTTGTCCACAATTTCTGGGTGATCAACGAGTTCCTTGCGATCCTCCGGATTCGTGGCCAGATGTGCCATGCCATATGTAAGTTCTGCCGTAACCGTGTCAAGACCGGCCATGAACATCAATAAGTAGAACTGTAGAAGTTCTTGATCGGTCACTGGTCGATTATCAATTTGCCAATCAAGCGCATCGGTAACAATGCCCGCTGGGCGATCCGCTGCTGCCATGGCACGGCGCTCTGCGATGACCTGTGCAAAGTACTGAGTGACAGCACCCTGTGCAGCCATAGCCTTGTCTCGAGCAACCATTGGGTCTGGCTCGTCTGGATGCAAAATTGCGGTTTCCCATTCAAGGAGATCATCGAGTTGATCGACCGGAAGCCCCATCATTTCTAGGAACACTGCCGTGGGAAAACGAAGGGCGAAATCCTTGACATAGTCACACTCGCCACGAGGAGCGATCTCTTCAATCAGCATGCGCGCACGAGCCTGCACCCGATCGTGGAGCGCTTCGATCTTTCCTGGAGACCAGTACGGAGCCAGGAGTCGGCGCCAAGCGGTGTGCTCGGCGCCGTTCAACATTTGAGGGATGAAGGTGTACGGAACACGCTCGCCTGTTTCCATCGAATGCACGTTTTGTGGGAACAACTTTGGATTCTGGAGAACTTCCAATGCCATTTCATGTTGCGTGACCATGAAGAACTTCGTGTTCACATAAGGAATTTCGACGATGGGGCCCGCCGCGCGCATCACATCGAGCATCGCATGACCCGAAAGCGCAGGACGAGGTGCGCCCACCCACGTGATGTGCGCTATCGGGCAATGCTCACCTTGTTCGATGGTGATTGGTGCCGGCTCAACAACGTTTGTTTTCCCCACGACTTTTCCTCTCAGAATGAAAATCAGGGCGTACCCATCAACTGTGAAACTAACGCGGATGTCATGTTCCTGCAATGACTTTTAGAATTTCCCGGAAGAGCAAAAGCAGGACTCGCGACTTACCCGACCGAATGTGTCTCGAATACGCCCATTTGGGCTAAATAACCCCGATGCAGGCGGTCAATGCCCAGAAGCGATGAATGCGGGTTACTTGCGAAACATTCCCTCAATTAATGAACGCATTGCCGACACGGCGAGTTCTCGCGCTTGAATCGGGTCCTGTGCATTGGCTACGTACAGAGCGGCCTTGTCAACTGATGCGAGCAAGAGGTGCGCGAGCAACTCAACAGGTTGAGCTGGCAATGACTTCTCGGCTATCGCAGCTTCAAGCAACCGCTGAATGGCACCTAATCCGTAGCCCTCTTCAAGCTCTTGCCAGGTTTGCCATCCAAGTACTGCAGGTCCATCAACCAAGATAATGCGTTGAATTTCCGGCTTAGTCGATGAATCAATGAATCCGATCAGACCGCTCTCCAATCGCTGTTGTGCGTTGAAGTGAGGACTCGCCGAAGCCGAACTCGCACCCAACGCCTACTGGACGGCATGAAAGTAGGCGGCGCGCGGTCAGAATGTGAGATTCACGAGTGACTGTCGCATTCGCAGCCACCTGCACTGACCTGGTCACTTCGCTCGTCTCATTTTTTCCTTGACTGCTGGGCACACCAACAAGTGTGGTCCACATACAGCTGGTATGTTGAACATGGATTATGTATGTTTTGGTGCGCCCGCTCACGAAATGGAGCTCTCATGTCACAACCCGTCAATATCGTCCAAGAGTTTTGCGATCTCATGGTGAAGCGTGACCCGGAAGCGTTGCGTCCGTTTTTTGCTGATAACGCCATTTACCAAAACTGCGGAATGCCGGCCTCAATTGGGGTGGAAGCAATCCTTGCAAATTTGACAGGCCAATTCGGCATGTTTCCGGATTCTTATGAATACGTCATGAAGAACATTGCTGCAGATGGCAACACGGTCTTGACTGAGCGCCTCGACATGATTAGCACGCCAACTGGTGTTCAAGGCGTTCCTGTGATGGGAACCTTCGTATTGGAAGGCGGAAAAATTATCCGCTGGCATGACTACTGGGATGGTTCTCTCCCGGCGAAAATGATGAAGGGCGAAGACGTTACTTCGCTTGTTCCTCAATCGTATTAATCGTGAAGTAGTTCAACTGCCGCAAGGTATTGACCTGCATCACGTTCAAATCCCGGCCCATTGATCACTGACCAGCGAACAATGCAATCGCTATCGATTACATACGTGCCTCTGGTGGCAAAGCCTTTGTCTTCTAAGAACACGTCGTATTGAGTGGCTACGTGACCATGCGGCCAAAAATCACTGAGCAGCGGAATTGTGAGCGAGTCTTTTTCGGCGAAAACTTGAAGTGAATATGCACTGTCGCAGGAGATTGCAACAACCTGGGTGTTGTGATCAGCAAACTCTTGCTTCATTTCACTAAGTACCGCGAGCTCTGATCGGCATACGCCGGTGAAGGCAAATGGAAAGAAAACCAAAACAACTGGGCCTTTGGTGCATTGCTCACTCAATGTGAATTTGCTGCCATCATTGGCGGGCAAGGTGAAGTCAGGAGCGATTTGGCCTACACCCACACCCACGCTGTGAACAGGAACATGGTGAGCGGGACCTTCGCCCATGCTTGCGTTACCGCTTCGCGCGGGGGGCAACAAGGCGCGTACCTTGCCAGTTTGATCCCGCACTAATAGTGCTGGTTTGTTGTAAGCCAGCTGTTGGAGCTGAATCAGCGATGTCTTCAGGCTCGATATGACCATCGCGCCCAGGCTTAGGTGTCATCAACCAGACCACTCCGTGATCAGCAAGCGGATGAATGGCATCCATGAGTCCATCAACGAGATCGCCATCTTCATCGCGCCACCACATCAACACGACATCGACAACATCATCGAAGTCTTCGTCAACAATTTCTTCGCCAATGATGGCCTCGATACCTGCGCGCAGAGCTTCGTCGATGTCCTCGTCGTAGCCAATCTCCTGCACGGTCATACCCGCTTCAATTCCCAGACGAGCTGCACGCGTACGTGCCTCATCCCGATCCGCTGCGGCGGCCAACAGACTCTCCATTCGCTCTCATGACGGACTCGATGTCCGCTTCTTCAGCGCTAGTCCACCGGACCCAGGGCTGATTGGCAAGTGACAGCACCGTAGAGCACCACAAAAGTCACCCAACTTTGGTTGTCCCACCCCCGATACGCAAAGATGTGACCCGGTACACATACCGTCACTCGACACCCCGGCGATCCCGGACGTCGACCAAGCGAAGGGTCCAAACAATGACGCCCGCAAGTGACCGCGAAGCCTTGCTGGCTGGCGGCATGCCGACTCAATATGTCGATGCCGATCCAGACGAAACGAACGAGTGGATTGACTCGTTTGACGACATGGTGGCAAGTAGCGGAAATAACCGCGCTCGGTACATCATGTTGTCGCTCCTGCGTCGCGCAGCTGAACACAATGTTGGTGTTCCAAGCCTGCGAAGCACGGACTACATCAACACGATTGCTCCCGAGCGCGAACCTGAGTTCCCCGGTGATGAAGCTCTTGAACATCGCATTCGACAGATCATTCGCTGGAACGCAGCGATCATGGTGCATCGCGCCCAACGTCCCGGCATTGGCGTCGGTGGTCACATTTCTAGTTATGCGTCTAGTGCAACGTTGTATGAAGTGGGCTTCAACCATTTCTTCCGTGGTCAAGATCATGCCGGCGGCGGAGATCAAATTTTCTTCCAAGGGCACGCCTCCCCTGGAATTTATGCACGTGCTTTTCTGGAAGGGCGCCTGACCGAAACACAACTTGATGGCTTCCGTCAAGAAACTTCTGGTGTTGGCCTTCCTTCTTATCCTCACCCTCGGTTGCTGCCACATTTCTGGCAATTCCCGACCGTGTCTATGGGTATTGGACCTCTCAACGCGATTTACCAAGCCCGCTTTAACAAGTACTTAGGGCATCGCGGCATCAAAGACACCAGTGATCAAAAAGTGTGGGCTTTCTTGGGTGACGGTGAAATGGATGAGGTTGATGCCGTTGGCGCCTTGACCTTGGCTGCCCGCGAGGAACTCGACAACCTCGTGTTCGTGGTGAACTGCAACCTGCAGCGTCTAGATGGACCAGTGCGTGGCAATGGAAAGATCATTCAGGAACTTGAATCCCTGTTCCGCGGTGCCGGCTGGAATGTCATCAAGGTGGTTTGGGGTCGCAAGTGGGATGAACTCCTAAGCCAAGACAACGAGGGTGCCTTAGTCAACCTGATGAACAAGACTGTTGACGGAGACTTCCAAACTTTCAAGGCAGAAGACGGCGCCTTCGTACGCGAGCACTTCTTTGGACGCGATCCCCAAACAGCCAAACTTGTTGAAGACTGGTCAGACGACGACATTTGGAATTTGCGTCGAGGTGGTCACGACTACCGCAAAATGTATGCGGCTTATGACGCAGCAACCAAGGTTAAGGGTCAACCAACAGTGATCTTGGCAAAGACTGTTAAGGGATGGACCCTGGGTTCGCACTTCGAGGGTCGCAACTCAACGCACCAAATGAAGAAGCTCACGCTTGATGATTTGCTCGTCTTCCGCGATCGTCTGAATATTCCGATTCCTGACAGCGCAATGGATCCATATACACCTCCATATTTCCATCCAGGTGCTGACGATGAAGCAGTGAAATACATGCAGGCATCACGCAAGCTTCTTGGCGGCGGCGTTCCATCACGGCGCACTACTTCGCAAGCGCTTATTCTTCCTGAGAATAAAACTTACGAAGTTGCTCAGCGTGGTTCGGGTAATCAAGAAGTTGCAACCACCATGGCCTTCGTTCGCATGTTGAAAGACATCATGAAAGACCCAAATGTGGGTCATCGGATCGTCCCGATCATTCCTGACGAAGCACGAACCTTCGGCATGGATGCAATGTTCCCTACCGCGAAGATTTACTCGCCACACGGTCAGCAATACATGTCAGTCGACCGAGAACTTGTGCTGTCATACAAGGAATCATTAACCGGCCAAATCCTTCATGAAGGCATTAACGAAGCCGGTTCAACCGCATCATTCACCGCGGTAGGCACGTCATATGCCACCCACGGTCAACCGATGATTCCGATTTACATTTTCTACTCCATGTTTGGTTTCCAGCGAACCGGCGATGCGTTCTGGGCCGCAATGGATCAGATGGCACGTGGCTTTGTATTAGGAGCAACTGCTGGGCGAACAACGCTGAACGGCGAGGGCTTACAACATCAAGATGGTCATTCCCTATTGCTTGCGAGCACAAACCCAGGTGTTGTTGCCTATGACCCTGCATATTCATACGAAATGGCGCACATTTTTAAAGATGGTATGCGACGTATGTATGGCGATGACCCAGAAAACATTTACTACTACCTCACTGTGTACAACGAGCCGTATCAGCAACCGGCTGAGCCAGAGAACGTTGATGTCGACGGCATCCTTCGAGGCATGCACGTCGTCAGTGAATCCAATGGCGATGGGCCAAAGGTTCAACTTCTGGCGAGTGGTGTCTCCGTGCCATGGGCTTTGCGTGCCCAAACCATGCTGCGCGAAGACTGGGGAGTACATGCAGACGTGTGGTCGGTGACTTCTTGGAACGAACTTCGTCGCGACGGGCTAGAAGTTGATCGCTTCAACTTCTTAAATCCAGACGCTGAACAAAGGGTTGCGTACATCAATCAGCGTTTGGCTGGCCGTCAAGGCCCAGTGATCGCAGTGTCTGACTGGATGCGCGCGGTCCAAGATCAAGTCCGCGAATGGGTTGATCAGCCATTCGTGTCACTTGGTACCGACGGTGCAGGCATGTCAGATACCCGTGGCGCACTTCGACGCCACTTCTTAGTTGACGCTGAGTCGATCGTGGTTCAGTCATTGACCATGCTCAGCAAGCAAAACCAGATCGAACACGCAAAGATTGCTGAAGCGATCAAGCGCTACCAACTTCAGGACCCATCTGCAGCCTCTGCAGGCAATACGGAAGGTTCTGGCTGAAATGTCTAGCGATCCAAAGCGGTTTCTGCGCTACCTGGAGGAGGAGCGCAAAGCAGCAATGCTGTATCGCTCGTTAGCGATCACCATGACTGGCGATCGCCGCGAAGCATTACTGGAACTGGCCGACATTGAAGAGCGGCACGCACGTCATTGGATCGCCAAGCTCACTGAAGCAGGAATTGCCATTCCCACCCCTCCCTCTCAATTACATGAAGAAGATGCAGCACTCGTTCATCAAGCCATCACGATGAATGTCGATGACGTACTGGAGCATCTAGAAGCTGCTGAGAGCGCTACCAACTCCTTGTACGACAATGAGCCAGAAGCACCAGATGCCATGGTCGATGATGAAGCTTCACATGCTGAAGCATTTCGGCGCATGCGCGAAGACGACGGCAACGTACTTCCAATTCGTGGAGCAATGAAAGCGCCAGGTCCAGATCACATGGAGGCGTGGCACAGCACTGATAGCTCGGGTAAAGCCCGCGCAATTGTGTTTGGTGTGAGCGATGGCTTGGTTTCCAATACCGCGCTCGTGATGGGCTTTGCTGGCGCGAATCCGAATGGCAAAACAATTTTATTTGCTGGTCTTGCCGGACTTCTTGCTGGCGCTTTCTCGATGGCAGCAGGTGAATATGTCAGTGTTGCAAGTCAGCGAGATTTGTTCAATCGTGAAATTCAAAAAGAAGCAGAGGAACTCGCTACCAAACCTGAAGAAGAACAAAAAGAACTTGAACTTATCTACCGCGCTAAAGGTGTTCCACGTGACGTGGCAGCTGCAACCGCTGCGCACATCATGCAAGATCCGAAGAAAGCACTTGACACTCTTGCGCGCGAAGAACTCGGGCTTAACCCAGATGAGTTAGGCGCGCCATTAAAGGTCGCTTTATCAAGTTTCATCGCCTTTGCAATCGGTGCGTCCGTTGCGGTGCTGCCATATCTGTTCTTTAGCGGGTCATTCGCGCTGTACCTCACGATTGCCCTGTCAACCGTGGCGCTTCTCGTTGTTGGTGGAGTCGTTGGACGCATTTCTGGCCGAGGCATCACATTCTCAGCTCTTCGTCAGTTTGCTTGGGGCGCCGGTGCAGCAATGGTGACCTTTGCTGTGGGCACGATAATCGGCGTCAACGTCTAACCTCGTGAGCCAACAAACGCTACCGGCGAGCATCACCCAAGCAACCGGAGAACTCACTACCGCAGCTACCTTGCGGATGGAATCTGAATTCCCTTGGTATCGAGAACTTGGCGCACGAGAACGATCCTGGGTGGGCATGGTTGCTCAGGCCGGTATTACTGCTTTCGTTGAATGGTACGCGCACCCAGAACGTGTAGAAGAAATTACCGCGAGCGTGTTCTCAAGCGCACCTCGCGAACTTGCACGCGTAGTTTCACTCGAGCAAACTGTTGCGCTTATGCGCACGATCATCAACGTTGTTGAGGAAACCATCGAAGCTATCGATGACCAACAGATGCGCATTCCTCTACGCGAAGCAGTGCTGCGTTATTCGCGCGAGATCGCTTTTTCAGCAGCTGGTGTCTATGCGCGCGCAGCGGAAGCCCGCGGCGCATGGGATGCGCGCGTTGAAGCTCTCGTGGTGGACGCCTTTGTTCGAGGTGATCTTGACAGCACCGTGCTTGCGCGAGTCAATGCACTTGGTTGGTCTGCGCAGGGCAGCGTGATGCTGCTTGCCGGTGCTCCCCCTGTTGGTGAACCAGAACTTGCACTTGAGGTGTTGCGTCGAGCAGCTGCAAACCACGGTATTGACCTCATCACCGGCATCCATGGCAATGTGATGTTGGCAATCGTGGGTCGAGTGCAAGATCAAGCGCGCATTGCCCGTTTACTCGCTGTCCACTTTGGCCCTGGTCCTGTTATTGCTAGTGAGCCGCTGCGTAATCTTGATGAAGTTCCTGATGCTGCTCGCACCACCATGCGTGCCCTCACGGTCGCTTCATCCTGGCCAGCAGCACCACGCCCAGTGGTGACCACTGATCTACTTCCCGAACGTGCTCTGGCCGGTGATCTGGATGCGCAAGCCGAGCTCATCGAGAGTGTGTTTACCCCATTGGCAGCCGAACCCACCCTGCTAGAGACCGCATCTACCTTTCTCGAGATCAGTCCTACCCTTGAAGCAACAGCCCGCGCACTGTTCATCCACGCGAATACTGTTCGGTACCGCTTGCGCCAGATCACTGAACTCACTGGTTATTCCCCAACACAGCCGCGGGATGCCTTCGCATTGCGTTTAGGGCTCACTTACGGCCGAATTCAACAATCAAATAGTTGATTTCAGCAGGATTTAGTCAATTTCAAGCACTTTCACAGCGTTAAGTTGGCCTTTTATTGTAGGAATCCTCTAAATTTCTGAGTATGACATTGGCGGCAGCAACAGCGCGCTTTCCTCGCTTCATCCGCGAGGGTTAAGGGGTGCTCGCAATCGTTGCCCCCGGACAAGGCGCCCAAGTCCCAGGAATGCTCCACGCTTGGCTTGAATTACCTGGTGCCGCTGACCTCCTTGCAAGCCTGAGCACGGCAAGCGGCCTTGATTTAACTGCCCACGGCACTACATCTGATGCCGACACCATTCGCGACACCGCAGTAGCCCAACCACTCATTGTTGCTGCCGGATTACTGTCATGGAATGCGTTGAACTCCCCTGCTGCCGATGTCGTCGCAGGTCACTCCGTGGGTGAAATCACCGCTGCAGTGGTGGCTGGTGTACTCACACCTGCTGATGCAATGGGCTTTGTGCACCTTCGTGGCGCTGGCATGGCTCAGGCTGCAGCCAAGGTTGCAACTGGCATGAGCGCTGTGCTTGGCGGCGATGCAAGTGTGGTCGTGGCAAAAGCCAGTGAATATGGCCTTACTCCTGCAAACATGAACGGTGCCGGCCAAATTGTTGTTGCCGGCACCCTTGAACAACTTGAAGCATTCGCAAACGATGCACCAGAAGGTGGTCGGGTTCGTCCACTGCCAGTTGCGGGCGCATTTCACACCGAACATATGGCTCCAGCTATTGCAGATCTTGAAGCGTACGCAACATCAATGAATGCCCTTGATCCAACTGCTGTGCTGCTCTCAAATGCTGATGGAAATTCCATTGACAGCGGTAGTGAAGCGTTACATCGCCTTGTTGCGCAGGTCAGCAATCCAGTGCGCTGGGATTTATGCATGGACATGATGGTTTCCATGGGCGTCACAGGTCTTCTTGAACTCTCCCCTGGTGGAACCTTGGTCGGTTTGGCAAAGCGCGCCATGCCAGGCGTTGCAGCGGTAGCAGTAAAAACCCCCGAAGACCTCGATGCGGCTCGCGCATTGATCGCTGAGCACGTTGGGAAGGCATAGCAGTGACTGCAACCATCAAGGCCCCGACTCCCAACGCTTACACACGCATCATTTCGGTCGGTGCATACCGACCATCTCGCATCGTTGATAACGCAGAAATTTGTACTCGTATTGACTCCACCGATGAATGGATTCTTGAGCGCTCAGGAATTCGTGAGCGTCGTTATGCAGCTCCGGATGAAACTGTTGTCGACATGGCAACAAACGCAGCAAAGATCGCCATCGAACGCGCGGGTATTGATCCTTCCGAACTCGGCGTGCTTTTGGTCGCAAGTTGTACCTACCCGTACCTCACGCCATCTGCAGCAGTGCAAGTCGCGGTCAATATCGGTGCCACCGGAATTCCGGCAACTGATATCTCCAGTGCATGCGCAGGCTTCTGCTACGGCGTAGGCATGGCCAGCGACATCATCCGTAGCGGTAACGCGACGTATGCGCTCGTGATCGGTGCAGAAAAGCTCACTGACTGGTTCGATCCCGCTGACCGCTCACTTGCCTTTCTTTTTGGCGACGGTGCTGGCGCTGTAGTCATTGGCCCATCAGGCACTCCGGGTATTGGCCCAACAGCGTGGGGAACTGATGGAACACAGATCGAAGCGCTCGGTATTGCTCCGTCTTTCATTGATCAGCGCAACGATCCCATAAACAACGTGCCAATGCTGTACATGCAAGGTCAAACAGTCTTCCGCTGGGCAGTCACGGAGATGGCTCGCGTTGCACAAGAAGCCCTCGAAGCTGCAGGTATCACTTCGGCTGATCTATCTGCTTTCATCCCACACCAGGCCAATAACCGCATCACTGATGCACTTGTGCGTGCACTCAAGATGCCAGAGAGCGTCGTAGTGGCCCGCGACGTCGTGATGACTGGTAACACATCAGCAGCTTCGATCCCATTGGCGTTATCTCGAATGGTCGAAGAAGGTGATGCACCAAGCGGTGGACTTGCACTGATCATTGGATTTGGTGCCGGACTTGCCTACGCAGCACAAGTAATAACCCTTCCCTAATTTTCTTAACCCAAATTACAAACAAAGAAACACGAAAGGAAAGTCATGAGTGAGGACATCCTGGCCGGCTTGGCTGGAATTGTGAACGAAGTTGCAGGCGTACCAGCAGAAGACGTCCAGTTGGATAAGTCCTTTGTTGACGATCTTGACGTTGACTCATTGTCAATGGTTGAAGTTGTGATGGCTTGTGAAGACAAGTGGGGCGTCAAGATTCCTGACAGCGAAGTGAAGAACCTTAAGACCGTCGGCGACGCAGTCTCGTACATCACCGCCAACATGTAATTCCGAGGGCAGTGGGGTTGTCTCCTTTATCGGAACAGCCCCACTGACCTTCAGCCCCCTTTAGTAACAACGTGATTCAGGAGCAATGGCAATGACTCGAAATGTTGTGGTGACAGGTATCGGTATGACGACACCTCTTGGTGGCGATGCACCAACAACGTGGGCGGCAGCTCTTGCTGGCACTCCAGGTGGCGTACGCCTCGGTGCTGACTGGGATCCTGAGCAACCAGCGCAAATTGCTGCACTGATGCGGGATAACCCAGCTGAAATCTTGAAGCCTGTTGAAGTTCGCCGCATGGATCCATCTGAGCAGTGCGCAATCATTGCCGCACGTGAAGCTTGGGCTGACGCTGGCGCCCCGGAAATTGACCCGATTCGTCTTGGCACAGTTGTTGCTTCAGGTATCGGTGGCATTAACTCATTGATCTCTGCTTATGAAACGTTGCGCGATAAAGGTGCAGCACGTGTTTCACCTCATATGGTCACCATGATCATGCCCAACGGTCCAGCAGCAATGGTTGGTATCGAAGTTGGAGCACGCGCAGGTGTGCACACTCCTGTGAGTGCATGTGCATCGGGCGCAGAGGCAATTTCTTACGCAGCCAAGATGATTGAAGATGGTCGCGCAGACATCGTGGTTGCTGGCGGAACAGAAGCCTGTATCAATGGAGTAACCATGGCTGGCTTTGGTGCGATGCGCGCACTCTCAACTCGCAATGACGATCCCTCAACGGCTTCACGTGCCTACGATATGGACCGCGATGGTTTCGTCATGGGTGAAGGTGCTGGCATTTTGATTCTTGAAGAAGAAGAACATGCTCGTGCTCGCGGCGCAAAGATTTATGGTCGCTACGGCGGCGCTGGTCTTACTTCGGATGGTCATCACATTGCTCAGCCTGATCCCGAAGGCGCAGGTGCATCCCGTGCAATTCAGATGGCTCTTGAAGATGCAGAGATTTCAGCAAGTGACATCATCCACGTGAATGCTCATGCTACTTCTACTCCACAAGGTGACTTTGCCGAATCCGTGGCAATTCGCAAGGGCCTTGGCGGTCAGGCAGATCATGCTTGGGTATCTGCGACGAAGTCGATGACTGGTCACCTTCTCGGTGGAGCAGGTGCCGTCGAATCGATTTTTGCGATTCTTGCCCTGCGCGATCGCATCGCACCACCAAGTATCAATATTTTCAACTTCGATCCCGCGATTGAACTTCAGGTGACCAAAGATGGTCCCGTGCAATTACCAGCTGGCGATATTGCCGCCCTGAATAACTCATTCGGATTCGGCGGTCACGATGTTGCGTTGGTGTTCAAGAGCGTTTAAATAACGTTATGCAGCACTCGAACCGTTGAACCCTCATGCGCACAACGGAAAGATTCGAGTTCTTCATCCCACGGCTCACCAATGAGACGAGCGATCTCGTCTCGAAGCCCTTCGTTGGTCATCGATGCATGCTGTAACGCTGTTCGCAAACGTTCTTCAGCAACCATCACGTCGCCATGTTCACCGATATCTGCCCGAAAGAGCCCAAGGGCGGGGGTTGCCGCAAAGCGCTCCCCTTGCCGAGATCCGTTGGCGTCCTCGGTGACCTCATAACGAACTTGCGTAAAGGCCAGCAGTGCACTTGCCAGTTTTGCCCCAAGCCCAGCGGGGCCTTGCCAAAGAATCTCTGACCGGACAGTGCCTGGCGCAACCGGTTGCTCACTCCAGTCCAATTTCACTGAAGTACCAAAGACTGCAGTCAGCGACCACTCAAGATGTGGGCTCACAGCACGCGGACATGAGTGAATAAACACCACTCCGCGTGCCCCATATGCCTCATGGGACATGGAATTTCCAGGCTTAGCCTGAATATGCGTGGTCATCGAGCCTCCTTAGTAACCAGTCGCCTTCCCCAGCCACTGTTACGTCGAAGTCCCTGCCAATTCCCTCATGCTAACCGCTAAGGTTCAACTGTCGCGAACGGCTCGCGTCAATCTTCACTGGAGGAATTCATGGCACTGGCAACTCCTGCCCCTCGCGTCCTAGCTGACGTCGTTACCCAAACCTGGGTTCGCAACGTGGCACTGGTTGTTGGCGGCGCCGCATTTGTGGGCATTAGTGCACAAATCGCGTTCTACTTGCCATGGAATCCCGCGGTACCACTGACGCTCCAAACGTTCGCTGTTGTCCTTACCGGCGCGGCTCTGGGTTCAGCACGCGGCGTTTTGGCGATGCTGGTCTACGCACTCGCTGGCGTCATCGGTGTGCCTTGGTTTGCCGAAGCCTCCTCTGGCTACGCCGCCCCAAGTTTTGGTTACATCATCGGTTTTATTCTGGCTGCATTCGTGGTTGGCAAGCTTGCTGAGCATGGTGCGAGCCGCACCTTCCTTCGCTCAGTAGGACTGATGGTGGTAGGCAACTTGACGATTTATGCGGTTGGCGCCACGTGGTTGAAGTACAACCTCGACCTTCCTTGGTTTGGTGCCCAGTCCGCTTGGGCTTACGGCGTGAAGGACTTTCTCGTTGGTGACCTCATGAAAATAATCATCGCCGCCGGACTTTTGCCATTGGCTTGGCAAGGTTTGAAGAAGGCTGGATTGACCGACTAATACTTAAAAAAATTAGCGGGCACCCCACGGGTGCCCGCTTTTTTGTCTACACCCCTACACCAACGACTGCCAACCAGTGACAGCTAAATACACCGCGAGTAATGATGCAACAACGCCAACGATTTGAAATTGATGGTCCATCGTAAATCGATACACCCTGGCCATAGGGTCATGTGACTTCTTATCGAAAAACACACGAATCCCGATAGGGAGTAGCACTGGCGACAGCGCTAGTACATACAGCACCACGAGAGCTAGGGCACCTTCAACAACATTGGGAGCAATTGCAATTTCATGAAGAGCGGGAACCAGCATCACAAACGACGACATGTCTTTGATGCTGAGTAAGAATGCGATCATGAAAATCATGACCGCGCCTGAATTCTGCACATACCGTTGAATTCGAGCTTCCACAGCCTTTTGCACCATCGGGTGAGGAGTGAAGAGGTAAATAGCACTGAGAGCGAGCACTACTGACGCAGCCAAGCGCACGATGCCGCCTACGAGGTCAGGGCCACTGACATCGGGAGTCGGTAGTTGCTTGAAACCCAAAATAATGAGCACACCGAAAATACCGAAAGCAAGGGCTGTTCCTGCGGCAACCGCAGTTGCACGCCTTGCCCACAAATCCTGCCCAGTCACCAAGATCTGCAATGCCAACAAAGATGGCGTGAAGGCTGCACCTATCCCGAGCGGGATGACATACAGCAGCGTTTGCATAACGCGATCATGCCGTATGGCGCCTTCGCCCTTCCTTAAGGATTCGAAGGCGCCACACGCGAGAGTCGACAGTTAGGCGCTGATCACCCGCGAAGCATGCGCTTCAGCTTCCTGCACTTGCTTCGTCAGTGCACTGAGGGCTGAGGTGAGTTGGCCATCCCATTGATCCGCACGAACGCACCACATAACTTTGTCTTGCTCTTCAAGAACGGCTGCACGAACTACCTTATTGCCACCAATACCCAAACGCACCAAGACTCGTTCGGCAGCATTCACCCATTTTTCAGCGAGCAAAAGGTGTTCAACTTGCTTCTCTAGCTCAACCAACTCATTTCGACCCCCTGGGGTGTCTTCGCTGAGGTTATGTAAGGCCTTGTGCACGCGATCAACGGCATTTAGGAGATCCGTTTTCATTGAATTATGTAAAGCTGAGCGTTTCACATCGTGAACCAATTGCTCACACGAATGTTTGACATCCGTTTTTGCTGCAAAGAATCGGCCGGTCTTGCGATGAGGCACCTCTTTTGCCGCGATACGGCTAAGACGGGAGGGGCCGGAGGATTGTTGAGACATGATCACTCCTGTTCGGCTAGCTCGTGAATTGCTAACACCTTCGTTTCTACTCCTAATCGGAGCAAAGCGCACCTACCAACAGGACTTATTTAGGTCAGGGTTGTGCAAATTCTTGCGCTCACTCGATTGGAAGGCGATCCTGCAGGGGCAGGCGCCTAAATTTCCACCACCCCAGAACGCGGACGCGTCAGTGCATAGGCACTCGCTCCGACTAGGAGCGCCACGAAAATCACTGACGGCCATGAACCGATGACCTTGCCCAGAGGATGGGACACCACAAATGCGACCACAAAGATCCCTACGCTCAGGATTGCAGGAAGTGCACCTGCACATCTCCACCATTGGATCGCGCAGTAGATCGCGCCAAGCAACAAGATGAGCCCACCGAGCGAGCGATTATCGGTGATTTGGGCCACCCCAAATCCCACAACGAGAACGATTCCAGACACAGCTGCTGTCACGGTTCGCATTTGGCCACGTTATGCCACCGAAATGTTTCTCCTCATGGCGGGTTCGGTGGCTCAACCATGCAAAGTATTGCTTCTCGCACTCGTAACGTGGCAATTACGCATGCAGTACATGCTCGTCAGACTGAACACCCACAAGTTCTTGAACGCTATTCGTGTATTACATTCGCAATCAGACGCGAGAATTCCGGTTCTTTCACTGAACCAACAATGCGCACCGCGACATTGCCTTCACGATCGATGATGAGTGTGCTTGGCAAGGCACCTGGTGGCACTCCGGGCTCACTTCGCAGTATTGCTCCATTGGAATCAACAATGCTTGGATACGGCACTTTGTAAAGGTCAACAAAGTCTTTCGCCGACGAGTCTTGATCAGAAACATCAAGACCAACAAATGCCACATCATCTTTATCGGATTTGTTGGCCGCAGTGACGATGATCGGCGCTTCGTCATTACACGGGAGGCACCAAGAAGCCCAGTTATTGAGCACCACGACCTTGCCACGAAACGAATCTAAGGAAAGCTGCTGCCCATCAAGGGTGGTGCCGCTGATGTTTGGCATAGTCACTCGATCGAACGTCGAAAATTCAGTGGTTCCTGCACTCTCAGACACGCGTGATCCAACCGGTTCGCGACCACACCCCGTGAGCGCGATCGCGATCACGGCCACTCCAACAACGTATAACTTCACGGAACCATTCTCTCCGCGGCGAGCTCGTCTGCGATTTCCCGGTCAATGCGACGCCCAATGCGCTCTTCACTGGAGAACCACTCGGCAGCCGCCAACATCATCCAGCCGGAATCCACCACCATGACAAGCGCCCACATAAGTGCGCCCGAGAAATGCTGATCATCAAGGGCCGCGGGGCCAAAGGGGCGATCGGTGTCAAAGAACGGATACAGCATCACGGGTGCGAAGTAGATAATCGCCCCAGTGATGGCCTCTGGAATCATCATGAGCGCCAACGAAGCAATTCTGAAACTATGCGACGGCCGTCGCGGCTGCAGGTTGTTTCCGATCAGTGGGAAGTAAAACAGGAAGGCTGCCGCGAAATAGAGCGGCTGTTCGATGAAGTAATCGATGTCGTGGTTCTCGAGTGCCAGGTTGTAGAAGCCAGTGAAGTGCACACCAAGCAAGACGGCGGCGAAAAAAAGCCAGGTGAGATAGGGATTCGTCAGCAGGCGGACTGCTCGACTGCGAAGAATCGGGATCACCCAGCGCCGGCGTGTGTCTGGGCTACTTGCTTGGAACCACAAGGTGGCGGGGGCCCCGAGTACCAAGAGCGGAGCCACCGCCATCATGACTACTAGGTGCTGGGTCATATGAGCCCAAAAGAACGTATGTGACCAGGCTGCAATAGGCCCCAAATAAGTGAACGCCAGCAGTGTGAGGCCTACCAAAAAAGCGAAGATTTTCCATCGGCTCCAGCTGCCGGTTTGGCGGGCTCTCTTTACCGCCCAGAGGTACCAAGACCCCGCGAACACCAGGTTCACCAGCAAAAACAGGTCAAATATGCCGGTTTGGGAAAAGACGAGGAAAGTGTTCACTCAAACTCCCTCTTCCATACCCGTGGAAATTGTTCACTTCGTGATGAATCTAACGATAGTGTTCGGCCGTCCTCCAGTAGATCTGGTCAGACTTTCGAGTGGAATGGCGGGGGTAGCGTGAAGAGATTTCTTTTCACCATCCTCACGGTGTTGATTGGCGCAGGAATTGTCGCCGGCTCCGTGTGGTTTCTCATGGCGGATCAGGCAGAACCTGCCACGCTCCAGGCAAAGTTGGATGGATCAAGTGTGACCGTGGATGGCAAATCACTGCCACACGCGACCTTGGATCTATCAATTTATCCAAATGCAACAGCAGACAATCCTGGCCCAACCGGCGGTGTCTACGACTTCGTCGACAAGTTGGGCTGGCCCTTCTACTCCCCTTCAACCTCACTTGAACTGCCGGCAAACTCTGTCATCACAGTCACGGTAAAGCAGTACGACAGCTCAACCACTGTGTGGAACCCCTACTTTGCCCAAGCACATGGCACCGTCGATGGCACCATGAAGGTCAATGGCCAAACCAAGACAGAAATTAACCCGAACGATGTGGCTCACACCTTCACTATTCACCAGTACCCACAGTCTGATCAGCCGTACTTCTTCGTGAGCGTTCCCATGCTTGCTGTTGGGAATAACGCGAAGAACTTGGCTAATGGCTACCCAGCACCAGAAACCATTGAATTCTCATTCAAGACGGGTGCCCCTGGCTCCTACGTGTGGAACTGCGAAGACCCTTGCGGAAACGGCTACGTCGACTTCGGTGGCGTAATGAGCGAACGAGGCATGATGAGCGGAACGGTCACGGTGGTCTGAGATGTCAATTGAAACCCCAGTCGATCAGCCAGAACCACCAACGAATCGTCCGGATCCCACTCATCGGATGAAGGAATGGTTCTCGCGCGATTACGTTCGCAAAATCATTGCGATCTTCATCGTGCTCACGATCATCATCATTCCCATCGCATGGTTGGTCATCCACTTCCTAGAACTTTCAGGTGGCCCGGCTTCCTCAATCATGGAAGAACTCGAGACCACGATCTTTGTGTTCACTCTTGTTTCCGCGCCGTTGATGGCAATCACCGCTGCTGTCTTGGTCTACAGCCTCTTTGGGTGGGGATCAATCAAGAGCGAAGAACCGCCGATGCAGGAGAACCCAGCGATTCGCACCAACGCTGTGGCCGTTATCGGATGGACTGTGGCAACGAGCCTCCTCGCTGCCTTCTTGGTGATCTGGGGCATGGTGGAACTCGCCACAATTACTGCTGACTCATACGGATCAACTCCAGCTAGTCAACAGCCAAATGCCACTAAGCCAATCGACGTGAACGTCACTGGTCAGCAATGGGTATGGACTTTCGAGTACCCAGATCAAGAAAGAATTCAAAGCGATGTTCTCGTCGTTCCAATTAACACGCCGATCTACTTCAACGTCACATCTAAGGATGTGATCCACAGCTTCTGGGTGGTGGAAATGGGAGTCAAGATTGACGCCAACCCAGGCGCAGTGACCAACACTGGATTCACCGCCAACAAGCTCGGCACCTTCAATATTCGTTGCGCCGAACTCTGCGGCCTCCATCACGCATATATGGAAACCAATGTCCAGGTCGTTACTCAAGATCAGTTTGACTCGTGGGTCCGCGAGCAGGGTGGAAAGAGAACCGTATGAGCCAGACTGCAGTAATTCACGAGCACAAGGCTGTTCCTCAGCCTAAGCAGCACGGAAAGCCTGGCGGCTTCCTTGCTCAGGCCAATATCTTCACCGGCCTCATTGGTGGCGTTGTCACCGCTGGCGTCACGTACTTCATTGGTGACAAGTTGGTTCCTTGGGGAACCCAGAATGCAGACTTCTCTCAAGTAGGCCTGAACGCACTGGTGTTTTGCACCTTCGTAGCTTGGGTTATCGGCTTCATGGCCGGCATTGGTGCCTTCGCTGGTCCGATTCGTTGGGCGCTTGGACACGACCTCACCCATGACGATGCTGAATACATGGCCGGCAAGGGCCAAGGTCGCATGAAGTACTGGAAATACACCACTGACCACAAGGTCGTAGGTATTCAGTACCTCGTCATGGCCTTGGTGCTCTTTGGCTTTGGTGGCTTCTTCGCCATGTTGATCCGCACCGAACTTGGTGCTACCTGGCGCGAAGTTTTTGACCCGAACTTCTACAACTCACTCATCGGCACGCACGGCATCGTGATGATCATCGCAATGATCATCGTGGTTGCCGGGCCATTGGGTAACTTCATCATGCCGCTGATGATCGGTGCTCGCGATATGGCGTTCCCACGCCTGAACGCTTTGAGTTTCTGGCTGCTGTTCGCTGCAGTGCCTCCCCTGGTTCTTAACTTGGTATTGGGTGGCATGCGCGATGGCTGGACGGCTTATCAGCCGCTTGGCACTCAGGCCCCTATCGGAATGATCGGTTACCAGGTCTGCATCATCACCTTCGCATTCTCAACAGGAATTGCGGGCGTCAACCTCATCACCACGATCGTGACCATGCGTGCACGTGGCATGACTTGGGCGCGCACCCCGATCTTCATCATCGGTACCCTCGCTGCGGCGATCATGGGACTGGTCTGGTTCCCAATGTTCCAGTACGCACAGCTGCTCGCTGCAAGCGACAAGGTCATCGGTACGTCGTTCTATATTCCACAAAACGGCGGCAGTGTGTGGCTGTACGAAAACCTCTTCTGGCTGCTTGGCCACCCTGAGGTATACGTCATCATTGTTCCAGCAACTGCAGGCATCATGGAATTAATGGTCGTGTTCCTGCGTAAACCACTGTTCTCCTACAAGATGGCAATCGTTGGTTTTGCTGGCGTGGTTGGTATCAGTGCAGTCGTATGGGTGCACCACATGTACATGACGGGCTTTGCTCCACAAGCTGGATACCCATTCATGTTGTCTACTGAACTCATCTCGATTCCATTCGGATTCTTAGTTCTGGTCATGCTTGGCACAATGTGGCGAGGTAAGGCATGGAACAGGCTTCCCATGATGATCGTGTACGCAGTGATCTTCGACAAGATCATTGGTGGCATCACTGGCGTGTACCTATCTGACGTTCCAGTGGATCAATACATGCACGGCAGCATGTTCGTGGTTGCTCACTTCCACTACATGTTGATGGGTGCAGGCCTCTTCGGGGCAATGGCCGTCATCATCTACTGGTTCCCGAAGATGACTGGTCGCATGTTCGACGAGCGCATCGGCAAGATCGGTTTCTGGACAGCCTTCTTGGCCTTCCAAGTCACCTTCTTGTCAATGTTCGTTGCTGGGCTGCAAGGCATGCCTCGCCGTGTACTTCAGTTCGACAACGCCTTCGAAATCTCCAACTGGATTTCCACGATCGGCGCCTACTTCATCGGCATTGGCATGCTGATCTTCCTGTACGCCCTGATTACTTCTTGGCGTAACGGCAAGGTTGCACCGTCCAATCCATGGGGATCAAAGACTCTTGAATGGCAGACTCAAACTCCAGTGCCATTGGAGAACTTCCCTGTCCTTCCAGTGGTGACCAGTGACCCATATGGCTACGGCGTCCCTGACCCCTACCTCAAAGTCGAAGAACAGCTTGATAAAGACGATAACGAAACGGTGGGAGCCCGATGAGCGCGCAAACATCTCCAGCGCTGTACCCAACTACTGGCGAGCCAATTGAAGTCAATGCTCGCCGTAACCGACTAGGTGTTTGGCTGTGCGTTGTTTCTGACGCCACCGGCGTCGTCGCACTATTAATTGCCTACATGTACCTGTGGTCATTGAACGTTAACAATGCATGGGCGCCTAAAGGCAAAAACCATTGGGCTCTTGATTGGCCATTCTGGGCAATCGTTGCCGGCACGGTACTTGGCACCATCTGCATGTGGTGGGGCGTCAAGGGCATCGCCAAGGGTCATACCGGACGTTTGATGGCAGGAGCCTTGCTCTCCTCTCTCATCATCTTGGTTGCCTTTATTGGTCAAATCATTCAGCTCTCGACCTTCCCATTTGGGCCAGGCGATGGTGCTTACGCATCAGCAACCTTCTGGCTAGCGATCGGTACCGCAATTCACCTTTCGCTGCTCACATTCCTGACCACGGCGATCGTGGGTCGCACCCGCGCAGGTCGCATCACACCAGGCAACCACTCACATGCTCGCTTTGTCGCCATGTGGATGACCTATGTCTGTGTTGCTGCTCTCCTTGGAGCCATCTTCACGACCGTGATGAAGGAAAGCCCAAATCAAAACGCACCAACCTTCGGTACGTTCCAGAATTGAACTTCCGAATAGGAACCCGGCTCTGGTCGGGACTCCTCGTACTGCTTGTCCTCTTTTGGGCGTTGAGCCTTTTTGCAGTCAAGCAATATCCGGGTTTGCCGACGCCCCCCGAGTTCACGCTTTGGGGGCTTCCTGCTTTGAGGTACGCCCGTGACATTGCCTCAATGCTCACGATTGGCACCTTGGTCGTTGGTGCGTTCCTAATCTTGGGCCGCTCCCCTCGAGTGTTGCGCTGGTCCTTGGGTTGGGTACTCATCTGGTTCGTCACCCTCCTTGCCCTCATGGCCTTCACCCTCAGTGATATTGAAGCGATCTCGCCATTTGAATCTCTGAGTCCGAGCACGTGGTGGCCCTTCCTTACCGATAGTTATGTCGGCCGAGTCTTTGCCTATCAATTAATCGCTGTGGCAGTGCTTGGCGGGCTCCTGCTGGTGCTGAACCGACGGGCAACTCGGTCATTGGCGTGGATGGCTCTCATTCTTGGCCTGAGCGTTTGTGCCGCTCCTGCCCTCCTTGGTCATGGTGGCTTTTCAAATGAGCACGTGGCCATGACCATCAGTTTGGGGATTCATATTGCTGCGGTTTCACTGTGGGTTGGCGGTTTGGCCGTCTGTCTAGCCGCGCTTGTGTTTAATCGATCTTTAGCCACAACCTTGATGCCACGCTTTAGCCTGATGGCACTGTGGTGCGTGGTCGTACTTGCCGAAACCGGCCTACTCAACGCTTCTTTGCGCGTGGGATCAGCGAGCTCCTTTGTTAGCTCCATGTATGGGTCATTGATCCTGGTGAAAGCTGTGCTTTTGGGTTGGCTCATCTGGTTTGGTTGGCAACAGCGCACGAAAGCGCTTGCCCAAGTTACAGAAACTTCAATAACCACGGCATTTATCAGCCGCTACGCCGGTTTTGAGATGTTACTTATGGCGGCGGCAATCGCTGTCTCAATTACTTTGTCACGGATTGGCTTTGAAAGCGCAATTGCACATGTCGGCGCCTTTACACCGATTGCCATTCTTGTTCTCTGTCTCGCTGCTCCGATCTGGCTCAATGTGATCAAACCATGGAAACACAATCAGACACAGCAATCATTTATTCGCAATTACCCAGAGCTTGCCTCCGTAGTGCTTGTCGTAGCAGTCATCGAGGTGTGCGGAGTCGCGATCACCACCTCTATCTTCGGGATCCAAGTAGGGGTAATGATCGGTTCTGTTCTGCTCTTCGCTGCTGGCTGGTTTTGGTCTATCTCGATCGATGGCCCACGCCGACGCGCCGGAGTTGTCATGGCCATGCTTGGCTTTCCATTTGCACTCATACTGAGCGATGCCATTGCAGATAACTCAACAGACTGGCGAATTCTTGCAGTCACCATTGTGGTGAGTGAAGCAATCTTCGCAGCACTCTTCATTTCTCAAACTACTGCAGTCAGTAATAACTCCGAATTCATGGAACCCACACATGTCTGACCTCAATCCTGCCCCCGCGCTGACTCCTGAAGAGAAAAAGAGCAAGCGCCGCAAGGACTTATGGCAACTTGATATACCCCTCGTGCTTGGTCTATTGCTCTGCGGTTCACTCAGCGTGATCGAGTTTCAACGCGCTTTTGATGGTATCGGCCGCGCCTGGGTCTACGCCTTCCAATGGCCGCTCATTGGCGCGGTCTGTTGCTGGATTTGGTATCGCTATCGAACTGAAGGAAACGTCACCAAGAGCTTTACCAATAAATGGAAACAACGCGTCGCAGCGCTCGAGGCACAAGCCCAGGCAGCCGAACTCCACAATGAGGAAGTCAAAGCCGCAATCGAGCCCACTGACCCTGAACTGCTCGAGTGGAAGAAGTACGTCGATGATCTACAGCGACGCGAGCCTCCAGGTCAACCACCACAGGCCCAATAACACCACCGCATTACTTCAATGCAGAAGCCTGAACCCACTGAATTTTCATACCAAGGGTGTCAGTTGGGTTCGTCCAAGCCAGCACCTGTGATTGTGAAGTCACGGCAATCCCGGCAGATTCAAGTCGCTTGCAGGTGTCAGCTAAGTCTGGAACGGCGATGCAGAATGAATGCAAGGTGTCTCGACCCGATTCGCCTTCAGCCTTCTTAGCAATGCGAATCACTACATCATTCACCTGAAGGTCTATGGCTTCTTGCCCAGGATCACGCGGGAAACCTTCCACAACGTGTGAGTCAACGATGCCGGCTAACACCTCAGCAGTTTTCGTCGGATCGGCTACTGCCATCGAAAGCCAAGCAAACGTTGCGCCCTGCACCACACTTGCTACCGGGGCTCCTTGTAGTACTTCTGGGTTGTCTCGGGGATCGTGAATAAATTCAGTGTCGGTGAGTTCAATGAGGAGACCGGCCGTATCTGCTGGATGCATGAAGAAGTGACGACCAGGCAAATCAACGCCGGTGATGCGAATGTCATTGCGACGCAGCAAGGTTTCTGTGCGCCATAGGTCATCAACGGTCCACGCAACTGAGTGCAAGCCCGCGCCGTACTTTGCCACAAATGAACCAAGCTGACCGACGTCATCTACCGCGGCAAAAATGCAGATAGGTAAATTGCCAAGCCAGATCATTTCCGATGAAGCGCCCGACTCCTCGGAGACACCTTCTTCATTGCCGCCACCGGTGAATGGAATGCCTCGCACCTGTCGCGAACCTGAATCAATGCGAATTGTGCCCAGAACTCGCTCGAACCAGTCAGCAAAGCCATCCTGTGGGCGAGCGGCAAGCCCGAGTCGGTGAAAGTAGCCTGGAATAACCGAGATCTCGCTCACGCTGTGTTGTGAAGACATTTCCACTCCCCTGATGACTCACCCTGACAGACAAAACCCTAGGGCTTTGGGCGGCCTTCTGGCAGGTGCAACGAACGAAAAGAGCCGAAAGACCCTAGAGACCTTTACTCAACCCCAGCGATACTGGAAATGCGAGAGGTTCGCCACGAAAAGGAGGTGCGCTATGCGCGCGAGGAACATGCATCACGCAGGTGTCGGAGCAGTTCCACTAGTAGTTGCCGTTGATTTCCTCGAATCTCGGATCTGGAAGTTAGACCATGTTGAGGATGAAAATGGTCAGCGAATCACAGCCGCTACCCCCTGGGGCATTCATAAATTACATAGCAAGAAAACTGCCTCAATCGATCTGCACTCAGTAACAGCCGATCCGGAATATTGGGCAGCACTTTCAAAAGAAGTTGCCGGCGGCACGGACATCGTGCTGTTAGGGCACGGCAAAGGCAAAGCCAACGCCAGTCATCTCTTCGCGGGATACCTAGAGAAGCATCACAAGGAAGTCGCTCATCGCATCCAAGGTGAAATTCGCTGCGATATTGATTCGATCACTGATGCTCAACTTATTCAGATCGGTCGCGACTTCTTCGAACGGCTAGATGTGCTGGCTTAAGCAACTCAGTTTTACGTAGCAAACGGATGCGAACGAAAGCCTTCTTGTCTTACAGGACCTTGGACAGGAAGGCTTTCGTGCGTTCGTGCTGAGGATTGGTGAGCACATCACGAGGATGCCCTTTTTCCACCACGATGCCATCATCCATAAACACCAGACTGTCGCCGACTTCGCGAGCAAAGCCCATCTCATGCGTCACCACGATCATGGTCATGCCATCAACCGCCAATTGGCGCATCACGTCGAGAACTTCACCCACGAGTTCGGGGTCAAGGGCTGAGGTTGGCTCGTCAAACAGCATGAGCTTTGGTTCCATTGCCAATGCTCGCGCAATTGCAACACGCTGTTGCTGACCACCAGACAACTGCCGAGGGTAGGCATCGGCTTTCCCCGAAAGACCAACACGATCAAGGAGTCGAACAGCCCTAGCGCGGGCAACATCAGCGGATTCTCCACGTACTCGAATTGGGGCTTCGATCACGTTTTGCATGACGGTCATGTGCGGGAACAAGTTGAAGCGCTGGAAGACCATGCCAATTTCACGACGCTTCTTAGCGGCATCACGATCTTTGAGTTCATACAGTTTGTCTCCGTGCTGGCGGTAACCCACGAGTTCGCCATCAACCGAAAGTCGACCGCTATCAATCTTTTCTAGATGATTGATGCAACGCAGAAACGTGGACTTACCCGAACCCGAAGGGCCCACGAGACAGAACACCTCACCGCGCTGCACTTCAAGATCAATACCTTTGAGAACCTGCAAGGAACCAAAGCTCTTGTGGACACCTTCACTTTTGACCATAGGTGCGTTCATCGCACACCTCCATGTGCATCAAGCAGAGTGGAAGATGGCGGTGTAGGTGGTGGGCTGTGGAATCGGAATACGTTGCGACGTAAACGTTGCAAGAAGGTTGGCGCTTGAGTACTCGTTGAACCCTTGCCGTAATGGCGTTCAATGTAGAACTGACCAATGGTTAACAACGAGGTTAAGAAGAGGTACCAGATGCTGGCCACGATTAACAGCGGGATTGTCTGGTAGGTGCGTGCGTAAATCTGCTGGGTTTGATAGAGCAACTCAGGCATGGCAACCACAGAAACCAATGAGGTTGTTTTCAGCATGCTGATCACTTCATTGCCCGTCGGCGGAATGATCACGCGCATTGCTTGAGGCAAAACAATGCGTCGCATGGTTTTCGTGCGACTCATGCCTAGAGCAGACGAGGCTTCAACTTGGCCTTCGTCTACCGATTGAATACCTGCGCGGGAAATTTCTGCCATGTAGGCGGCTTCATTGAGACCTAAACCAAGGAGAGCCGCAACGAACGGCGTGATCACCGAGTTCGTGTCCCAAGAAACGAAGGTGGGCCCGAATGGAATACCAAGGGAAATATCAGGGACCAAAACAGCCAGATTGAACCAGAAAATCAATTGCACAAGCACAGGAGTCCCGCGGAAGAACCAGATGTACCCAGAGGCCACGTTGGAAAGGACTGGATTAGGTGAAAGTCGCATTACCGAAAGCACGACGCCCAGCACGATGCCAGCAAGCATTGCAACGATGGTGATCCAAACCGTGGCCCAAACGCCTTCGAGGATCTTGCTACTGAAGAGGTACTCCCCGATCACGTTCCATTCGAAATTAGGGTTGGTGACCGCCATATTGATGAACATGGCCAGCAACAACACGATGACTGCCGTTGCTACCCAACGCCATGGATGGCGCACAGGAACGGCCTTGATGGCATCAGCGTGCTTGTGATCAGTCATTCCAACCTCCTTCCCCAGGGAAAACAATGGTGGGCACCGTTAAAACAGTGCCCACCATCATTGCAAACTAAACCTTTGGATTCACTTCCGAAGTCGTGATCACACTGGTTGAGAGGTTGTACTTGTCAGCAATCTGCTGGTACGTGCCGTTGTCGATCAACTTCTGGAACGCAGCCTGCAACGCTGGAGCCAAGCCGCTGTCTTTTGCAGTCAATGCACCAAGAAGAACAGGGTTCAACAAAGCGCCCGCAGGAACTTCGAACTTACCCTTTGAGTTCTTTGCAATATCTCCAGCATTTCCGCTGTCAACCACGAGTGCATCAACGCGACCACTCTGCAAAGCGATTGGCATCTGGTCTGATGCTGCAATCACGGTGAACTCTGCTTCTGGCTTACCAGCCTTCTTGCACGCATCGTTGAGCTGCGGTGCTGAAACTGTTTCCTGGGTGCTGCCCTTGAGTACGCCAACCTTGTTTCCACAGATGGTCAAATCAAGTGCAATGCCCTTTGGGTTACCTGCTGCGACAACTCCAGCATCACCTGAACTGAGGTACGTGGCGAAATCAACTTGCTTCTCTCGCTCAGCGTTAACGGTGAACGATGAGATGCCTGCTTCGTAACGATTGCTCTTGACAGACGGAATGATTGAGTCAAAGGAAGAGTTCTTGAACTCTGGAGTCAGGCCCATGAGCCCTGCTGCTGCGGTCGCAAGGTCAATGTCGAAACCAGTGAGGGTGGTGCCGTCTGCTTCTACATATTCAAACGGTGGGTAGCCAAGCTCTGTTGCGAAGGTCAATTTACCGTCAGCGGCAATTGCTTCTGGGACCAATGCCACGACAGCTTCATCTGTTGCGGCAGCGCTTGAAGTTGCGCTTTCCGCTGGTGCGGCGTCGTCGCTGCCACCACAGGCAGAAAGGGTGAGCGAAAGTGAGATTGCCATAACGGCAGCAGCGCCGATGTGACGCTTGCGCAGAGCGAGCATGAATCCTCCTAGTGTTGAACGAGCACCATGCCCGATCGATATTTCCGTGCGGTTACTTTGGTGAACTTGTCGCTGATTCAGCCGCGAGCAACTGTCCCATGACCCGGCGCGCCTTGGCGATGCCTTCGTCTTGGGCAATGAGCACGTCTGATTCATTGCTTGGGCGAGACTTTAGGCCAATTTCCTGCCATTCGAGGGCTTCTTTGTCCTCAATGAGCACCGTGGCGAGGCCATCGACGAGCTCCTCAGTGGCCCAAGCCTGATCCACCCCGAAATTTCGGGAAAAGGCGTAGTAGTAATGGGAGCGTTGGGCATCGATCGGAGTGATCCCATTCATCACTTTGATCAGATAGCCCTCGTCTCGTGGGCGACCTTGGCCAGTGATGCCTGAGTGCAGGGCATGGAAGCTTGGGGCATAGAACTTCGTGCAGTGGAACCGGTCGTACAGGCCCTTCGTGCTCATGGTCTTGGCATACAGCGGGGGTGCCTCAACCCCTGGCATGAGTCGATCCACGCTGATGAGGTTTCCCTCGACTTCAACGGTGACTCCATGCTCATAGATGTAGTCATCGCCTACGGTCGTTAAGTGAATGAAAGATTCATGGGTCAGGTCGAGCAAATTGTCATGGATGAGGTCAGCTCGACATTCGAATTGGAAACTATGGGTAACGGTGGCCCAAGCTGGGTCGGTCATCCAGTGAGTGTCTGGCACCAGTGACTCGTCAGCTTTGCCCGCGTCACCTGTCCAGATCCAGATCCAGCCGTCCTTCTCAACTAATGGGAAAGCACGCACCCGAGCACGCTGAGGGATGATCGATTGGGCTGGGATGCGAACACACACACCTGAGCAATCGAATTGGAAACCGTGGTATCCACATTCCAAAACATCCTCGACTACTCGACCAGCTGAGAGCGGATACCCACGATGAGCACAACGATCTTCCAGAGCTACGGCGGTGCCATCGAGCTTGCGGTAAAGCACGATGGGGATCTCGCAGATCACTTTGCGAATGGGTTCGCGTTTAACCTCAACTGTCCAAGCTGCGACGTACCAAGCATTCAGGACGAACATGAAACTCTTCACCTACTCCCGCTCGGCACAAACCGTTAAGCATCTGATTATGCCTTAGC
>CAFBMO010000012.1_pt1 | contig 29495 bp, 28 predicted proteins | sample 7268821 | NCBI WGS metagenome assembly CAFBMO01 (sample SAMEA6814065, study PRJEB35770) | freshwater metagenome | biome: Freshwater; feature: Freshwater reservoir; material: water | place: Czech Republic | collected 2017-05-23 | depth 30m m
AGTTGTAAGTGCGTACACCGAAACCTGTTCAGTGCGACGAATGAGATCAACACCTGCGGTGATGTTGCCCCACTGATCAGAACCACCAGTTTGCAACACACATCCATATCGGCGGTAGAGCTCGAGATAGTCGTATGACTGCAAGAGTTGGTAACTAAATTCGGTATAGGAAATTCCATCTTTGGCTAGACGTGCCGCAACGGCCTCACGATCAAGCATTCGATTTACGCTGAAGTGCTTCCCAATATCCCGTAAGAACTCAAGAACTGAGATTCCCTTTGTCCAGTCATAGTTGTTCACAACTACGGCTGCGTTGGGACCATCAAAGTCATAAAAGCGTTCAAGCTGTGCGCGAATGCGTCCAACCCATTCCTGCACAACTTCTTCAGAATTTAGGTTGCGCTCCCCTGTCATTTTGGGATCGCCAATCAAACCGGTGGCTCCACCGACAAGTGCCAGCGGGCGATGGCCTGCCTGTTGAAAACGGCGCACGGTAAGGATCTGTGCCAGGTTACCTAAATGCAGACTCGCAGCCGTGGGATCGAAACCGCAATACAGCGTTACAGGTCCTGCCGAAAGCGCCTCATGCAATGCACCTAGATCTGTGCTTTGTGCAATCTGTTCTCGCCACAGCAATTCCTCGATGATGTCCACGGGAACATCTTGACGCACTCCCGGCCACAATGCGGAACGGGCACACCGAATTGATGTGGAGTTATGCAACTAGCTCCAGCGTTGACGTTCCTGAACCAGCATGACGTCAAGTGCGCTTAACTGCTCAAGCACTCGAGCTGGCGCTGTGCCACCAAACGCATTGCGAGAATTCAAAGACCCATCCACCGACAGCACAGCGCGCACCTGAGGATTGAGGTGCTCACTGATATCTGCCAGATCAGCATCCGAGAGATCCCACAGTTCAATCCCTGAAGACTCTGCACGTTGCACACAGGCTCCAGCAACTTCATGCGCCGTTCGGAATGGCACTCCTTCGCGCACAAGCCACTCCGCGATATCTGTAGCAAGTGCGAAACCTTGCGGTGCAGATTGCGCCATCAATTCAGTATTGAACTTCAATGTTGCGATCATGCCTGTCATTGCAGGGAGCACCAATAACAACTGTTCAACTGTGTCAAAGACAGGCTCCTTGTCTTCCTGTAAATCACGGTTGTATGCAAATGGCAAACCTTTCAGCGTCGCCATTAATCCTGTGAGATTTCCAATCAAACGACCTGACTTTCCGCGTGCCAGTTCCGCAACATCGGGATTCTTTTTTTGCGGCATGATCGACGACCCTGTTGACCATGCGTCATCGAGTTGAGCCCATTGGAATTCGCGCGATGTCATCAGAATGACTTCTTCACCAATGCGAGATAAGTGAACGCCGATCATCGCTGCAACAAAAAGAAACTCAGCAACCCAATCTCGATCGCTCACCGCATCAATTGAATTCGCTAGCGCTTCATCAAACCCAAGATCACGCGCAACGCTTTGTGGGTTGAGTCCAAGGGATGAACCTGCAAGTGCGCCAGCACCAAGTGGCGAACGCGCAGCACGTCGATCCCAATCGGACAAACGCTCTAGATCGCGACCCAATGCGTGGACATGCTTTGCCAATTCATGACCAAATGAGACAGGTTGCGCATGCTGTAGATGCGTGAAACCAGGTGAGGTCGTGTACACATGTGCCCTTGCCTGCACGAGAAAAGCATCTTGCAATGAGACTACTTCTTGCGCGATGTAACGTACTTGATCTCGCAAGTACAAACGAAAGTCAGTGGATACCTGATCATTGCGACTACGCCCGGCGCGCAACTTCCCGCCAAGATCGCCGAGCTTCAACATGAGATTTCGCTCAATCGCAGTATGTACATCTTCATCGTCCGCATTGGGAGTCACAGCACCTGACTGAACTTCCTTCAATAAATCACTCAATGCAGCAGTGACGAGTGCCAACTCTTCCGTGGTTAGCAAGGCAGCATCGTGAAGCACTTTTGCATGCGCTTGTGTTTGCGCTATGTCATAAGGAGCCAATCGCCAATCAAAATGCACCGAACGACTCAATGCAGCCATGGCATCCGAAGGACCATCGGCAAAGCGTCCGCCCCAGAGTCTGGTTGGCTGGGCTTGTGTCACGATGTTCTCCTTTGTTTTGCTTTAAAATCGGCACTTTCAGACCTGCGATCCGCAAGCGAAAGCAGATTGGCACACAATTCTTCTGCGGCTTCATTAGTCCGCATAACAACCATAATCGTGTCGTCGCCTGCAACGGTTCCAACGATTTCACTAAAGTGCGCGCGATCAAGATAACCAGCCAGGTAGTGAGCGGCACCTGGTGGTGTGTGTAACACCGCGATATTTTGAGCTGCCACTGCACCGATGAGCACTTCGGTTACTACTCGACTGATAGTGGTCGGGACCGCCAGGTGCGTCACAACCGGACTTCGTGAAATCACATACCTTGAACCAGTAACTGCATCGTGAGTCTTTACCGCTCCCAGCGCCTCTAAATCCCGACTGAGCGTCGCCTGTGTGACATCCATGCCCTCATGAGCCAGTCTGCTGCGCAACTGCTCTTGTGAACTGACTGTCCCCGATTCAATAAGAGACTCGATCCTGGATCTGCGCGCAGCCATCGTATTTGGAACACTCATCACAAGGTCTCCAATTCAGCAACTGCTGATCTCCAGCGAAGAATCACATCGTCGATATCAGCATCGGTGATGTTGAGCGGTGGAGCCATTCGAATCGCATCAGGTGCTACCGCATTCGTGAGCAATCCATGCTTACGCAGTAGCGGTTCAAGATCACTGCTCAACACATTTTTCAACACTGCAGCCCGCAAGAGTCCTTCGCCTCGAACGTGGTCCACGTGACCCGCGGAAACTGCTGGAAGTTCCTTTGCTAAGCGTTCGCCCATCGCTTGAGCGTTCTTTAACAATTTTTCCTGCTCGATCACATCAATAACTGTGAGAGCTGCCCGAGCGGAGACGGGGTTGCCACCAAAAGTTGAACCATGTGAACCAGAGGTGAAAAGATTTGCAGACTCACCAAAGGCAATGAGCGCCCCGATAGGTAAACCACCGCCCAGCCCTTTCGCTAACGTGACGACGTCAGGCATCACCCGAACACCTTGATACGCAAACCAATGACCAGTGCGGCCAATCCCGGTTTGTACCTCGTCAAGAACGAGCAACGCCCCTTGCTCATCACAAATAGTGCGCGCGTTAGCAAGGTAATCCACTGGCGGCACCACAACTCCACCTTCACCCTGGATTGGCTCCAAGAACACGGCCGCAGTTTCTTTGGTTACAGCCGCGAGCAAGGCTGCACTATCTCCATACGGAACTACTGTTACGTCCCCGGGTAGAGGTCGAAATGGATCCTGCTTTGCTGGCTGGGCAGTTAATGCAAGTGATCCCATCGTTCGTCCATGGAAGCCGCCGGATGCGACAACGACATGCGTGCGCCCGGTTAAGCGACTGAGCTTAAAGGCGGCTTCATTAGCCTCCGCACCCGAATTACAGAAGAACACACGCGAACCACTTGGTGCATCGCTGAGTTCAAGAAGGCGCTCAGCAAGCGCAAGCCCTGGTTCGGTTGCATAGAGATTACTTGTATGCCCAAGAGTGCTGAGTTGATTCGTGATCGCGGAGACAAACATCGGGTGTGCATGTCCAAGTGCATTCACCGCAATACCTGCGATGAGATCGACATACTCATTGCCCGAGTCATCCCATACACGTGAACCTGCACCACGAGTCAGCATCAATGGTGGCTGACCATAATTTTTCATCATGCTGGTGTCCCAGCGCGATTGCCAACTCATACCTTCACCGGATGCACCATCGTGCCGATACCGTCATTTGTGAAGACTTCTAAGAGCACAGAGTGCGCAACCCGACCGTCAATGACGTGTGCCTGCGGAACTCCACCATCGATCGCTCGCACGCACGCTTCCATTTTTGGCACCATGCCTGACTCAAGGGAAGGCAAGAGTTTTCGAAGTTCTTCAACGTCGATCTGCCTAATAATGGAGGCTTTGTCAGGCCAATTTGCGTAGAGCCCTTCAACATCTGTGAGCACTACGAACTTCTGGGCGCCGAGTGCCTGAGCCAATGCTGCAGCTGCGGTGTCTGCGTTGACGTTATAAACCGTGCCTTCAATGTCCCGAGCAACCGTTGAAACCACTGGAATAAATCCATCATCAAGAAGTTTCACAACGAAGTCTGGCCGTACCTCTGTGACATCGCCAACCTGACCAATATTGACTGCTTGACCCTCAACTGTGGCATTACGCCGTTCTGCAATAAATGTGTGGGCATCTTCACCAGACATGCCAACGGCGAATGGACCGTGGTCATTGATCAAACCAACAAGCTCACGTTGTACCTGACCAACCAGCACCATGCCGACGACATCCATAACTTCCGGAGTTGTCACCCGAAGCCCACCTTTGAACTCAGATTCAATACCGAGTTTGTTCAGCATCGAATTTATCTGTGGGCCACCACCATGAACAACGACTGGGCGCAAGCCTGCCAACCTCATAAACACGATGTCTTCAGCAAAGCTCGCCTTGAGCGCATCATCGGTCATTGCATTGCCGCCATATTTCACCACGACAGTTGCACCATGGAAACGTTCAAGCCACGGCAAGGCTTCAGCAAGCACTGCTGCTTTAGATGAAGCTTGATTTACGTCGGTCATGTGGTGCCTCTCAGGTTGAGTACGCAGAGTTTTCATGTACGTATTCGGCAGTTAGGTCATTCGTCCATACCGTGGCTTGGCTTTCACCAGCCCGTAACAGCACGGTGATATCCACTTGTCGACCAACCAAGCTCACGAGTGATCGGTCTTCGCCGAGTCCGCCATTGCGGCATATCCAGATGCCATTTATGGACACGTCGACCTGGTTTGGATCGAACACCGCTTGAGTGGTACCCGCAGCAGCCAGCACTCGACCCCAGTTTGGGTCCTCACCGTGAATCGCGCACTTCAGAAGGTTGCTCCGTGAGATAGCGCGAGCAACTTCCAGAGCATCCGCTGTCGATGCTGCCTTCTCAACAGTGATCTTGATGTCTTTTGAGGCTCCCTCGGCATCATGAATCAACTGCTGAGCCAGATCCATGCACACCTGTGTAAGCGAAGAAGTGAACTCTTGCAGGTTGGGTTGTACGCCACTAGCGCCGCTAGCAAGGAGTAACACAGTGTCATTCGTCGACATGCAACCATCGGAATCAATCCGGTCAAAACTCAAAGCAGTTGCAGACCTCAGCGCTTGTTCTGCTGTTTCAGCATCAATAACAGCGTCAGTGGTAATCACTACCAACATCGTGGCTAGTGCGGGTGCGAGCATTCCCGCTCCTTTCGCCATTCCACCAATGACGTAGCCAGCCCCCGCGACTTCACTCTTCTTTGGCACGCTGTCAGTGGTCATAATGGCAAGGGCGGCATTGCTTCCACCATCCTGAGCGAGTTCTCTGGCTGCCGCGTCAATTCCGAAACGAATCTTGTCCATTGGTAACCGCTCACCAATGAGTCCTGTTGAACACACGGCAATTTCCCCCGCGCCGATTTCACTACCTAAGGAACTCAGGACTGCAGCAACATATTCCGCTGTGTGATGAGTATCAGCAAAGCCGTCTGGACCTGTACATGCATTCGCGCCACCCGAATTGAGAACCACTGCGCGCAATTCTTGGTCTAACAACACTTGCTGAGACCAAAGAACTGGTGCGGCCTTAAAGCGGTTACTTGTGAAAACTCCCGCAGCAGCAAAAATCGGTCCTTGATTTACTACGAGTGCAACGTCGTGATTTCCTGAGGCTTTCAGCCCAGCTTTTACTCCTGCTGCAATGAAGCCTTGAGCGGCAGTGACACTCATGGTGCGACTCCATCCGCTGAGAGTCCAAGATTTTCCGAGAAACCAAGCATCAAGTTGGCATTTTGCAAGGCCTGCCCCGCTGCGCCCTTCCCTAAATTGTCAATCGCACATACGACAACTACACGCTGCACATGCTCGTCGAAGGTCAATTGAATTTGCGCTGCATTCGTACCGAGCACTGATGATGTTTGTGGCAGCACACCTTCAGGAAGCAATCCCACAAAGAGTTCATCTGCATAGGCAGCAACCATGGCGTTACGTAAATCTTCATAGGAAACGCCTCGTTTCACTTTCGCACTGCTCGTAGCAAGGATGCCGCGTGGCATCGGTGCCAAAAGTGGTGTGAACGACAGCGATACGTCACTGCCGGCCGCACGGCTAAGCGACTGCTCCATTTCCGGTGTGTGCTGGTGTAGACCGCCAACTTTGTAGGCACTCATTGAACCCATCACCTGAGTTGCCAGCAAAGAATCTGATGGCTTGCGGCCTGCACCGGAAGTACCCGAAGCTGCAACGACGAATACATCACTAGTTTCAACCAACCCTGCGCAGAACAATGGTGCGAGCGCCAATGCCACTGACGTTGGGTAGCAACCTGGGTTAGCCACGAGCCTTGACTGCTTCACTTTTTCCCGATTGCCATCAAGCTCAGGGAGCCCATAGGTCCAGGTCCCGGCATGCGGCAGTTTGTAGAACTTTTCCCATTCCTCTGGGTTCGCCAATCGAAAGTCAGCACCAAGATCAACGATCGATACCGACGGCGGTAATTGCGCTGCAATTGCAGCACTCTCCCCGTGCGGAAGAGCCAAAAATGTCAGATCTGCGTCGGCCAAATCAGCAACTTGAGTTGAATCAAAGGTGCGATCAGCAAGGCTGAGGAGATTGGGGTGAACATCAATAATGCGCTCACCCGCTTTACCGCCAGCAGCAATGCTGCCTAACTCAACTTCAGGGTGCGCAAGTAATAAACGAAGTAACTCGCCCCCGGCGTAGCCAGAAGCCCCAGCGATACTGATCTTGACCATGGCTGGAGTATACGCATATACGCATATTTATTCATAACACGGCTAGGCGCCGCGGAGTGTTGCCCCATGTCGTTGAATCACCAGATCAATAGCGCTCTGGCGTGCTGACGCGATTTCAGCAGCCTCAAGCGTGCGGTCACTTGCCCTGAACCTGAGGGCGAACGCTAAGGAACGGGATCCTTGCGGTACCTGCTGACCTCGGTAAATGTCGAAGAGCCGGACGGACTCAAGTAACTCCCCTGCCCCTTCAATGATCGATGAGGTCACAGCTGCTGTGTTCACCGACTCAGGCACGATGAGGGCAATATCTTCTTTGGCAACAGGTTGTGCGGAAACGGCAGGTGCCGGTCGGGAACTCGCTGAACGAGCGATGACTTCGTCAAAATCCATCTCAAGGGCACAAGACCGAGCAGGTAACCCAAGTGCTTCAATCACTCGTGGATGCAGTTCACCAGCCACCCCGACTTCAACCCCACTCACCGTGAGTTGAGCACAACGACCGGGGTGGAACGACTCATCATTTCCTGGCCCGACTCGGAGATCTGCACCAGTCGTGTGTGCAATATTCATCGCAATTTCAATTACATCAGCCCAGTCATAATTTCGGGCAACGGTGGACCACGTTTGCTGAGAGTGTTGGCCTGCCAGGAGGACCGCTATTGAGGTGGACTGGATTGGCAACATGGCATTCAGCCCTGCCCAAGCATCATCAGACGGCTTTTGGGTCACACTCGGGCGAGCAACGGGTGCTCCCATTCCACTACGCACTACCGAACCAAGTTCATAGATACACAGGTCATCACTTCCACGGCTGAGATTTCTCTTCGCAGCAGCAATCAGGCCAGGTAATAGCGAGGCACGAATAAAGGGTTGTTCGTCGTTCATCGGATTTGCTAATTTAACTGACGATCGGCGCGCATCATTTGGTGCGATGCGTAAGGCATCAAATTCAGCTTCGCCAACGAATGGGTAGTTGAGAACCTCAACACCACCGCGGGCAGCCAGCGCCATTCCCACGCGACGACGCAAACGCTGGCTTGTGGACAGCCCATGACCCACAGCTGCCGTTGGCAAACGAGAAGGGATCTCATCGAACCCTATGAGTCGAATAACTTCTTCAACAAGATTCGCCGGATCGGTGATGTCAGAACGCCAGCTTGGCACGCCAACACGCAGCACATCGGTAGACGCATCAACTTCACAACCAACAGCCTGAAGCAAACGAATCACCGTTGTTGTGTGGATTTGCATACCTGCGATTTCACCAGCTTGACTGGCCGGTAAATCAATCACCGTTGGTTCCAGCGGGGCCTCCACAGCCGTCATGCCGACGTAATCCCCACCACCAAATTCCAACAGCAAAGCCGTAGCACGCGCTGACGCATAGGGAGCGAGAACTCGGTCAACACCGCGTTCAAAGCGACGGGACGCCTCCGATGAAAGTTTGTGTCGGCGGGCCATCCGAGCAACAGATCCGTCATCGAAGTATGCGGCTTCTAAAGCGATAGCTGTGGTGCTCTCATCGATCTCCGTTGCGAATCCACCCATAGTTCCAGCAAGTCCAATAGGTCCGCGATTATCAAGAATCACGAGATCGTCGCGATTAAGTGTGCGTTCAACGTGATCAAGGGTTTCAATCACAGTTCCATCGGCAACATGACCTACACGTATTGAACCTTGTAACTTATTGACATCAAATGCGTGAAGCGGCTGTCCGAGTTCGAGCATGACGTAATTGGTTACATCTACAGCAAGCGACACAGGTCGCATTCCACATGCCACTAGTCTCTTTTGCATCCAAGCCGGGGACGGTGCACCCGGATTGAAACCCGTGACAGTTCGCAATGTGAAAAGAGCACAAGCTTGTTCATCTTCTGATGAGCATGCAACAGGCACACTTGTACCGGAAGGGGCTGGAAGTTGCGCCAATTCCAAGCCAGGATCGACAAAGTCTAAGTCGTAGGCGATGGCCAGTTCCCGAGCGAGTCCCCGGATCGAGAGTGCGTAACCACGATCTGGGGTGACAGCAATATCAAGAATTTCTTCGCCAACACCAACGATTGGTTTCGCATCTTCACCAACTACATGATCAGAAGCAAGAATGATGATGCCATCGTGATCATCACCAAGCCCAAGTTCACGAGCAGAACAGATCATGCCATCGGAAAGTTTTCCGTAGGTTTCTCGCTGAGCGATTTTGAAACCACCAGGCAATTCCGTACCAGGCAAAGCAACGACAACGAGATCCCCTTGAACGAAGTTTCGCGCTCCACAGATCACTCCGCGCACTCCGCCATGTTCCACACCGACATTTACCTGACACCAGCGAATTGGTTTCTTGAACTCGGTGAGTTCTTCGATGCCGACGACATGACCCACGACGAGTGGCCCAATAACACCTGCACCAAGAGTCTCAACGGTTTCCACCTCAAGCCCTGCATTTATGAGTTTCTCCGCGATGGCTCGACCATCTTGATCAGAGGGAATCGCTACGAATTCACGTAGCCATGACACAGGGGCACGCATTACGACTCCAAACCAAATGCTCGGGTGAAACGCACATCGCCTTCAACCATGTCACGCATGTCAGTAACGCCGTTACGGAACATCAAGGTGCGCTCGATACCCATGCCAAACGCAAAGCCGCGGTAACGCGAAGAGTCAATACCCACGGCGGTCAGCACGCGAGGATTCACCATTCCACAACCGCCCCATTCAATCCAGCCTTCGCTGCCACACGTACGACAACTCTTATCTGGGTTACTTATTGACTCGCCCCGACATACGAAACATTGCAAATCAATTTCTGCACTAGGTTCGGTGAACGGGAAGTAGGACGGACGAAGGCGGGTGCGAATACCCGCACCAAACATTTCCTGAGCAAAGTGATCAAGCGTGCCTTTGAGGTCAGCCATCGTGAGACCTTCGTCAACTGCAAGGCCTTCTACTTGGTGAAACACGGGCGTATGGGTTGCATCAAGCTCATCGGTTCGAAACACCCGGCCAGGAGCAACCACATAAATAGGCACGTCGCGTTCGAGCATGGCTCGGATCTGAATTGGTGATGTTTGGGTACGTAGCACTACCCCACTGTCAGGTGATTCGACATAGAACGTGTCTTGCATCGTGCGAGCCGGATGATCAGGTGGAACGTTCAGCGCGTCGAAGTTCACCCAGTCTGCTTCGATCTCTGGGCCCTCGGCGACGTCATAGCCCATAGCGATGAACACATCACAGATACGTTCCATCAATGTGGTGAGAGGATGACGGCCACCCATCGGTGAACGATCCACCGGGAGGGTCACATCGACAGTCTCTTCGTTCAGAACCTGCTCATCGCGAAGAGCCTGAAGATCAGATTCACGTTGATCAAGCGCATCCTTGATTTGCCCTCGTGCGATACCCATGCGCTTGCCAGCTTCTGCTTTCGCCGCCGGCGGCAAAGCACCGATTTCTCGATTTGCAAGTGCTAATGGCGAGCGATCACCCGCGTGCGCGAGACGCACTTCTTTGAGGTCAGCCAAACTCGCCGCGCCAGCAATAGCCCCGAGGGCGTCGGCAACTACGGCATCAACAGACTCAGCGCTCAGCGCAGAGACCTGCTTTGGGTCAAAGGAGGTGTTCGGTCCGGACATAAGGCCATGAGTATGTCATGTGGAAGTCCTCATAAATTGAAGGCCGCCACGAGGGATTTACTCACCAAGAATGTGCTGAACCAGCTCACTCGCGGCGGCATCGAGGTCACCAACGCCATGGAGCACGAGATCAGGGTGCTCTGGGGACTCATAATCCTGTCCAGCACCAGTCATATTGGGCAGGTTTCCGGCTGCTGCTTTTGCGTAGAGACCCTTGGGATCACGCTCGGCACAGACTTCGATGGGGGTGTCCACGTACACCTCTAGGAAGTCTCCTTCATTGAAAAGTTCCTTGGCTGCACGTCGATCGGACCTAAATGGAGACACGAGCGCGACAAATACGACCACGCCTGCATCCATCATGAGCTTGGCTACTTCGGCAACTCGACGGACATTTTCAGCACGATCCTCAGGAGTAAACCCAAGGTCCTTGTTCAGACCCATCCGAACGTTGTCACCGTCAAGCACATAGGTGTGAATACCCAAGGCATGGAGTTTGCGAACAGCCGCATCAGAGATCGTTGACTTACCCGAGCCAGGAAGCCCGGTGAGCCACAACACTTTGCCCTTATGGCCCATGAGGAGTTCACGAGCTTCTCGGTCTACGTCATAACTATGCGCGACTACATTGAAAGCGCGTCGCATCGCGTGACGCGTGAGACCAGCAGCAACGGTGTCGGCAGTGACGCGATCAACGAGCAGGAAACCACCTGTGTCACGCGAGATGGAATAGGGATCCATGGGAATTGGTCGGTCGGTAGCAATTTCCACGCGACCGATGCCATTCATTTCCAAGACCCGTGCCGCGTGTTCCTGGCCGGTCACCACATCAAGACGATGTCGAACATTTGTCACTGTTGCAGGGACTGAGCGTGAACCCGACACGAGTAGGTACGAACGCCCATGTGCGAGTGGCTCTTCGCTCAGCCACACCATGTCGACCGCGAAACGATCTGCAGGTTGCAGTTGTGTATCGCCAGCAATAACGTCACCTCGCGTCACGTCGACTTCGTGATCCAAGGTGAGGGTGACCGCTTGACCAGCAACAGCACGATCTAGGTCACCGCCATACGCAACGATTCGATCCACAACGGCAGTACGGCCAGAGTCCGCAACGACAATTGAATCGCCGGGTTTTACCGAACCGGAGACTACCGTGCCGGCATAACCACGGAAGTTTCCTTCTGCACGCACGACGTACTGAACTGGAAAACGGAAGACGCCTTCGATTGGATCGGCCCCAGGCTCCCATTGTGCTAATGCTTCAAGCAAGGTTGGTCCGTGGTACCACTTCATCGACGCACTCTTGATTGTGACGTTGTCACCAGTGAAAGCGCTCATTGGGATTGCGAGCACTTCCTCAACATCAAGGCGTGCGGCAGCAGTGCGTATCGTGCCAACAATTTCTTCAAAAGTTGCATGATCGAAATCGACGAGATCCATCTTGTTCACAGCAATAATGACAGTTTTTACACCCATCAATGCACACACTGTGAGATGCCTAAAGGTTTGCGGACGCACACCACGTGCCGCGTCAACCAACAACACTGCGACATCGCCATTTGATGCAGCAACTGCCATATTGCGCGTGTATTGCTCGTGCCCAGGCGCATCAGCAATAAGAACACGACGACCATTAGGCAGATTCATGTGTCGATAAGCAACGTCAATCGTGATGCCTTGTTCGCGTTCAGCCTCTAGGCCATCGGTGAGAAGTGAGTAATCAACTTCGCCTACGGGAATTGTGGATCCACCTCGGCGGATGGTTTTTGCATATTCAAGCTGATCAACAGGAACGCTCTCGGTTTCAACCAAGAGTCGACCAATCAAGGTTGATTTTCCGTCATCTACTGAGCCACAAGTGACCAGATGAAGCACTGGGGTGATGGTGGACATTTAGAAGTAACCCTCCGCCTTCTTGGCTTCCATCGAACCGCCACCTTCACCGTCAATAAGTCGACCAGCGCGTTCTGAAATTCTCGAAGTTTCCATCTCGGTGATGAGATCGTCGATGTTGTCGGCAAACGACTCGACTGCACCCGTGAGCGGGTAGCAGCCCAAGGTGCGGAAACGAACTGAACGCATTTCAATCGTTTCGCCTTCTCGCAACGGGAAGCGTTCGTCATCAACCATGATGAGAGCCCCGTCGCGCTCAACAACAGGGCGTTCCTTTGAGTAATACAAACCAGGAATCGGAATTTCTTCACGACGGATGTAACGCCATACGTCTAATTCAGTCCAGTTTGAAAGAGGGAACACGCGCATTGACTGACCTTCAGCCAAAGATGTGTTCGCTGTACGCCAAAACTCCGGACGCTGCTTTCGTGGTTCCCAACGATGACCTGGCTCACGCAACGAGAACACGCGCTCTTTAGCGCGACTGCGTTCCTCATCGCGGCGTGCACCACCGATCGCAGCATCAAAACCGTATTTATCGATACCTTCGCGCAATGCGACAGTTTTCATCAATCGCGTGTACTCATGCGTGCCATGGTTGAACGGGCTAACACCATCGGCAACGCCCTTTTCATTGATCGCAATCTTGAGGTCAAGCCCAAGATCCGCAACTCGTTGGTTACGGAAGGAAATCATTTCTTGGAACTTCCACGTAGTGTCGATATGCATGACTGGAAATGGAATTGGCCCAGGTGCGAATGCCTTCAGTGCTAAGTGGAGGAGAACAGAAGAATCTTTACCAATGCTGTACAGCAACACAGGGTTGCGAAAAGCAGCAGCGGTTTCACGGTAAATGTGAATTGCTTCTGCTTCGAGAGCATCGAGTACTGCTTCATAGGGAACATCGGTCATGCTTCAGACATCACTTCCTGGCCGTATTCATCATTTTCTGCCAACGCCATGGTGCCGTCGCCGAATCTTGGATCTTTGCCTTGTGCAGCTATAGCAGCGGCACGGGCTGCTCGCTTGGCCTCGGCCTCAGCTTGAGCACCGGCAATAAACGATGCCTCAAGCGCTGGTGCATTTGCGTCCGTGTGTGGATGACGATCCTGCATCCATTGATCCAATTCAGGACCAGATTCAAGTGAAGTGATCAAGCAATAGCGAGGCTTGTCGCCAGGGTGCCAAACTGCGTGATAGAGGCGTTGTGTATCGATGACAACCTGGGCACCTGCAGGCAAAGGGACTCGAGTTTCCGTCGCTGGATCATCTTTATCTTCGCGCAGCAACATCACCGAATCTGCATCATCGGTCAGATTAAAGAAAGCACGAACAATCCATCCCGTGCCTTCGGGATTCAAGCGATTATTGTCATCGCGATGCAGGTTGTAGATCGCGTCGGCATATGTGTTTGGCTGCAGCTCGATGACGCGGCAACGGCCGATATTGGCGTTAAATTCCAACGCACGCTCGGTCAAGATTGGAGCAATCGCGACATTCTCTTTCACCCAGACACCGTCTTTATCGGTCTTGGGTGGAGTGTGATTCCAAAAGCCATCACATTCGAGATCGCCGTAGGCACTTGCTAATGGTGCGAATCGAGTGTCGCCAGAAGATTTCCAATCAACATAAATGAGTTCATCCCATTCACGCGGGTCAGCACTCTGGTCGTACGAATCTACGATCACAAAACCGGTGTCATTGAGGATAGGAAGCTTTAGGTACGACATGGCACACCCTTTCGCATCGACTTATCCCAGTTTCCCATGCAAACGAGCTGCATCGGCGTACAGACATACAGCTGCAGCGGCAGCCACATTGAGAGATTCCGCACGCCCATAGAGTGGAATCCGTACCTGCACATCAGCCATACTCCGGGCTTCAGCGCTCACTCCTGGCGCTTCAGCCCCAAAGATCCAACAAATTGACTGGGTCTTCGGAACTGAACTTAACCAGTCAAAGATATCCAGTGCTCCATCGCCAGTTGCAACTGCGAAGACCATGCGGGAAGCATCAGTAGAACCCGTGAGATCTGAATACTGCAGGTCCGTTGCAATGGGAACATGGAAGATAGAGCCAGCACTTGAGCGCACGCACTTGCCATTTGTAGGGTCCACTGACCCTGACGTGAGCAGCACACCGCTTGCTCCTGCGGCATCAGCAGTTCGAATGATGGTTCCTGCATTCCCGGGATCGCTCACCCCATCAAGGAGTATTGCGGGAGCACCCCCGCCCACAAGTATCTGTTCCAGCGTTGCATTTTCCCAGCGACATGTTGCCACGATTCCTTGTGGACTATTGGTCTCGGCAATCGCTTCCATCACTGACTGACTCACTACAGTTACCGGGAGATGGGCAACAAGTTCTATGAGTTCGCTATCTAAACCTTCAGTGATGAAGACTTCCTGAACCAACGTGGTAGCCACAGCTTCACGAACGGCCTGTGGTCCCTCAACAAGGAAAAGGCCGGCATCTCGCCGGCCTTTCCTTGAATGCAGACGCCGAACCGACACAACCCGGTCCGAACTCCGGGAGGTCAGTAACGGTCGATTACTCAACAACGTTATGCAGATACAGGAACGTTTGACTTCGCAATACCCACAAGGGTTGCAAAAGTTGCTGGATCGTTCACTGCGAGCTCTGCGAGCATACGGCGATCAACCTCAATGTTTGCAATCTTCAAACCCTGAATGAAGCGGTTGTAAGTCATGCCGTTAGCACGAGCGCCGGCATTGATGCGCTGAATCCAAAGGCGACGGAAGTCACCCTTACGCGTACGGCGGTCTGCGTACGCATAGACCATCGAGTGGGTGACCTGCTCGCGTGCCTTGCGGTACAAACGTGATCGCTGTCCGCGATAACCGCTGGCGCGTTCGAGGATCTCGCGGCGCTTCTTATGGGCGTTTACCGCCCGCTTTACACGTGCCATTTCATAACTCCTGAGTTCTTAAAGCCGCAGTACACGGCGTAATCATTGGGGACGGTGATTAGTGACCGAGCAACTTCTTGACGCGTGCTGCATCGCCGGGTGCAAGCACCTTGTCGCCTTCGAGGCGGCGAGTACGTCGTGATGACTTGCTTTCCATCAAGTGGCGACGGCCAGCCTGCTCGTGCGTGATCTTTCCGGTACCAGTGACCTTGAAGCGCTTCTTTGAACCGCTATGAGTCTTCTGCTTTGGCATGTCGATCCTTTACTCGTTGTTCGGACTTACGGGTGTACAGGGAAACGCTTACGCGTCGATCGCAATATCTTCGGTTGGCGACTCTTCAGCTAGGCCCTCAGATGTTGGCTTTGCACCATCAGCCTTACGGCGATGTGGAGCCAACACCATGATCATGTTGCGACCATCTTGCTTAGGAGTTGCTTCTACGAAACCAAGTTCAGTCACATCTTCAGCAAGGCGACCAAGCAGGCGCAGGCCCAACTCCGGTCGACTCTGCTCGCGTCCGCGGAACATGATCGTGATCTTGACCTTGTCTCCTGCTTTCAAGAACCGCTCGACGTGACCCTTTTTGGTCTCATAGTCGTGCTGATCAATCTTCGGACGAAGCTTCATTTCCTTGATGATGGTGTGCGTCTGGTTACGACGTGATTCACGTTCTTTTTGTGCGGCTTCGTACTTAAACTTGCCAAAATCCATGAGCTTGCATACGGGTGGCTTCGCCATTGGTGCAACCTCAACAAGATCGAGATCTGCTTCAACAGCCAATCGCAACGCATCTTCAATGCGCACAATGCCAACCTGTTCGCCAGCTGGTCCGACTAAACGGACCTCAGGAACGCGAATTCGGTCGTTGATTCGTGGTTCGACGCTGATGGCGCCTCCTTGCTCGTGCGGTTACCTGGTGATCCAACTCGAGGGGTTACCCTCGAACAGACGCAAGGATTCACAGCACGAACGAACGCACCCCACAGGGCACATCTGTGCGACTGACCCATGGCATCTCAATGCGATGCATAGGTGGGAACCAAGGCTCCTCTTGCGCGACCCAGGCCGTAGGCCCAAATCAATCGAGTACAAGAGTAGCAGCCATGAGTGATCAACCTGAAATCCAGCCCATTGATGCCACTGCCGGCCTTCTTAACCTTCCCGATGTCCAAGCGGTCGAGTTTGTGTTGACCGTTGCCATACATCTGGTGAGTGCGGCTGCGCCATTGCTCGGCAGCAGGCACGCTGCCCCAATACGAGATGGACTCAAGGCCTTGCAGCTGGCACAAGGAAGGCCTTACCCCTGCGCTAGGAATGCGAGCCGCTCCCCCGTCACCACATGCCTGGCTGGCCCAGATACGTCGATCACGATGGCACTGGCCTGACTATCCAAGGCTGCGCGAGCCGCATCTGGGCCACTCACTGGAACGGGACGGGCAGTTGGATCCCACCTCGCCATCGAATCCAACCCGGTAAACGCCAAGAGACCTTTTTCTCCATTTGGGTTCACCATGGACACCACTGACATGTGACTGTCTTTATCGCCACCGTTTTCGTCGACGGCATCCAACACCGCAACGACGGCTACGAGGAGGCGCGCGCCCATTAACAGCTCAAGTGGTAAATCTCGAGCCAGCTCCGCAGTTAACGACTGCGCACCAGAGACCAACGCTTGTCGCACAACTGGATCCGCACTGCCATCGTCATCAGCGAATTGCGGCGAGGCAATGGAGCGTCCATTACCAGGACCGTTCTTATCCACGGCTACAACCGGCAGGCGCGAATATCCGTGACAAGGATGCCTCGGGCCCCAAGCTCATACAACTCGTCCATCACCCGGTGAACATCTGCAGACTTCACCATGGCACGCACTGCCGACCAGTCAGATTCATGTAACGGTGAAACCGTTGGCGACTCGATGCCAGGAGTGATGGCACACGCAGCAGCCAAGTTATCCGCCTTGATATCGTAATCCACCAAAACGAAGGTCCGAGCCACCATCACACTTTGTAATCGACGGATCATCGTGTCAACAGGAGTAGTCATTGGTGCTCCTGTGCGACGCACAACCGTTGCTTCAGAAACCAAAATCGGTTCGCCCACAATTTCTAACCCTGCTTTTCGCAATGTGGTTCCTGTAGCAACGACGTCTGCCACTGCATCTGCTACACCAAGTGCAACAGCGTTTTCTACTGCGCCGTCAAGACGCACTACCGTTGCATTTATGCCGGACTGCGTAAGCCAAGAACGAAGCAGTCCGTCATACGAAGTTGCAATGCGCTTACCCTCGAAGTCCGCAAATGATTGGGCAGATCCAATTGGTGCGGCCAAACGGAATGTCGATGGCGCAAAACCTAACGGCAGAAGCTCTGTAGCTTCCGCACCAGAATCGAGCAGCATGTCGCGGCCAGTGATGCCGATATCTAGCGTGCCTGCACCAACATACAAAGCGACATCTTTGGGACGCAGGAAAAAGAACTCAACATCATTGGCTGGATCCTGAACAACGAGATCACGAACACCTGCATTGCGCAGATATCCGGCTTCTTGCAACATTTCGCGCGCTGGATCAGCAAGCTGGCCCTTATTGGGAATCGCTACTTTCAACATAATTACAACCGCCGATACACATCGTCAAGGGTCACATCAGTGGCAATCATCATCACCTGAAGGTGATACAACAACTGTGCGATCTCATCGGCTGTGTTGTCGTGACCTTCATGTTCAGCTGCCATCCATACTTCAGCTGCCTCTTCGACAACTTTTTTTCCGATCGCATGAACACCAGAGGCCAAGAGTCGAACCGTGCCTGATTCCTCGTCACCGTACGAGGTCTTACGGACTAATTCAGCGTAGAGCTCATCGAAAGTCTTCACCCCGCAAGCCTACCGACGCAATACGAGGAAATTAACCAGTGATGTCGTTGATGGTCTGCCACGTGAGCAATGCCGCCTGAACGGCCTCTTGGCCCTTGTCTTCCTGAGAGCCCGGCAAGCCAGCCCGAATCAAAGCTTGTGCCTCTGTGTCACACGTGAGCAGACCGAAGCCCACCGGCACCAGGTAATCAAGCGCCACTTGACTCAAGCCCTGAGTAGCCGCTGAACATACGTACTCAAAATGCGGGGTGTCACCACGTATGACAACGCCTAAAGCCACCACTACATCGAAGTCGGTGGATACCGCGCAAGCCTTAGCGACGATAGGTAACTCAAAGGCCCCTGGTACGCGAATCAATGTGACTAACGCTCCAGCCGCGTCACTTGCCCGCTGAGCTCCACTGATGAGGCCCTCCATAACCTCGGTATGCCATGAAGAGGCCACGATCGCTATCCGAACCCCAGGTGCCCGAACTTCAACCTGTGGTGAGCCTTGACCGCTCATGCTGATTCCTTCGGGGTTAGGCCAGACTCACCAAGTTCATGGCCCATTCGGCCAGCCTTCGTGCGCAAGTACTCCTCATTGTGGCTGTTGGCTTGGATCTCCAAAGGCACACGTTCAACGATCGAGAGTCCATAGCCTTCGAGGCCAGCTCGTTTAGCCGGATTGTTGGTAAGCAAGCGCATACTTCGAATACCAAGGTCAGCCAGAATCTGTGCACCCGTTCCATAATCGCGCGCATCAGCTGGAAGCCCCAGATCTAAATTCGCATCAACCGTGTCTCGACCACCATCTTGCAATTTGTATGCCATCAGCTTATGTAACAAACCGATTCCTCGGCCTTCATGTCCGCGGATATACAACACCACTCCGCGACCTTCCTCAGAGATTCGCAACATCGCTGCATGCAACTGTGGCCCACAGTCACAACGCATGGATCCAAAGACATCGCCCGTGAGACATTCAGAATGCACTCTCACCATTACATCTTCACCGTCACCAATGTCACCTACGACCATTGCAATATGTTCAATATTGTCGATATCACTTCGATACCCAACCGCAGTGAATTCTCCGAATTCAGTAGGAAGCTTTGCTTGAGTAACGCGAGTGACCTGCTTTTCATGCCGGCGACGGAATCGAATGAGGTCAGCGATGGAAATCATTTTGAGTCCGTGCTGGTCAGCAAAGGCACGACACTCAGGCGCGCGCATCATTGAGCCATCGTCATTTACTAACTCGCACAATGCTCCTGCTGGTGTATAGCCGGCTAGACGCGCAAGATCCACCGAAGCCTCAGTATGTCCTGGCCGACGAAGCACGCCGCCTTCCACTGCACGCAAAGGCATCACATGGCCAGGACGGGTGAGATCAAATGCTTCCGTTGCGCTATCCCCAAGAACGCGAATCGTATGCGCGCGATCTTTTGCCGATATACCTGTCGTCTCAACATCGCGTGCATCAACTGAAACCGCGTAAGCGGTTTGTTTACGGTCTTCATTGACTGAAGTCATGGGAGGTAAACCAAGCCGATCGAGCAACTGCCCGGTCATGCCCACGCATACATAACCAGAAGTATGACGAATCATGAATCCGGTGAGCTCAGGTGTTGCTGCATTTGCAGCGAAGATGAGGTCACCTTCGTTTTCGCGGTCTTCATCATCGACAACCACAACTGAATGCCCCGAACGCATCGCTTCAATGGCATCTTCAATTGAATCCAGCAGTACGCCTCCAGTTGTCGAAACAGTCTGAGTCGGACCGTTTAGGCGCTTTTCTTGCACGGGATTTTTTGCGCGTTTTTCAAACATCTCATCTGCGGGAATCATTGTTTCGCCTCCAGCAGTCGCTCTACATATTTTGCAATGACGTCAATTTCAAGATTAACCACATCACCAATTCGACGCTCACCAAGTGTCGTCTCGCGCAACGTTGTTGGAATAAGCGAAACAGAAAATGATGAATCATCAACGTTCACCACCGTCAAGGAAACGCCATCAATGGTGATTGAACCCTTTTCTGCAATGTAGCGGGCAATGCTTGACGAAATACCCACACGTACGACTGTCCAGTGATCAGTTGGTTCAATGTTCAGAATTTCGCCGGTGTCATCCACGTGACCTTGAACGAGGTGTCCGCCTAAACGACCATGAGCCGGCATCGCGCGCTCAAGGTTGACATCGCTACCTGGAATGGCAGCGCCCAAAGACGTGCGATGAAGCGTCTCAGCCATCACATCAGCGCTAAAGGTTTGGGAATCAAACTCGGTAACTGTGAGGCAAACGCCGTTGACAGCGATTGAATCACCTACTTTTGCATCACTCACGGCAAGGGAAGCACGAATCACCAAGCGTGCTGAATCTCCCATTGGAGTTACCGCTACGACTTGGCCGCGCTCTTCGACGATGCCAGTAAACACTGCGTTGCTTCCTATCGCTCTTGCTGATTTGCGTGGATCACTCGTCCGCGCACCATCACATCATTCCCGATCCGCTCAACTTGGGTTACATCGAGTCGGATTACCTCACCTAGAGCAGGTAAAGCCAAGGGCCCTGCCCCAAAGAGTGCTGGCGCGATGAACCAGACCACCTCATCGACCAATCCCGCAGACAGAAACGACCCTGCTAGCGTCGGGCCGCCTTCAAGGAAAACCTTTTGCACTCCCGCCTCATGGAGGAGAGCCAGGGCCGACCTTGGGTCACGTTCCTTAATCGCCAAGGTCGCTGCCGCGTCGTCGAAGACTCGAAGCGTGGTCGGGAGTTCTCGTTCTCCCATGACCACTCGCAAGGGCTGGTGAGCAACCTCATGAAGGCGCACGGTGAGCTGTGGGTTATCGACGAGGGCTGTTGATGTGCCCACCATCACTGCGTCACATTGTGAACGCAATTGATGGGTGAACTCTTGTGCTTGCGCACCCGTGATGGCTGTCGGGCCGCCACTTGCGTCAGCAACTCTTCCATCCAGAGTCTGTGCAATCTTCAGGAGAACATAAGGACGCCCAGTTCGCTGCACATGTGTCCACGCTTTGTTGATTTCAGTGCACTCACGTTCGAGAACTCCACCGATAACTTCGATCCCGGCTGCACGTAGCACATCTGCGCCACCGGCTGCCAGATCAGTTGGATCGGACTGCCCAAATACAACGCGCACGACTCCCGCATCAATGAGTGCTTGCGTGCAAGGTCCTGTTCGTCCTGTGTGGCAACACGGCTCAAGCGTGACAATTGCTGTAGCGCCGCGAGCACCTGCTCGAGCTTCACGCAATGCTTCCACTTCAGCATGGTCTGTTCCGGCCCCATGGTGAAAACCTGAACCCATCAAGATTCCGCTGCTATCCACGATGACACAACCAACCTGCGGATTTAATGAGCGAGGTCCTTGGAGTGCCAATGACAATGCCTGACGCATTGCACTCGACCAATCAGATGTCATTAATGTCCGCACGCACTCGTAGCGATATCTCGCAGCGTCTCAATCATGACGGCCGGGTCATCCGCGCGGTACACAGCTGAACCCGCCACAAAGATATTTGCACCCGCTTCCGCGCACATCCCTATCGTTTTTGCATCAACGCCACCATCAACTTGCACCCAAATATCGGTACCAGCGTTTTTCGCATATTCGCGCGCGCGACGAACCTTGGGCAACATATCTTCCATGAAGGATTGACCACCGAATCCTGGTTCGACAGTCATGATCAAAATCATGTCGAGGTCCGGAAGTAAATCTTCGATTTCTTCAATACGGGTTCCAGGTTTGAGCGCTGCGGCTGCTCGCGCTCCATGGTTTCGAAGGTCTCGACATATTTGGCGTGGATTGCGTGCGGCTTCAATGTGAAAGGTCACGCTTCCTGCGCCAGCTTCGGCATATGCAGGAGCCCAACGATCTGGATCATTAATCATTAAATGACAGTCGGCGGGTAACGATGTTGCGGCAATGAGCGACTCGATTACAGGTAAACCAAACGTGAGGTTTGGGACGAAATGGTTATCCATGACATCCAGGTGAATCCAATCGGCTGCCCGCTCCACGCGACGAACCTCATCAGCAAGACGCGACAAATCCGCGTTCAAGACGCTAGGCGAAATCAATAAACCCACGCCGTAACTCTAGCCTTTCCCGTGGCTTAGGAGGCTGGTCGCTGCAACAAGGCCAGGAACATTGCGTCTGTTCCGTGACGGTGAGGCCAAAGTTGTAGAAATTTGCCGCGGCTGGCGTCCGTCACTTCTGGCAGTAACGCCGGCGCATCCAAAATAATGAGCTCAGGGTGAGCTTTGCAAATGTCTTGAACAACAAGCTCAGTTTCCGCAAAGTGTGGTGAACAGGTGACATACGCAATCACTCCACCTGGAGCAACGGCTTCGACCGCCGCGTGGAGTAGGGCGCGTTGTATTGGCGCTAGACCTGCAACATCGGAAAGTTTGCGACGCCACCGTGATTCTGGTCGGCGGCGAAGGGCGCCCAAGCCGGTACAAGGTACATCGACAAGTACTCGATCAAATTCGCCGGACCACTGATGGTGTGATGCATCCCCCGTCATGATTTCGGCAGTGCTGTCATGACCGAGCGTGTTGCGCACAAGCTGGGCGCGATGTGGATGCTGCTCAACGGCTACAAGGGTTGCACCTTGTTCCATTGCCAGACCATCGAGGACTGCGGCCTTACCACCAGGCCCCGCGCACATGTCTAGCCAACGGCCTGTATGGCTGGAAACAGGAACCCGACTTAAAGCCAGCGTTACCAACTGACTGCCCTCGTCTTGAACTCCAACTGAACCAGTACGAATCTCTTCAAGGGACTCAGGGATTCCGTCAACCAACGTTCCAGCAAGTGGTGACCAGCGACCTGGCTCCACTCCTGGTAACTCAAGGAGTTCGCGTGGAGTCATTCGACCTGGACGTGCAACCAGTGAGGGGCGTGCGGGAATATTATCGGCTTCAAGGAGCGCACCTAGTTCTGATCGCTTTTCACCCAAAGCTTGGGCAAGAGCACGAACAATCCAGCCTGGATGCGACCAGCGAATTGCCAGCTGCTGTTCTGAATCTCCTCCAACATGAAGAAATTCGATCCATTCATCAAAGGTGCGCTCATTAACTTTGCGTAATACCGCATTCACAAAGCCCGCACGCGCTTTCGCACCGCCTGGAGAACCTGCTCCGCGTGCAAGATTGCAGGTTGAATCGACTGCCGCGTGCGTAGGTACTCGCATCGCCATTAATTGATGCGCCCCTAGACGCAAAATATCTTTCGTCATTGGATCTACATCAGCCCAATCACGTGAGATGCACTGCGCCAGAATTGCGTCATATAAGCCTTGCCAGCGCAATGCGCCGTAGGCGAGTTCCTGTACGAAACCTGCATCACGACCAGACAACCGGCGATCGCGCAAAATATTGGGCAACGCCAGATTCGCGTAGGCATCATCGACCCGCACTACACGCAAAAGTTCAAGAGCGGCTTCGCGAGCCGGATCCTTGGTCACGTGAAAGACTTCCCATCAATGGCTGCCCCACGCGCCCAGTCAGCGGCGTTCATCAGTTTCTTTCCTGCGGGTTGCACCATGTCAAGCCGTGCTGACTTTGTTGCAGTACCTACCCAGACTGCGTTTTTCGTGGTCAAAATTAAGCCGGGAGAAAGCTGAGGTTCATCACTTTCTTCAGTGATATTGAGCGGACCAAGCTTGATCCGCTCATCTCCCAACATCGTCCAAGCTCCTGGGGTTGGCGTTGTGGCACGAATTCGTCGATCCACACCTACCCAAGGATCTGACCACCGGATCCGGGCATCCTCAATGGTCAACTTCGGCGCCGCGGTTGCTTCCGCATGGTTTTGCTTGACCGGATTCAATTCCCCTGCGGCGATGCCATCAAGAGTTCCGATAAGCAATGAGCTTCCGTACGTCGCCAATCGTTCAAGCAAGTCACCTGATGTATCAGTTATCAAGATGCGCTCGGTCACTGATCCAAACACCGGTCCATCATCCAGACCTGGGCCTATCTGAAATGTCGTTGCGCCTGTTACTTCATCGCCGTGCATTACCGCCCATTGCACTGGTGCAGCACCTCGGTAAGCCGGCAGGATGGAAAAGTGTAAATTCACCCAACCAAAGGTCGCCGCATCCAACAGATCTGCAGGAATAAGGTTTCCATATGCCACCACAGGAATGCACTCCGGTGAGAGTTGCGCCAGGGTTGCGCGAAACTCAGGATCCTTCAGTGAGGAAGGCGTGAGGACTGGAATTCCTTGTTCATCGGCTACGAGCCCCACTGGGCTGCGCTGAAGACCACGGCCACGGCCCGCGGGTGCATCCGGTCGAGTAATCACCCCGACAATTTCATGATCGGTATTCAAGAGCGCCCGCAACGCAGTCGCGGCGACCTCCGGAGTTCCTGCAAAAACACAACGCAAGTGACTACAGCCACTTCGAATTAATTGGGTGCGGACTTACTCGAAGTCCAGGAGCGGCACCAAACCACTCGGACTCGCGAATTTCCTTCATTGCGGCCTTACGGGTTGCTTCGTCGAGCCGATCGATGAACAAAATTCCATCGAGATGATCTGTTTCATGCTGGACCGCTCGCGCTTTATAGTCCGAACCTTCAATGACCACAGGTTCGCCATACATGTTGAAGCCCTTCGCCACAACGCGCATTGATCGTTTGGTTTCATAAGCCAAACCTGGAAGAGAAAGGCAACCTTCGTCGCCATCTTGTAGTTCATCCGACAAGTCAAGATTTGGATTAATGAGATGACCAAGTTCATCATCAACCCAATAGGTGAAGACTCGGAGTGAAACTCCGATCTGGGGGGCAGCTAAACCAGCGCCGGGCGCATCCATCATGGTGTCAGTGAGGTTCTTGACGAGTTTGCGTAATTCGCGATCGAAGGTAGTGACCTCAGCTGCCGGGGTACGCAAAACAGGATCACCGAAGAGTCGAATATTTTGAACCGCCATGATGCAAGTCTAGGCAACGCGAGCGCGAATGTGCGCTAGCCCTCGATTATTACAGGAACGATCATTGGTCGACGGCGATGCTGAGTGCCCACCCATTTCCCAACGATCTTGCGGGCCCTTTGCTGCAACTCATGCACTTCAGTAATGCCTTCAGCCAGTGACTCTTCCAAAGCAATTCTCACCTGCTCGACAACAGGCTCAAATGCGGATTCATCCAGACCCAGTCCACGAGCATGAAGTTCTGGGCCGGCAACTACTTTTGACTCGATCATGTCTACAGCTGCAAAGATGCTAATGAAACCCTCTTCGCCTAGGACTCGGCGATCCTTCAGTAGGGTTTCGGTCACATTGCCAACACTGGACCCATCGACATAAACAAACCCAACAGGCACGTAGCCAACAATTGATGCTTTGCCATGTTGGAGATCAATGACAACTCCATCGTCGGCTAGTAGTACGCGCTCTGAGTCAATACCGACACCTACTGCAATTGCTTTATTCGCACGAAGGTGACGCCATTCACCATGCACTGGCAATACGTTGCGGGGCTTAACAATGTTGTAGAGGTAACGAAGTTCACCAGCTGCAGCGTGGCCTGAAACGTGGACGAGTGCATTGCCCTTGTGCACTACCTGTGCGCCTTGCTTTGTTAAACCGTTGATAACTCGGTTGACTGAATTTTCATTTCCCGGAATAAGTGACGAGGCCAGCACCACGGTGTCTTTGTCGCCAACGGAAATTGGATGATCATGATTTGCGATTCTGGCGAGCACGGCCATCGGCTCACCTTGTGAACCAGTACAGATCAATACGGTTTGTTCGTCTGGGAGCCCTGTTAATTCATCAACGGTCGCCATCAATCCACCTGGAATATTTAGAATTCCTAAGTCGCGGGCAACACCCATATTGCGAACCATCGAACGACCAACGAGAGCCACCCGCCTACCGTGCAATGCAGCCATATCGATGATTTGCTGAATTCGGTGCACGTGACTTGCGAACGATGCAACAATTATTCGACCTTCTGCGCGAAGGAATACCGCATCGAGAACAGGCTCAATATCGCGCTCACTCGTGACAAACCCTGGAACTTCAGCGTTGGTGCTATCGACCATGAGTAGGTCAACACCTTCGTCGCCTATGCGGGCAAACCCATTGAGATCAGTGATTCGACCATCAAGTGGAATCTGATCCATTTTGAAGTCACCCGTGTGCAGAATTGTTCCGCCTGGGGTTCGAATCGCTAGCGCTAGCGCATCGGGGATTGAATGGTTCACGGCAAGGAACTCAAGATCAAAATCACCAACCTGAAGGCGCTGACCTTCAGCAATGAGATGAGTGTGATTCTTGATTCGGTGTTCTCGCAATTTTCCTTCAAGTAAGGCCAAGGTGAATCGGGAACCATAAACAGGAATGTCTTCGCGTAAACGCAGCAAATACGGCAAGGCACCGATGTGATCTTCATGTCCGTGCGTCAGTACAACACCTTCGATGTCATCAAGACGATCTTTGATCGGCCCAAAATCAGGAAGGATGAGGTCTACACCGGGCTGAGAATCTTCGGGAAACAGCACCCCACAGTCCAGTACGAGCAAACGCGTGCCATATTCAAAAATGGTCATGTTGCGACCAATTTCTCCAATACCTCCAAGGGCATAAATACGCGTGGCACCTTGCTCGAGCGGCGGCGGCGCAGGGAGTTCGTTATGAATCATGCAGTGAATCCGGCAACGCCACCAGCAGCAAGATCTCGGCGTAACTGCGCTCGCTGATCTTGCGTGGCATTCATTAATGGAAGTCGAACGGGACCACTCGGCAATCCCAAATCTGCAAGCGCTGCTTTGGTCATCACCACGCCTTGAGCCCGGAAGATGCCGGTGTAGACGGGCAACAGTGAAGCATTGATTTCACGTGCGAGAACAAGATCACCAGCTGCAAAGGCGTTCGCCATCGCAACAAGTCGGTCGCCAACAACGTGCCCAACTACTGAAATCATTCCCGCAGCACCAAGGGCAAGCAACGGTAAATTGAGCGCATCGTCACCTGAATACCAAGCAAGATCAGTTCGTGCCATAGCCCACTGGGATGCTTCGAGATCACCCTTGGCATCTTTATTCGCCACGATGCGTGGGTGCTCTGCAATACGCACGAGAGTTTCCGTTTCGATCGCAGTTCCGGTGCGCTTCGGAATGTCATAGGTGATCATTGGCAATTCAGTTGCATCTGCAATTGCATGAAAATGCGCAATAAGCCCTTCTTGAGGTGGACGGTTGTAATACGGCGTGACTGCCATCAACGCGTGCGCGCCAACCTTTGCTGCTGATCGAGCTGCGTTGACCGAGTGAGCCGTGTCGTTAGTACCAACACCAGCGATAATCGTTGCCCGATCTCCCACGGCTTCAACGACCGCGCGAAGAATCGCAACATCCTCGTCGTCAGTTTTCGTAGGCGACTCACCGGTAGTGCCATTGATCACCAGCCCATCATGAGCAAGGTTGTCAACAAGGTGAACCGCGAGCTGCTGAGCACCAGCAAGGTCTAAGGAACCGTCCGAGTGGAACGGCGACACCATGGCAGACAGCATCAAGCCGAAGGGCGCGCGTTCACTTTGTGGGCCAGGCATGGGTATGAGACTACTGCGTTACGGGGAAACGCGGCCGTTGGCCACGAAGGCGGCATGGGTAAGTGGCATGAGTTTTGCCCACTCCTCTTCGTACCGCTCAGCTACCAGTTCAATTTCACGTTGCGGATACGAAGGGAAATGTGAGCCCTCTACCTTGCGGCGCAACGAAAGAAAATTCATTAATGAACGCGCATTCACGGTGACGTAGGCGCTTGAGAAAATCGAGACGGGCAAGACCATGCGAGCGACCTCGCGGGCGATGCCGGCATCGAGCATTTCTTGATAAGCGGCATACGACTGTGTACAGGCTTCGCGCATGCGCTTATCGATGATGTCGTATTGAGCATCATCTCCCGGCAGGAATTCATAGGCACCTGTTTTGCCCACCTGGATCACATTTCGATCGCGAGCCGGGAGGTAAAACACTGGTTTAAGTTCTCGGTAGCGACCGGATTCTTCGTTGTAGCTAGCCATGCGGTGACGCATGTGCTCTCGCCACACAAAAATCGGTGCCTGAACAAAGAAGGTCATGGAATTGTGCTCAAACGGACTGCCGTGACGCTCGCGCATTAAATAGTTGATCAAGCCTTTTGAACCTGAAGCATCTGCTTGGACATCCTCGAGTGACTGTTCGCCTGCAGTAGAAACACGGGCGGCAAAGACAACATCAGCATCGCTTGCAGAGCCTCGAACTAGTTCAACAGTCACATCGCTACGAAAGGTCACGTCCACGAGGCAACTCTATCCGCGTGACCCCAATGAAACCTGACCAGCCCACCTACCTAGGGCAGCAAAAATCCGGCGAGACCCCCGCACTCGCCGGCTATTCATATTCCAGCGTCTAGAAAGTTCACTGTCTACTCACGAGCCAATAGATGAGGGTCAAAAGTGGGCATGACCGGTCATTTAAGCGAAAACAAGGCCAGAGCCTGACGCATCGCTCCTTAGGCCCGCCTTCAATTGCCAGCTTGAGTCCCATCGCCTGCACCGCAAACCAAAATGGACCCCGCTCAACAGCATCTCAATTCCCTGGATCGGGATGATGGCGATGGCAAGGACAAACGCCATCAATCGATTCTTCACAACTCACTCAAGTACGCGTCAAGACCGACGGTAAGACCAGGGTGATCGGCCACTCGACGCACGCCGAGAAGCACTCCAGGCATGAACGATGTGCGATCCATCGAGTCATGTCGAATCGTCAAAGTTTCACCAATGCCACCAAACACCACTTCTTGATGGGCTACCAGGCCACGGGCACGCACAGAGTGGACACGAACATCCCCAATATTTGCACCGCGAGCACCATCAATTTCTTTAGTAGTCGCATCCGGACTCACCGCCACACCGCTGTCTGATCTGGCTTTGCTTACGAGTTCTGCAGTGTGTCTTGCGGTGCCTGAAGGTGCATCAACTTTATCAGGATGATGCAACTCAATGATTTCAACTGATTCAAAATATGGCGCTGCTTGTTGGGCAAACTGCATCATGAGAACCGCGCCGATGCCAAAGTTTGGGGCGATCAGTACGCCAACGTTCGGGGCCTTCGACAACCACCCACGAATTTGCGCGAGACGCTCATCATCAAAGCCAGTAGTGCCCACAACACAATGCACGCCGCGAGCGATGCAGTGTTCCAAGGTTGGCATCACTACATCGGGGGTAGTGAA
>CAFBMO010000013.1_pt1 | contig 29020 bp, 33 predicted proteins | sample 7268821 | NCBI WGS metagenome assembly CAFBMO01 (sample SAMEA6814065, study PRJEB35770) | freshwater metagenome | biome: Freshwater; feature: Freshwater reservoir; material: water | place: Czech Republic | collected 2017-05-23 | depth 30m m
GTTGCCGCTGTTGGCACGAGCCCGTTTGCAATCGCAATTAGCTCGAATGGGCAGTATGCCTACGTCACAAACCAAGGCAGTTCTAGCGTTGCTGTCATCAACCTGCTGGCAACTTCGTCTGGTTCAAACATTGTGTTACCTCCAGACATCATGCAAAGTGTGGCTTTGCCTGCATCAGGAAATTGCATTGGTATTGATGACAAGGATTTGAACTGGGCGGGTGCGACCAGCGGTGGTTGGACTGCTTCGTGGGCGCAGTGGATGAATGCGGGCAAGGGTGGAGCGGTATGTAACCGATTCTTAGCGTTTAATCCGACTGCAAGTAACTGGTTCACGCGCAAGTAGTGCCCGTAACTACTCATTTTTATGGGGCTGCGAAAGTGCGTGGTGGCCAGGGCCGGGGTCGAACCGGCGACCTTCCGAGTTTCAGATGGGTACGCTACCTAGAAATAGGTCTTTCCCATCATGCAAAGTCAGTAGCAGTGTCTTGTGAGTCCCTCACAGTTCGTTTGAGTTATGGGAAGACCGTGCACGCGACAGTTCCATTGTGATGTTCCTGCCGGCTTGGGTCGACGAGAAGACAAGAGCATTCCCTATCAAGCTCACATATTTGAAAACTGTTCATTCCAGAGCCGTAACTCCTCTATGCTCTCGCCCATGAAGAGTCTTCGACGGGTTGCATTGACCGCTGTATTGATTGCCTCAGCTTTCGGGATGTCGACCGGTGTTGCGCAAGCGGCAACCACCCTCGACCAATCCTTCGAATTGTATAATACTTGCTATACAGGTGGTCAAGGGCAGCCGATGATAAATGCGCAGATGGTGACTCCTGGGATTACTGGGGCATTAACAAGCGTTCAAGTCAGTTTGTTAAAATTCAATACTCCTCCCGACGGAGTCACAGTTAGCATCAGGGCGGCGTCCGCTGGACAGCCAACGGGGGCTGATCTTGCTTCTGTTTTCATTCCAGATAGCGCTATCTCCTTTGCAGCGACAATGATCACGGCGGTTTTCACATCCCCTCCGACAGTCACTGCCGGCACGCAGTTCGCGATTGTCGTCAGCTCAACAAATACCAATCTTGATTACTGCTGGCGTGGTTCCACTACGGCGTCATATTCCGGGGGTAGAACTGCGAGCTTTTTTGGCAATTCTTGGTCTTTCTGGAATGCGCCTTCAGGATTGGTCTTCCGTACGTACGTCACAACACAAGATGCACAATGGACCACCATTCCTCAAGGCCTTCCACTTTCCGCGACAGGAACGTGCGATGCGCTCGATGACAAGGCCGTTGCTTACGGCACTGGGCTTACCGGTGGCTGGAAACGTAGTTGGGAACCTTGGGTGAACACGGCTGTCGGGGCGAACGGACAACGCATCGGTGGATGGGCTTGTACTCGCACCTTGATCAATAAGGGTGGATTAACCTGGACGATCGCGAGCTAACTGACACAGACACTGGCAGACGCAACCGATACTTTCGAACGTTGATGCATCAGTCCGCCAATAAACGGCCTGCGATTTATACAGTTGTGGCCAGGGCCGGGGTCGAACCGGCGACCTTCCGAGTTTCAGTCGGACGCTCGTACCAACTGAGCTACCTGGCCGTGGCTGACGTTCCAGCCGCGATGAATCGGGGTTTCCCCCGAATCTTTGGCGACCCTGACCGGACTTGAACCGGCGACCTCCGCCGTGACAGGGCGGCGCGCTAACCAACTGCGCTACAGGGCCTTGAATAAAGCCGTATCCCCAACGGGATTCGAACCCGTGCCGCCGCCGTGAAAGGGCGGTGTCCTAGGCCACTAGACGATGGGGACCTATATCTCCGTCGACCTTTGTGGATGCCGTTGGTGACCTGAGAACTATAGGGGATGGGTGACCGGAGGGGTAATTGAGGTCATTTGGGATTGGCTGCCCGAGTAAGTCGATCTCGGATAGCGGCTCCGATTCCGCCCATCGGTGGGGCAACAGCCAGCACCTTGGAGAGTTGGCGCGCATCAGCTTCACGTAATGCGGCATAGAGCTGCTGGGCGTATTCCTCGCTTGAGACGGGAGAACACAGTCTCACCATCCCGGCAGGAGTTGGGTGCTCGGCTAAGGCAATGAGCCCAATGCTCTCCGTGCCAAACACATATTTAAGTAGGGCTGTTGGTTCGACGATTTCAACATGTGCCACTGGGCTGTAGTGAGATTCAAGAGTTCCACTAGCTCGTACCTGTGAATCAGTAGTGCACTTCATGCCGGTAACGTCTTCAATCTGTTCGACACTGATCGCACCTGGTCGAAGAAGCCGTGGATGATCGCTGGTGCAATCAACGATGGTTGATTCAATACCAACTGAGCATTGGCCACCATCAATAACAACATCGTCTTCGGTGGTGAAGTCATGGAGTTCTTCAAGAACGTGTTTCGCTGTAGTTGGGCTGACCTTTCCAAAACGATTGGCACTCGGCGCGGCAATTGCTATCGATGAATCACCCGTGAGTTCAACGAGTAGTTGTAGAACCTCTTGCATCAATGGATGCGCTGAAACGCGAACGGCGACTGAATCTTGACCGCCCGTGATGAAGTCGCCGGCTTTTTGAGAACGTTGAATAACAAGAGTTAAAGGGCCAGGCCAAAACACATCGGAAAGTTGATACGCGTATTCAGGGATGTCAATTCCCCAGCTTTTCATTGCGTCAGCTGTTGCGAGATGAGCAATGAGTGGATGATCTGCTGGTCGACCTTTCGCTGCGTAAATTTTTGCAATTGCGTGCGGGTCATCAGCTCTAGCCCCAAGACCATAAACGGTTTCCGTTGGTAGCGCGGACAAGTGCCCAGCGGCCAGTGCAAAGGCAGCTTCTTGTGGGCTAGATACGGGGCGCATGGGTCTATTCAATCTTCCCTTTGTAAGAGGTGTGTCAGGACTGGCGGTTTTGGCTCAATTCAGGGAACGAAATGGGTGGCGCGGGTGTCTCATAACTAAATGAGTTCGCCCTATGAAGGAGACCCCGTGTCCACGCCTCTTCCACCTTTCGCGCCTGCTGAACCGATCACGACCAGCTTTAATCCAGTCTGGGAGCAACCAGCGCTAAAGAAGCGCGGCCGCGGTCCAGCAATAGTGGGCGGACTGTTGGCGACTGCACTTGTTGCAGGTGCTGCCGGCGGCGCTGTGGGATTTGTTGCGGCAAAGCAAACATTGCCGACCTCCGTGGTGGCTACCGCTTCGTTTGATTCGGGCTCACCGTCACTGCCCGCAGGGAGCTCCATTGCAGATGTTGCTGCTGCAGTTCAGCCTGCGGTGGTCCAACTCAATGTGAGTGGAACCGATGGTGAAGGGACCGGCTCAGGATTCATCATCAGCAAAGACGGATACATCATCACCAACAATCACGTTGCAGGTTCGGCAAAAGATGGCGGGATTGATGTGTTGTTCTCTGATGGTTCGAAGGCCAAGGGCACACTTGTCGGCGCTAATGCAGGCTATGACCTCGCAGTAGTGAAGGTGGACAAGGCTGGCCTCAAGACTGTGCCATTAGGCAAGTCATCGACGTTGCGCGTTGGTGATGAAGTGATTGCACTTGGGTCACCACTTGGTTTGCAGGGCACGGTGACCTCGGGAATCGTGAGCTCACTCAACCGCCCAGTGACTGCTGGAGATGAGTCATTCATCAATGCGATTCAAACTGATGCAGCGATCAACCCAGGTAACTCAGGTGGCCCACTCGTAAATGGCAATGGCGCCGTGGTCGGCGTGAACTCTGCCATTGCGTCGATGGCATCGGGCGAAGCCGCAGGATCTATTGGTTTAGGTTTCTCGATTCCCATCGATACCGCCAAGCGCATTGCCAACGAAATTATCAATACCGGTTCAGCAAAGACACCTGTGATCGGTGTTCAGCTCGCAATGGACTTCCAAGGCCCTGGCGGCAAGGTTTCATCAGTGACTTCTGGTGGCTCAGCCCAGAAAGCTGGTCTTCAGCCAGGAGACATCATCACCAAGGTCAACGGCCAAGTAATTGCCGATGGAACCCAACTCATTGTGACGGTTCGCTCCTTTGCACCTGGTGATCGAGTGCAGCTCACGATTGATCGAGATGGGAAAACTTTGACCCTGCCACTCAATCTCACGGCCTCGAAGGCATAGCCGAGACAACCCTGCGGCAAGATAAGGGTGTGAGTTCCTTATCCACTGCGTTAGATCCACTTCGCGATCGCGCAGCCGCAGGGTTTCGCCGCATCGTCTCTGGTGACCCAACAGGTGTTCCTGAATGGGTTGCGCAGATGCGCGAAGGAGAAGACGTTGGCTATTTCGGCCCTGATTCAGCCGCATGGGCAGTACATGGTGGTCTACCAACTTTGGTAGGCGGTATTCGCGCACTGTTAATGCAGGCACTACATCCGGCAGCACTTGCAGGAGTGATGCAGCATTCACGTTACGAAGATGATGCACTTGGTCGTTTAGCGGGAACAACACAGTGGTTAACCGTTGTTACGTTTGGAGATACGGCGCAAGCTGATCGCGAATGCGCGCGCGTGCGCGGTATGCATCGTCGAGTCAATGGCGTGTACACGGTTGACGGTGTTGAATTTCCATACGACGCCACGGATCCGGATCTTCTTCGCTGGGTCCACATTGCCTTTACGGATTCATTTCTCGCAACACACTTGGTTTGGGGTGACCCCATTCCGGGTGGGCCAGACGCGTATGTGCGTGAATGGGCGAAAGCTGGAGAGCTCGTCGGCGTGGAGAATCCACCGCGCTCAGTCGCGGAACTGCGCACGGCCATTGCTGGTTATGAATCGCAGTTACGCAGTAGTCGCGAGGCCAAAGAAACAGCCGCGTTCATTCGCAAGCCACCGTTGCCGTTCGCGGCTCATGGGCCTTATGCCGCGCTACTTCTTGGTGCACTTTCCACCATGTCATCACGACATTTGGCGATGCTGGGCTTGCCCCGAGTGCCTAGCCTGATCGCGCGCCCGGCCGTCACGGCCATGTTGGGCACGCTGGCATTTGCTCTCGGACCTACCTCACCGTCACAACAAGCGGCAATGACACGAATTGATAGCAACTCGTTACATCGGGATTGACGATTTCGTGACCTCATGGGTGATGATTGACGAATGCTTCCCCAGCAGCGTTCGATGAAGTTTGCAGCCACTGCAGTGCTTGCCGTGGCATCGAGTGCTGTGGTGTTGAGCGGCAGTCTGGCTCAAGCCGCAGAAACACCGGCGCCGTCTACGTCACCAAGTGCCACAGCCACGGCTACACCAACACCTTCGCGCACCACATCAGCGTCAGCTACGCCCACACCTTCCGTAACGCTGACGCCAAGTGCAACGCCGTCACTGACGCCATCCGTGACGCCGTCGGCAACTGCTCCTGTTTCGCCGATGCCCACAGCAACTCCTTCCGCCCCGCCGATCTTGATGCCGACTGCACTAGGGAGTTGGTGTCGCACAATTTTTCCGCAAACTTCCGCAGCAGCTGAACGGGTTGCAGCACAAGCATTACTTTCTACCGGCACAATCAACTTGGGGAAAGGCGGCACCTATCGCCTCACCGAACACCCTGATTGGAAGCCGCAGGCTTCGTCAGATACTTCTGGTGATCGACATGTGAACTCGCTTAACTGGGCACTGCCCTTGCTGTTTCGCGGTGTTCAGGTGCAAAACCAAGCGATGGTTGATCGATTCCGTCAGTTGATGCTTTATTGGATTAACGATCATCAGGGCCCGCGTAATTCGTGGGTTGATTCTTCGATTTATGGTGGCTTGAGAACCGAAACATTGGTATGCGCTGCACAAACATTAAATGACCCAGTCATTACCGCTGCAGCAATTCGTGATGCGCAAACGATGATCAAATCAAATGCAGGTGCGCGGGAAGTGGCTGTCGGATCGAACAACACTGACCTGATCAGGCAAACCGGTGCGCTTGCTGCATTTTGTTGGACAGGTGACATTGGCTTGCGCGATAAGGCTTGGAGGAATCTTGTTTCAATCGCCAATGGAGTAGTTCAACCTGATGGCAGTGATGTCGAAGGTTCACCTGGATATGCCGTCTACATCGAAAAATTACTTCAGGGCGTACAGTCAGCAGCAAATACTTGTGGTATCCCAGCGGAACCCATTCCGACCTTACGCAATAAGTTGTATGACTTTGTCGCGCAATCAATACGCCCAGATTTCTTAGTTGAATCAATCGGCGACAGCATTAATGAGTCACTGAAAGGGTCTTTTGGTGCAGCTGATGGCCAAGCGGAGTGGGTACGCACAAGCGGCAGGAGCGGAACTCCACCAGCACCTATCTATTCGGTGTACGACGGTGGATATGTATTTGGTCGTGCCGGGTGGCAACCGCAGCCAGGGATGCCTGACAGTTTCTACTCTTTGCGATCAAGCTCCACTCGTCCCGGAACGGCGCATACACATGATGATGGAACAGGATTGACGTTCTACTCCAAGGGAGTGTCTTGGATCGGAGACCCTGGGCCGTTCCGTTATGAAAACAGTGACCCATTGCGTGCGTACTTGAAAACCCGCGCTGCACATTCAGCACTCACTGTTGGTAAGACAACGCGGAGTAAGTGGTCAGGTGTTCAACGACTGTCTGCCCAAAGTGACTGGGCAACTGGCGGAAACGACACCACGTGCCTACAAGACAACACTTGGAAAACAGTGACACTCGTTCGATGCACGCAATACGTGCGAAGTGTCGACGCAATGATCGTGACGGATTACGTGAATGCTGCCCGAGGCGGTAAGAAAGCCAAGGGCCGTTTCACCTGGCAACGCTGGCAGATTCCGAGCGGAGTCGACACTGGTTATGAAGGCAGCACCTTGGTGTTGTCCAAAGGTGACAAGAAACTTGACGTGGTCAAATCTGGAACCGATGTGTGGGTTGTCGATCATGCTCAGGCAGGGAAAAAGCAGGGATGGTTCACCGGAACCTGGGGAACCAAGTTGCCAGGCCAGGTAGTGAATCGTCAGGTACCAATACCGAAGCAAGGTGTGCGCCAAGCGTTGGTCACCGTATTTGTGCCACGAAACTCCGGGGAAAGCGTGCCAGTAACGATTTCGGCAACAGGAGTGACCATTTCGCGCAATGGCCAGACCATCACCACGCCAGCACCAATGCCACAGCTTGGTGCTGCATTACTCTGATCCCATGATCATCGCCATTGGTTCAGACCATGCTGGTTTTATGCTCAAGGAGCGCCTGCGTGGCTGGTTGGTGGAACAAGGACATGAGGCGTTAGACCTCGGTGCGTATTCGCCAGACCGCGTTGATTATCCGCACTTTGGTGCAGAAGTAGGTCGAACTGTTGCATCAGGCAAAGCACAATTTGGTGTTGCGGTGTGTGGCAGCGGTCAGGGGATCTGTATGGCTGCCAACAAGGTGCCAGGCGTGCGCGCGGGGATCATCCGAGACATACAAGATGCAGAAATGACCAGACTTCATAACAATGCCAACGTGGCGTGCTTTGGCGAGCGCGTGACGGACCCTGAAGTGGCCGTAGCTGCCCTGAAGGTCTTTCTCGAAACCACCTTTGAAGGTGGGCGCCACGAAGCCAGGGTTGAGCAGTTAGCTGCGCTCGATAAAGGCCAAGCGGTCTAATTCTCGGCAGCAGATTCGCGCTATCGATTAGTTCGGGTAGGCAGCGTACAATGACATCATGTGGACCTTCATTGTCATTGCAGTTCTTGTTCTTCTCGCCATCTACTTAGTAGCGACCTATAACCGCTTGGTCAAAGCCAATGTTGCGGTTGATGAGGCTTTCGCTCAAATTGAGGTGCAACTCAAGCGCCGCAGTGATCTGATTCCTAATCTCGTGAGCACGGTCAAGGGTTATGCCGCCCATGAAAGTGGCACCTTTGAAAAGGTGACTGCTGCGCGGGCATTTGCTGAACATGCAAATGGTGTTGCCGAAGTGGCAGCAGCCGACGGCCAGTTAACTCAGGCCCTACGCGGCTTGCTTGCTGTTGCTGAGGCATATCCGGATCTCAAGGCGTCAGCGAACTTCTTGTCATTGCAAGAAGAGTTGTCATCAACGGAAAATAAGGTCGCCTTTTCTCGTCAGTTCTACAATGATTCAGTTCGCACATTGAACTCAGCAATCGTCACACTTCCAACGAAATTCTTTGTAGGAATGACCGGCGTGCACGCTCGTGACTTCTATGAAGTGCCAAACGAAGCTGATCGCAACACTCCTACCGTTTCCTTCGAGTAGTTATGGCGGTCTCTTTCAGAGCCGAGCAGTCAGCAAACAAGCGCAAAACTTGGTTGCTGCTCGGGTTGATGTTTGTTGCGGTTATTGCCGTGGTGTGGGCTGCAGGAACACTCCTGAATTTCGGTGCCTACTGGCTGGTGCCCATGGCTGTGGGCATTTCTTTGATAGGTGTATGGACTTCATATTGGAAGTCAGACTCGCTCGTGCTTGCTATGACGCATGCCAAAGTGGTGAGTCACGAGGATGCACCACAGCTTTATAACATTGTTGAAGAAGTCACGATGGCTGCTGGTCTGCCCATGCCAAAGGTTGCGATCGTTGACGACCCGGCACCGAATGCTTTTGCAACAGGCCGTGATCCCGAGCATGCCGTGATCGCATTCACCACTGGAATTCTTCGAGTGATGGATCGAGAGCAATTACAAGGAATCGCAGCGCATGAAATGGCGCACGTGGGTAACCGAGATACATTGGTGATGGCCGTAGCGGCGACAACAGCTGGTTTGCTAGCAGTCATTGCCGACGTTGGTGCCCGTATGGCCTTCTTTAGTCGCCGCGATCAGAACAGCAATCCATTTGCCATTGTGATTTCACTTGTGATTTTGATTCTTGCTCCGATTGCAGCGTTACTGATTCGAGCATCCATCTCTCGAAAACGCGAAGCCCTCGCAGATGCAACAGCGATTGAGTTCACTCGAAACCCCTCGGGTTTGCGTCGAGCTTTAGAAACCTTGGCAGCAGACAGCACGGTGGTGCAGCAAAGGTCTACGGCTGTTGCCCATGTGTGGATCGAATCTCCGCTCGATGGCAAGTCAAAATCCATGTTTGACACCCATCCACCCCTGAGCGATCGCATTAACTTGCTACGGGAAATGGAAGGGCTGCCACCTGTTGGGCAGTAGTGCCGAAGAGCCGCGAAGTTCCGGGCGATAGCCTTTACCCTCAGGTTTGTGGGGAAGACTCGCAATCCTCGGGATGCTAGCTCAATGGTAGAGCTGCGGACTTTTAATCCGTAGGTTCGGGGTTCGAGCCCCCGGCGTCCCACTGTTTGGATTTTGTTTGCTTTGCGTGATTCAGTTTTTCGCTTTTCTTAGCTGTGCACGCACCCGTGTTCGAAGACTTGGCGGTGTCTTTTCTTCGCCGGACCCAAGCATTCCAAGGATGGCTGCAACCGCCGCACTGATAGGCAGATCAGTTACGTCGGTATCTGTGACTTCTACAGGGCCGGTCAAACGAGTACTCAAGTGATTGAGATCGCCTATCACGTTGACACCTGACTCACGAATTGCTTCGACGTACGCTGCTGCGTATTCGGCGGCCCGATCAAGTGCCCATTGTGGGGTTTGAAGTTTCGCTTCACCTGCATCTGGCACGCGGCCTTCAACCATGCCCTTAACGAGTCCGTCATGAACTGCATTTGAATAAGGTTTCCAACCTTTGCCTCCACCGACTGCGGAATTAATCCGACGCAGTAATTCGGCTTCAGCCAAAGTGAGTGATCGATTCAGTGATGTTGAGCGATTCTTCACCAGTGTGCCTGCCGGCAAACCCGTGAGACCTTCGAAATCACGAAAGATGCTTTCCCGATCGTTGTCATCAACTACAACAACCGTCACCCTTTCCTTGCCAACAATGTTGGCCCAACGGGCTACGACTTCATCATGACGATGGCGAGTCCAGAAGACTTTAGATTTGGGTTCGAGCTCATCCGAGCCAAGCACATTGTTAAGCCAGTGGATGTAGCCAAATTCGTAGCCAGACTTAAGAATTTGCTGCCATGCCGAAGGCAAGATCTTGGCGAAGTTACGCAAGGTAATGACCACGTGGACATTGTTTTTGCCAACGCGATCAATGATTCGTTGCGCTTCTTGTGAAGTTGACTCGGCAAAGAACTCACTTGAACACACGGTTATGCCGGGAAATTTTTGAGCATCCTGAACAAACTGATGCCACAACTTGGGTTCAGGTGGAGGCGAACCGCCAGGGCGCCAACCCAAACGACGGTTCATAGCCGATGATGCGATCAGCCGATGGGCCTGACCAGTGCCTGGGTAAGAAATACCTAACTCTGGAAGCGCAGCACGGTTTTGAGCGAAGGCATCTTGAATCGTGGTTGTCCCGGTCTTATGGACACCGATATGTAACAAAATCCCACCTTGCGGTAGGTGACTTTCCTTTACTTCATCGGGCACTGAATGATTCTAGGTATAAAGGCTGAATTCGTGACATGACATGGGGATTTCGGGCAGAATCTATGGCGCGAGACCCGTGCGATTGCCCCCCAGCCGTACGGGTCTTTGCATGTTCAGATCCGTGCGTTGAGGAGTGTTCGATAGCGGGCAACTTCGCTCGTGCGATTAATACCCACCACACCTACGAGCCCACTTGCGTCTGAATATTCGGTAATGCAATTTCCATCCGCATCAGACTCGATGACTGCAACTTCTGTGGCAATTGAGGGCAGGCCAAAACTTTGAATTTGAAGGTCATATTGATCTGACCAAAAGGCTGGAACTGCAGCGAATGGGGTTTCGCTCTCGCCGGTGTGCGTGAGTTGCTTTGCTAGCGATCGGCCAGCATGAGTTCCGAGATCTCCAGCAGTAGTCCAGTGTTCAATTCGACGAACAGTTGGTCCGTAAAGAGCATTTGGATGACGAGCGATGTCCCCGCATACGCGTACTGAGGCATTGGTACCCACAGCTCGAAGGAATTGATCGGTGAGTACTCCGTTTGAAAGATCAAGTGAATTTCCCTGCAGCCACTCGGTGTTGGCAACAGATCCCACCGCCTCAACAATGACGTCGGCGATGATTTCGCTGCCGTCATTGAGGCGGACGCTTGTTGCACTGTGATCGCCGCCGAATGATTGAACAGACATTTCCGTGAGAAATTCAACACCCTGACTTCGATGCTTGGCAGCTATGCGTTGACCGACCTCCTCCCCAAGTGCGCTGCTGAGCGGTACTCGTTCTGGTGAAATCACCGTGACCGCACACCCTCGTTGGGTTGCTAGCGCTGCCACTTCACAGCCAATGAACCCTGAACCGATGATCACTACTTGAGCGCCAGGGGTTAAATGAGGTTCCAGAAGTTGTGCGTCGTGGAGTGTCCGCAAACTCAGGCGGCCATTGAGTGTCCCAGGCACTTCTAGATGGCGAGGACGAAGGCCACTTGCGATGATCAGGCCTTCGAAGTTGAGGGTGGAGGCGTTACCTGCTTCATCGATGACCTGCACTACTTGCTCATCAAGGTGGCTCGCCTGCACCGAGTACCCAAGGAGCCAGGTGAACTCATCGGACTTGCGTTTCATGGGTAGTTCGAAGCCGTCAGATGGCGCCTCTTTGAGGGCCTCCTTGGAGACTGCAGGGCGGTAACACGGAGTTTCAGGGGAGATAAGCAGGATTTCACCTAGGTATTTGTGGGCCCGCAGTGCCTCGGCAGCGCGGACTCCCGCGATACCGGTTCCCACGACCACCACTGGATTCATCTGGGGCACGCTACCTTCCCGGACAGCTATCTCGTAGATTGCGTTACGTGAGCACCATTGCGCCGTACATCCTGACCCTTCGTTGCGCCGACGGGCCGGGAATTGTGCATGCGATCACGGGTTCGCTTTTGGGTATAGGCGGAAACATCCTGGAGCAGGCCCAATTCACCGACGAAGACTCAGGCATCTTCAGCCTGCGCACGAAGTTCGAGTCACCTCAATCCATTGAAGTTGTGCGAGCAGCAGTTGAAGCTGCGGCAGCTCCGTTCAACGCTGAGATGTCATTGCGCCATGAAAGTGATCGACGACGTGCCTTGATTATGGTTTCGAAATTCGATCATTGCCTCGTTGATTTGCTGTACCGCCAAGAAATCGGTGAATTGCCGATTGAGATTCCGGTAATTGTTTCCAATCACATGGACTGTGAACACATCGCAAAACGTCACGGGATTGAGTTTGTGTACCTCCCCGTCACACCAGAAAATAAGTCTGAGCAAGAAAATGCATTGTTGAAGCTCACAGCTGAGCACAATGTTGATGTGGTGATCCTTGCTCGCTACATGCAAGTGCTCTCTGATGCTCTATGTTCGCAACTTTCTGGTCGCATCATCAACATTCATCATTCATTCCTACCTGGCTTTAAGGGTGCGCGGCCATATCACCAGGCGCATGAACGCGGGGTGAAGTTGATCGGGGCAACTGCACACTTCGTCACTGCGCAACTAGATGAAGGCCCAATTATTGAGCAGGAAGTTGAGCGGGTGACGCATGCGCACACTGCCAATGATCTTGCTGAAATTGGTCGAGATGTCGAGCGCTTAGTGCTTGCGCGCGCGGTGCGGCTCTTTGCCGAAGACCGCATAATGCTCACGGGCAAGCGCACCGTGGTGTTCCAGTAGCACTCACTTCGTGCTCATCGCTGCGCGATACACATCCATGGTTTGCTCAGCTATTGCATCCCAGCCAAAGTGCTCAACGGCGCGCGCGCGTCCTGCAATTCCCATAGCGGTAGCCCTGTCGCCATCTTCGACAAGTTGATTCACAGCAGCGGCGAACTTCCGTTCAAAGGTAGCGTGATCCGCGGCGTCGTAGTGGACGAGCAGCCCGGTAGTTCCATCAGCAACAACTTCTGGAATGCCGCCAACGTCGCTTGCGATCACTGCGGTTTCGCATGCCATAGCCTCTAAATTCACAATGCCCAGTGGCTCATAAATTGACGGGCATAAGAAAGCGCGCGCATGGGAAAAAAGTTGAATGAGCTTTGCCCGGTCGACCTGCTTTTCGATCCAGATAACACTGTCGTATCCACGAACTTCACGGAGTTCTTTCACTGCATTCGCTGTTTCAACTTCGATTTCAGGTGTATCTGCCGCAGATGCACACATGACGAGCGGGATATCGCCGGCAAATTGCTTCGCAGCGCGCAGTAGATGCACAAGTCCCTTTTGGCGTGTGATGCGACCAACGAATAAGAGATAAGGTTTTTCAGGGTTGATTCCGAACTCTTCAAGGGTTGTAGTTCCGGCATCTGGTTTATAAATCGAGGTGTCAATGCCGTTATGCACTACATGGACGCGTGTTGGTTCAATAAAAGGGTATGCGGTGAGCACGTCATTTCGCATGCCGTTACTCACGGCAATAACAGCGTCTGCTTCTGCATAGGCGGTTTGTTCAACCCACGAAGAAAGTCGATAGCCACCACCGAGTTGCTCTTCTTTCCATGGCCGTAACGGTTCAAGCGAATGTGCAGTGATCACATGTGGGATGTCGTACAGCAACGAAGCAGTGTGTCCGGCGAAGTTGGCATACCAGGTGTGTGAGTGGACCAGATCGACATCGGAAACTGCCATTGCCATCTCTAAGTCAACGCCGAGGGTCTGAAGTGCTGGGTTTGCACCATGCAGGCTGGTTGGCACCGGGTGTGCGGTCGCATCTGTGCGATGGCCACCGAAGCAGTGGACGTAGACGGGAGTGAGCCGGCGTAACTCGTGGACGAGCTGATCAACATGGACCCCAGCGCCGCCGTATACCTCTGGCGGCCACTCACGGGTCAGGATTGCAATGCGCACAGTGGTCAGCATAGGCATGAGTTTTAGGTCTATAAAGATGGGCGCTCGGGGACTATGGTTACTAGGTGAGTAGCGGACCACATGTGCTGTGTATGGTCCTTGCCGGCGGCGAGGGTAAACGCCTCATGCCTTTGACGGCTGATCGAGCTAAGCCGGCAGTCCCTTTCGGTGGTTCGTACCGCCTTATTGACTTCGTTTTATCGAACCTGATCAACGCTGGCCTACGGCGCGTTTGCGTCTTGACTCAGTACAAATCACATTCATTAGACCGTCACGTTACGCAGACTTGGCGGATGCCCACATTGCTAGGTGACTACGTCACCCCAGTCCCAGCGCAGCAGCGCCTCGGGCCTCGTTGGTACACCGGCAGTGCTGATGCAATTTTCCAAAGCCTCAATCTCGTGTATGACGAAGAGCCCGATTATGTCGTGGTCTTCGGTGCTGACCACGTGTATCGCATGGACCCCATGCAAATGGTTGAAGCGCACATCGCTTCGGGTGCTGGTGTCACAGTTGCGGGTATTCGTATGGCCAAACATGAAGCACACGACTTCGGTGTGATTCAAACGGCACCCGATGGTGAAACCATTACTCAATTTTTAGAAAAACCAGTTGACCCGCCGACTATTCCAGGTGACGACGCTTCCTGCTATGTCTCTATGGGCAACTACGTATTTTCAACAGATGTATTACTAGATGCATTGCGTCAAGATGCAGCAGATCCCTCGTCCCTGCATGATATGGGAACGAACATTATTCCGATGCTCACAAATCGCGGGCAAGCACGTGTGTACGATTTCGCAACGAATATCGTCCCTGGTGCGACAGAGCGCGATGGTGGTTACTGGCGCGATGTAGGTTCACTTGATAGTTATCACGATGCTCACATGGACTTAGTTTCTGTGCACCCAATCTTCAACCTCTACAACCGCCGTTGGCCGATTCTGTCGAATCTACCGTCACTTCCACCAGCAAAATTTGTTGAAGGTGGAAATGCACATGAATCAATGGTTGGCGCAGGCACGATTATTTCGGGCGCGCATGTGCGCACGTCAGTAATTTCATCAAATGTCGCGATTGGCTCGGGGGCATATGTCGAAGGCAGCGTGATCATGCCTGGTGTTCGCATTGGCAAGAACGCGGTTGTGCGTCGAGCTATTCTTGATAAAAACACCGTGATTCCCGATGGGGCACAGATCGGTGTTGATCTTGAACGAGATCGAGCTTTGTATACCGTGAGCGATGGTGGAGTAGTTGTACTCGGTAAGGGCACTCAGGCTCAGAGATGAGAGTTCGCCTGTTCGCTGCACTCGCAGCCCTTGTTTTGCTTTGTGTTCCTGCGGCTGCATCCGCCGCACCCACGCTAGCTCCTCGCGTTATCGGTGGCAGTGCAGTTTCAATTGAACAGTCTCCTTGGCAGGTGCTCATTGTGATGCGCGGTGTTTCACAATGTTCGGGGTCATTGGTATCGCCGACTGTTGTCGTCACAGCTGCGCATTGCTTGGCCGGGATAACTGCCACCGATCTGCGAGTGTGGTCGGGCATAAGCAAAACGAGTGAACGAACTTCAGCTCAAGAGTCACCAGTTGCTAACGCAGTTGCGCACCCGTCTTTTGATGCACGAACTTTTGCCAATGACATTGGGGTGATTACTTTGGCAAAACCGATAGACCTTCTTGGCAAGGTGCGCACGATTGCTTTGCCATTTGGCATGGATGCCCTTGTTTGGCCAGCCAACGGCACACCGGCAACAGTCAGCGGATGGGGTGTCACCGTTCCTTCAGGTGGTGCCACATCTGACCAATTGATGCGAGCCGATCTCCTGGTGCTCGCTGGTCCGGGGCAGCCATGCGGTCAATACGGACCCGATCTTGATCCAGTGCAAGATATTTGCGCTGGCACACCTGCAGGAAATATTGATGCCTGCCAAGGAGATAGCGGCGGCCCGTTAGTTACTCAAGGAGTCGTTCCGATTCTCACTGGTTTGGTGAGTAGTGGCAATCAATGCGCGAAGGCGGGTTACCCAGGTTTATACAGCCGAATCACGACCTTCTTGCCATGGCTGTCTGCCCAAGGCAGCATTCCCACAACGAAACCATCAGCGGCTACGAACCTTGCAGCACGCAATGACGGGGGTCGCGTGACGGTGACTTGGTCTGCGCCCCCTGACCCTGGGACAAGTTCAACCATTTGGAAAGTAGCGGCAGTGCCGAGTGGACAGTCATGCGTGACAACGGGAACTTCGTGTGAATTTGATGGGTTACCCGGTGGACAAGCAGCGACGTTCTCTGTCAGCGGGTCAAATGCTTTTGGCGAAGGGGCTCCAACTGCGCTCACTGCACCATTTGTTGCAGGGCTCACTGCTCGTAAAGCAGGAACAACTTTGACATTTGCTGCAATTACTCGTCTTGCTGGACTGACGGGTAAACCAACCATCAAGGTTGCCCCCATTGCGAAAAACACCTGCGTGGTGCGTGGCGCAAAAGTTGTAATGATGCAGGCGGGTACCTGTGTTATTCAGTTAAAAAAGGGTAAGGCCAGACATTCTTTGTCGGTGCAAGTGCTCTAGCGAGCGGTTATTCGTCTTCTAGCTGATGCCGTTCCATGCTCACAATTCTTGGCGTTCCATCTGGGGCAAACGCGCGATGCAACACAATAAATGAACCAGGAGCAAGTTTGGGATCCCACTGTGGACGAGACGCATCTCCACCTACTGATTCAGCTAAAGCCGACAAAATTCCCGGCATAACTGGCCTATGCGAACACACCACCATTGCTTGATGCTGACTCAACAGATCCCGAATACGACTAACTACCTTTTTTGGATTCTCGAGAAAACGCTCTTCACTCAGTGATGGTTCCGGAATAACAGGAACATTGATCGACTTCGCATAGCGTTTCACACTTTGCATGCAGCGTTCTGAATCTGAGGAGTGAACTGCAGTAATGCCGTAAGCATCCAGAAGGGGCGCCAATGCTTTTGCCTGACTGCGGCCTTTCCCGCTAATAGGTCGCTCATAGTCATGTTTGCCTTTGAAGTCAGATCGCTTTACTGCCTGTGTATGACGCAGAATGATGAGTGGCACAGTTGGCGGCAAGGTAGCAGCCTGCTCAACAAGTGCAATGTCATGCTCGTAGGTCAATAAACCCTTAGCCTGCTGGACAGGGATCCAACGGAGTTCATCAACCTCTTCGTTTGGAACGAACTCCTCTTCATTGCGAGCCTGGGCAACCCAGTATTCGACTGTCTTAGGTCGCCCAAATGCGATGTATTCCTGTGTGGGCAAGCGTGAACCCAGCACTGCTTGTATGCCTGTTTCTTCATCGCATTCACGAACAGCTGCATTGATGATGTGCTCGCCCTGATCAATCTTGCCTTTAGGTAGCGACCAATCACTGCGGTGAGGGCGATGGACAGCAAGGGTTTCGTAACGTCCTTGGGTTCCACGAAGCAAGATAACTCCAGCGGCCCGGACCGCACTAATGCTCTGATCGGTAGGCATCCCTATACCAATCCCGAATGTTGTGCAGACTTTCGTGCTTTATCCCAGATATCGGTAAATGTGTAACGATCGTGCATCTCGTACTCAAGCTCGATTCCATGAAGAAGTCCGAGTGCGAATCCTGTGGGCGCGTCTACATCAGATGAACCTGCTAACTCACGCAAGAATTCTTGTGCGACAAAAGCATCTTGGTGTCCGCCTAATAGTTCGGTTACTTCAGCAAGGGATTTCGCAAATTTCTTTGCCTGGTTCCCGAAAATGGGAACAACAACGTCGACTGCATAGCGGGCGCGCTTTGCTTTGATGCGTGCCCGGTGCCATTCCGTGGCGGGCCCATGGATTTTTAACTGTCCGCAGGATTTGGCCAAAACCTTCCAGGAATGTTCGATCAATGGCGGAAATACGACTTCACATGGCTGGTAGGCGCTATCCACCATCCGCGGCGCTCGTGCGGCCTGGACTAGATCTTCAATGAGGTAGGTATGGCGATCGCTTCGCAGTGCAGCCATAGCTCCAGCTCGGGCGGTTTCGATACGCCGATCTAGGTGAGTGCGAATTGCGTTCATCGCTAGGTCTGAATCGTGAGGGTGCAAATCATTTGCGTGTTTGAGAAGACGCTCTTCGAGCACTTCACTATCGCGGATCATGCCCATTTCATCAGCAAGCCAAGCGAGTTCTTCTTCGAGTGTGAACGCCCACTCATGGTCAAGGAGTGAGTCAAAGGTACGTAAGTTGCTGCGTAAGCGGCGGGCGGCGACTCGCACTTGATGCACTGAGTCGGGCAGGTTTCTGCGAACCGCGATGTCAGCAAAGATGAGCGCGCGTACCTGGTGAGCGATAGTCGACCTGATTGCGTCAACTGCCATGCCGCTTGGGCCTGGCATTGGTAAGTCGGGGACATCTGCTGGTGCAGAGGCACGTGGGCCTAGCGCGCTCGCTGCCTTACTCATGGTTCCGGGAATTGCTCCAGCGTCGACCAGTAATCCACTGACAACCTCCATAATGGCAAGGGCCTGAGGATCGTCGTTATCAAGTAATTCAATTTCGAGTTCTCGAAAAATTCCTACTGCAATTCCATTGAGATCAACAACGGTGACCACGTCATCAACGATCTCGACAAGCGGTTTGCCCGTTGTTGAACTCATTACTCGAGGGCTTCGCTCTGTGCGTAACTCCACGACGGGCACCAAAGGCAAGTCGCGCACTAGGGGAGTAATGATGTCCGCAAGTTCTGCCGGAACTTGACCAACTTCGCCAGCATTGAGGGCTACCTGGAGTTCATCACGAACGCCTTCGGCAAGACTTTCAACGGGAAGTTTGAGATGCCACCCTGCATCATGCCCACCTTCGCGACGGCGCAGGGTGACGTTCCAGCGGAACAATGTAAGTTCCGAGGTGTCGTGATAGATGGCACGCATCGACACTGTTGGGTGGAAAACTACTTGACTATCAAGACCGGAAAGGTCAGGCCACTCAAAAAGAGCATGAACGCGGAATTTGCGCTCAATTTCTCGATGTGTGGTCGGATTCGTCACTATGCAGCACCATGTTTTGTTCGCGCGATTAGGGTTTCTTGGTAGTCAGCAAGCAGTGTGCCATCTTCGCGGTACAGGTGTCGCGTCCAGATTCCTTCTGCATCCAAACTCCACGTGGAATATTCAGGACTCATAGCCATATCGAATAGCTCGTTCACCCATGCGACGTGGACTGGTTCCGCCAGTCGAACAAGAGTTTCAACCCGGCGGTCCAGGTTGCGATGCATCATGTCAGCGGAGCCAATCCAGACCTCGCGAGCTCCGTTGTTCTCAAAGCAAAATGCTCGTGAGTGTTCTAAGAATCTGCCTAAAATGCTGATCACACGGATGTTTTCGCTCAAGCCTGGTACTCCTGGACGCAAGGCACAGATACCACGAACAAACACCTCAACTGGTACGCCCGCTTGGGAAGCGCGATACAAGGAATCAATGACAACTTCGTCAACAAGTGCATTGCACTTGAAGCGGATACCACTTGGCAGGCCCGCAGCGCTGTTTGCAATTTCACCTTCGATGCGCTCAATGAGCCCTGTTCGAACCGAATGAGGCGCGACCAACAGTCGTGCATATTCGGTATTCATTGAGTAGCCGGAAAGCACATTGAAGAGATTCGAGATGTCCTCACCGACTTCCGCTGAACAAGTAATCAGACCGATATCTTCATAGAGGCGTGCAGTTTTAGGGTGGTAGTTGCCCGTACCGAGGTGCGTGTAACGGCGAAGTTGGTCTCCGTCATTGCGCACGACCATTGAGGCCTTCACGTGAGTCTTCAGCCCAACGAGCCCATACACCACGTGAACTCCAGCTTCTTCAAGCTTGCGGCTCCAGTCGATGTTGTTTTGTTCATCAAAGCGAGCCTTGATTTCAACAATGGCCAGAACCTGCTTGCCATTTTCTGCTGCTGTAATGAGGGCATCAACAATTGGCGAGTCACCCGAGGTTCGGTACAAGGTTTGCTTGATTGCTAACACATGTGGATCGTTGGCAGCTTGTTCCAAGAACAGCTGAACGCTCGTACTGAAAGAGTCGTAGGGGTGATGCAACAACACGTCGTGCTCGCGAACCACGGTAAAGATATCTGGCTGGCTTGAGGATTCGACTTCAGCAAGTTGGCGCGATGTGCGACCCACAAAGTTTGCCTGCTTCAAGTCTGGACGATCGAGCCCGACGAACGACCACAAGCCAGTGAGATCCAGGGGACCAGGAACACGGAACACTTCGCTATCAGTGACATCAAGTTCACTCATGAGAAGTTCGAGCACATAGGGGTCAATTGATGCTTCGACTTCAAGGCGTACTGGTGGGCCAAAGCGACGACGCATAAGTTCACGTTCAAGTGCAAGAAGTAAATTCTCGGCATCATCTTCTTCCACCTCAACATCTTCGTTACGTGTGACGCGGAAGCTGTGGTGTTGGAGAATCTGCATACCAGGGAAAAGTTCATTGAGGTGTGCAGCCATGACGTCTTCCAGTGGTACGAAGCGTTGTGAGCCAAGAGCAACGAAGCGCGGAAGAAGCGGAGGAACCTTGACTCGGGCGAACAGTTCATTGCCCGTCACAGGGTTGCGCACCACAACAGCAAGATTGAGGGACAATCCACTGATGTATGGGAATGGGTGTGATGGATCGACTGCGAGGGGAGTCAAAACTGGGAAGACTTGTGCGTGGAAAAACTTGTCGAGAGCCTCACGCTCTTCGACGGTAAGTTGCTCGTAGCGAAGTAATTCAATGCCAGCCGAACGCATTTCTGGGAGCACTTCACCTTGAAAAACCTGAGCATGCTCCCGTTGCAACGCATGTGCCCGACTCCAGATTGATTCGAGTACATCCTTCGGGCTCTTTCCACTCGCCGATCGAACAGCGATCCCTGTTGCAATGCGGCGCTTGAGCCCGGCCACTCGCACCATGAAGAACTCATCAAGGTTGCTGGCGAAGATCGCCAGAAACTTGGCACGCTCTAAAACAGGGAGATTGGCGTCCTCGGCGAGCTCAAGAACACGCTGATTAAAGGCCAGCCATGAGAGCTCACGGTCCAAGAAGCGATCAACGGGAAGGTCAGCAAGTGGATTCGACACGCGAGCATGGTGTCATAAGAAGGTGAACAAGGCTTGGCTGCTAGGTGACCGATCCATGGCGATACATGACATCAACGTCCCAGCGGGAAAATCCAAGGGCCTCGTAGAGGGAGATCGCCGAAGTATTTGAGGCATCTACGTACAGCATGCTCTGGACCAACCCACACGAGCGCAGATGGTGGAGCCCGGCGAGAGTCAGGGCCTTACCCAAGCCGCGGCCTTGAAGGGTTGGGTCAACCCCGACCACATAGACCTCGCCGATGGCATCGTGCGCATGCGGATGATCTGGGGTTACCTGGATTTCACCGTGAATCTTGGTCCAGTGAAAACCGAGCATTGTTCCGGTGTCACGATCTTGCGCTACCAAGAAGCCAGGAATTGAGAACCACGGCTCAGCCATTCGGCGATGCAGATCGGCAAGAGTCCAGTCACCTTGCTCATCATGACCAGCGAATGCGCGTGCATTAAGCGCCACCCATTCATCATCATCTTGACCAGGAATGAATGTGCGCAAGATGACGTCATCACCAAAGCTTGCAGGTGGGAGTGGTGCGAGCAGTGATCGACGCATTTGCCAAAGGGAGCGTGCATGATCAAAACCCATGGCTTTTGCCCATTGACCTGAAACTGATTGCTCGCCATGTGCCCACAAACGAAGGTTGCCATCGGGCGCAGCTGTGACAAGTGCCTGAATAATTTCAGTGCCAAGTCCTTGTCGACGAAATTCAGGGGCTACTGCAATTTCCGCGCTAGGTCCTTCGACTTTGTCGGTGACATCTAAATGTGCATAAGCAATTAATTGCGCGTTTTCGTACTTGAGGAAATGCAATCCTTGGGCATCTCCGCCGTGGCGAAGGTGCAAAAACACATGTTCTGAAATAGGTGAAAGGCCATCGTGGGAAGTGATTTCATCAATGAGTGCAACGGCTTCATCAATTTGCGACTGGTGTAGTTGAGCAACGATTTCCACAGGGCTCATATCTAGATCAAGCCAGCATCAACTTCATCGACAGCCAGTACGGCCATCGTGGCTTGATCAATGTTTTGCGGAACAAAGCGATAGCCAACGTTACGAACTGTGCCAATCATGGCCTCATGTTCCGCACCGAGTTTCGCACGCAAGCGTCGCACGTGCACGTCGACAGTGCGGGTACCACCAAAGTAGTCGTATCCCCAAACTTCTTGTAAAAGCAATGCGCGAGTGAAAACGCGACCCGGATGCTGCGCTAGGAATTTCAAGAGCTCAAATTCCTTGAACGTGAGATCGAGTGCGCGACCGCGCAACTTTGCGGTGTAGGTGCCTTCGTCAATCATGAGCTCACCACTGCGAATTTCTTCACTGTTACCCGACTCAAGATCGACGCCAGGTGCCAAGCGCGAGGCAGCTAGTCGAAGTCTTGCTTCAACTTCAGCAGGGGAGGCAGTATCCAAAAGAACTTCATCAATGCCCCAGTCCCATTGCACAGCCGATAAGCCGCCCTCAGTGGTGACCAGCACGAGCGGTGCATCGATGCCCGTGTGTTGCAGTAGCCGGGTGAGTCCGCGCACGGCTGGAAGGTCTCGGCGGCCATCAACAAGAAGCACATCGCACTCTGGGGCGTTCAGTAGCGCAGTTGGTTCTGCTGGCAGGGTGCGCACTTGGTGGGTTAATAAGGCCAGCGCTGGCAGGACCTCAGTGGAGGAATCAAGCGCACGCGTGAGCAAGACGATTCGCATCTGTGACCACCTCCAACGTTGCGTTGAGACAGAATGCTCCCATGAACCTGCCTGCGACGACCAATCTGGTTGCATCAGACGGGGAACGAATCGCCGTCCAGATGACTCCCGGTCCCGGATCGATGGTCTTCGTGGTGGCCCACGGCATCACTGGGAATGGCGAACAGGAGCAGGTACGAGCCATCGTTCAACGGCTTGTGGCAGTCGGATCGGTCATCACCTTGGACCTTCGTGGGCATGGGCGCTCAGGTGGGCAATCAACAGTGGGGATGTGGGAAGTACTCGACGTCGATGCTGCAGTGGCATGGGCAAGGGAGCTTGGTTTCTTGCACGTGGTGAGCGTGGGCTTCTCGATGGGCGCGGCCGTGTGTCTTCGTCAGGCTGCTTTAGCCCTGCACCCTGAACTCACGAGCGAAGCTGATCCGCGGCTCATTTCTCCGGTTGATGCAGTAGTGGCCGTGAGTGGGCCGGCCTTTTGGTATTACCGAGGCACGAAGGTGATGCGCGGTTTGCATTGGTGTGTAGAAACCAAGGTGGGCCGAGGGTTGCTTCGCATGAAGAAGACCATCATTCGTCCTGTCCAGTGGCCCCACCCGCGGCCAATTGAGCCCTTGGTGGCAGCTGGATTACTCGGTGAGACCCCCTTGCTGGTCGTGCATGGCACCCATGATCGTTATTTCCCGGTGGAACACCCAAAGGCGATCCATCGGGCTGCGACAGCTAGCGGGCATCCGGATGCTGAGGTCTGGCTCCTTGACGGGGTTGGTCATGCCGAGGCCGCGATGGCAATGGATACGATCGACGAAATTGCGAAATGGAGCTTGGCCAGATGCTCGGATTGATTCTGCTTATTGCGGTGTTGGTGCTTGCCAGCTTTTTTGGTCTGTGGCGGAAAAAAACAGACGGAACGATGAAGCCGGTTTCTTCGAAGGCAGTAGCCGCTCCGATTCCGGTTGCAGATGATGCGCCGGAAGTTGATGTGCACACCGCATCAATTGCAGAACACGGCGGCGAAAAACTGACCGCTGAAATCTTGGGATCGGCCTTGGGTACCCATGCCACCTTGGTTCAGTTCTCGACCGCTTTTTGCCAACCGTGCCGGGCCACACGCAGGATCTTGGACGAAGTTGCCACGATGGTGCCAGGAACAGTTCATCTCGAGATCGACGCTGAAGCTCATCTTGATTTGGTTCGGCAGCTTGATGTACGCCGCACACCCACGGTGCTGGTTTTGGATGCACAGGGCGTGATTACGAAGCGAGCTGTGGGAATGCCGCGCAAGGCAGACGTTATTGCTGCTTTGGGAGAAGTACTCTAAGGCTTTATTGCAAAGCCTTTGCATGAACAATTTTCAGCCTTGTTGCACGGTGTTTCCTGTGGAACTCTTGGGAAATGTCCACACCAGGTTTATGTGATCCCCAGGTAGAAGTTGATGTTCGCGGCCCTCGTTTTGCTGCTGCGATCACTGTGGTGGTTCTCGCAGCTTCGTTGCTTACTATCGGCACAGCGGTGGCAACCACGTTGCTGATCATTCAAACGATCGTGTTTGGCCTTGGCGCATTTGTGGGTTTGAAGGCTCAGCCGTACGGCATTATCTTCCGCACCCTGGTGCAGCCCCGTTTGTCACCAGCGACTGAGTTTGAAGCGATTGCACCACCGCGCTTCGCGGCACTGGTGGGTTTCATCTTTACGGTCGTTGCACTTATTGGTGTGATCACAAGTGTTGATGCAATTACGTACATTGCAGTTGTCGGAGCGCTTGCGGCAGCATTTTTAAATGCGGCCTTTGGTTTTTGTCTCGGTTGTGAAATGTTCTTGCTCGGTAAGCGTGTTTTCTCACGCCCGGCACGTGTCTAATTCTTAATAGACAAGTGCTTGCGCGCCTGGTGCAAGAATTTCTTCAACAAAGCTCGCTGCTCCAGCAACGCGGATACCGTCAATGACATCAGATGGTGCGATCTCGCGGCGCTGTGCACATTGTGAGCACAGGGTTACTGTGCCACTGATGAGAACAGATTGAAGTAGGTCAGACAGTTCAGCCGCGTGGGCAAGAGTGAATTCCGCGGCACGTCCTGGCAACGCGAACCATGCGGCTTCCCCGGTCAGCCAAAGTGAGACTTGAGCGCCCGAGGCAACCGCGGTCGCAGCCACCGTGAAGCCTTGAGCGCAGCGCTCAGGATCGTCAGATCCCGCTGTGACCTTCACGACTAACTGCCTCATGCCATTTGCTCCCATGGGCGATAGGCTGCCGTACATGCTGGAAATCGTCTACCCGAGTCTTGTGGTTGGCGCCCTTGCTCTTGCAGGCTGGGTGTCGGTCCTAGTCGTCTATCGACTGTTGAAGAGTCAAGGCTGATCTCAATGGATGCGGACGCAGTCAAGGCTGAACTTGCGCCCATCTCTTGGCTGATCGGCCATTGGGTTGGCGTCGGCACCGGGCACTACCCCACGATTGAAGACTTCCGCTTTGGGCAAGAGGTGGTCTTCAGTACAGACGGTCGCCCATTCTTGAATTACAGCTCACGTAGCTGGTTGCTGGATGAAGAGGGCAATCGCATTCGCCCGCTGGCATCTGAATCGGGATTTATTCGCCCACGCCCAGACAATCACCTCGAGATGCAGCTTTCGCATCCCACGGGGTATGCCGAAATTTGGTACGGCAAAGTTGAGATCACTGGCATTGAACAGGCAGTTATTACGGGCGCTCGAGCAGAAATGCGCACTGACGCAGTGATGCGTACGGAAAGCGCAAAGGAATACACGCTCGGTCATCGACTTTATGGTCTGGTAGACAGCAAGTTGTTGTGGACCTTCGATATGGCAGCGATGGGCCAGCCAGTGAGCAATCACCTTGCAGCATCTCTTCAGCGCGCGGACATTACGGAACCCGAGCAGACAAGTGAATAGCGATTGGGATCAGCGGTTACGCGAACATGGTTTTCGCATCACACCACAACGCCAACTTGTGCTGGAAGCCGTTGATCGTTTACGCCATGGAACACCTGAAGAAATTCTTTTTGAAGTTCAACGCACCGCATCTGGAGTGAACCTCTCAACAGTGTATCGAACACTCGAAGTTCTTGAAGATGTCGGGTTAGTTACGCATGCCCATATAGGACATGGTGCCCCGACTTATCACGCAGTTGATGAAGACATTCATATTCACCTTGTCTGTGATACCTGCGGAAAGGTAAGCAGCGCTCCAGGCTCAGTAGCTAACGATTTCATTGCACAGCTTCGTAAGCATCACGCCTTTGTCACGGATATTTCCCATATGGCCATGCATGGAGAATGTGAATCTTGCTTCACCACGCTCAGTACATCTCAGGTTAGGGATCACTGATGAATATGTTGCCCCCCGCTGAAATATTTGACCAAGAAATGGCGTGGCACTGCGGCGATCCCTTAGGTGAGCAACGATTACTTATTGCAGGCCAAGGAATTATTGAACTCACGAATCGTGGAGTGATCACGGTTAGTGGTCAAGATCGACTGACATGGCTCAATGACCTCACCACCCAATTGGTAAAAGATCTACAGATTCGAAATAGCGCTCTCGCATTGATCTTGAGCCCGAATGGCCATGTCGAATATGAGCTGCACATTATTGATGATGGTCAAACATCATGGATCATCACCCAGCCCGGGCAAGCTGATGAGTTACTTCTTTACCTCGATCGAATGCGGTTCATGTTGCGCGTCGAAGTTGCAAACGCCACTGATCGTTTCGCGGTCGTGTGGGAACCTGTCCATCAGATAGATGAAAAGTGTCCGACGTGGTTGGTGCCGGAACCTTTTGCTTCACGAGGTTTTTCCGGGCGCGAAGTGGTCATTGCGCGCGATGAGTTAGCGGCACGGCTTGCGACGCAACCACAAGCTGGATCGTGGGCATTAGAAGCATTACGCATTGCATCCGGCATGCCGCGCATGAATTGCGAAACAGATCACCGAACGATCCCTAACGAAGTGAACTGGCTGAATTCAGCTGTGCATCTCAACAAAGGTTGCTACCGAGGGCAAGAAACTGTCGCCAAGGTGCACAACTTGGGTCAACCGCCTCGTCGCTTAGCGCTGGTTCATCTTGATGGATCAGCAGAAGAGCTGCCTGTTCATGGTGATGAGATCACCTGCAATAGCAAGGTTGTTGGTTGGATCGGCACCGCTGTACGTCACTACGAAGAGGGCAACATTGCACTCGCGATATTGAAGCGCAACGTTGCAATTGGTGAGCGACTTGTAATCAACCACAACGGTCAAGAGATTACGGCGTTGGAGGATCCAGCTCCAGCAGGATGGTGATTGGTCCATCGTTTGTGAACGTGACCTTCATGTCAGCTCCAAACCGGCCAGTTGCAACTTGAGCACCACCGTCACGAAGTGCCTGTGCGAATTCTTCAATCAGCGGCTGCGCAACTAACCCCGGTGCAGCTGCATCCCAGGTAGGCCGTCGGCCCTTTTTGGTATCGGCATAAAGCGTGAACTGACTGATCACAAGTATGGGTAAGCCCAGATCTCTGGCGGAGACCTCAGCGGACTCCCCATCGAAAATCCGCAGTTGGTGCACCTTGTCGGCAAGCTTGTGTGCGGTTGCCACATCATCGGTGTGTGTGACACCGACGAGTACTACTAAGCCAGGGCCTTGGAATTCACCAAGAATCACACCGTCAACACTGACGCTGGCTTCGAGGGCTCGTTGAATTAGGGCTCGCATGTGCTCACCCTTTCACAAATTCCTAGCTCGATCAGTTACCGTTACCGCGTGCTGTATCAAACCCAAAACATCGCGTATCTCTTGCTCACAATTTTGATCGTAGGTTTAAGTGGGTTTGCCTTTATCGATTGTCTGCGCCGACCAGCACAAGCATTTCCCGCAGTAGGTCGACAATCCAAGGTCTTGTGGCTGATTCTCACTGGTCTTTCAACGTTAGCCAATCTTGCTATCGGTGATCCGCTATCCCTGTTCGGTATCGCCGGTGCAGTGATCGCACTGGTCTATCTCTTTGATGTACGCCCGCGCATCATTGAGATATTGAATAACCGGTGGTAGCTACTTCTTTTTGCCTTGAGCAGCCACAGCAGCAGCAGCCGTGGCTGCAGCTTCAGGATCTAAGTATTGGCCACCAGGGATAATCGGCTTAAGGTTTTCATCAAGGCGATACACCAGTGGAATTCCAGTTGGAATGTTCAACGTTGCGATGTCTGCATCCGAAATCCCGTCGAGATGTTTCACAAGCGCTCGCAATGAATTACCGTGTGCCGCAATCAACACTGTTTTGCCGGCACGAAGGTGTTCAGCAACGATCACATCTTCCCAATAAGGAATCAGTCGAGTGACAACGTCCATTAAGCATTCAGTTGCGGGTACAGCTTCAGGTGGAAGCGCCCTGTAGCGAGCTTCATGGGTCTGGGCCCATTCATCATTGGCATCGATCGCTGGTGGTGGGGTGTCATATGAACGCCGCCACAGCATGAACTGCTCTTCCCCATACTCAGCAAGAGTCTGAGCCTTGTCTTTGCCTTGAAGAGCGCCATAGTGACGCTCATTCAATCGCCAGTTGCGTACCACTGGGATCCAGTGAAGATCCGCTGCTTCCAGAGCGATCTGGCTGGTCTTAATTGCGCGCTTCAATAGCGAGGTGTGCACCACATCAGGCAGGATGCCGGCTTCCTTAAGGAGTTCGCCGCCACGCTTGGCTTCAGCCATACCCTTCTCGTTAAGGTCGACGTCGACCCACCCGGTGAAGAGATTCTTCGCGTTCCATTCGCTTTCGCCGTGGCGAAGCAGGATCAGGGTGTAGGGCGCCTGGCTTGTGGTCATGACCCTATTTTGCCTGCCGTGCTGGGGTTATTGCTCACCGGGATGTTCAAGCAGGTGGCGCCATGCTTCAAGGTTGAAGGTTGGCTCACCACGAGAAATACGCCAGTTCCATTCACGCTGCATGGCGCTGAGGAAACCCATTTCCAAAATTGGATTGAACGACTCATCGGAGTATTCAAGAACGCTGCCCAGAAGTCGGTCGAGTTCCTCCTCATCAATGGCTTTAAGTGAGACTCGTCCAGTCAGGTAGATGTCGCCATATTGGTCAATAGAAAAAGCGACGCCATACATCCGGCGGTTCTTTTCTAATAGCCACTCGTGAACCGAATCGTTATTTTCCTCGGGACAGCGAGCCACAAATGCGCTGATCGATACTGCGTGTGTCCCAACAGCAAGCGCAACATTTGTTTTGAGTTTTTTTACACCCGGCAAGGTAGCAACAAAAGTTGGACCAGCAATTTCTTCAAATTCAATTTCGCTCTTGCGTAAATATGTGCGAATAGCTGCAGCGACGGCAGTTTTATCAATCATGATGCTTACAGGCTACAGCGCGATACTTGCAGTCTGCGCGTGGTAATCAACCAGTGCTTGCGAATATGAA
>CAFBMO010000014.1_pt1 | contig 28229 bp, 27 predicted proteins | sample 7268821 | NCBI WGS metagenome assembly CAFBMO01 (sample SAMEA6814065, study PRJEB35770) | freshwater metagenome | biome: Freshwater; feature: Freshwater reservoir; material: water | place: Czech Republic | collected 2017-05-23 | depth 30m m
ATTGGTCTGTATATCTCTGAGGGTCTTGGTCATGCCTTCTGCGCACTGTCAGATTCCGTGACCGTTGGTTACCTGTGCTCCGAGCCGTATGCGCCTGGCCGTGAACATGGCATTCATCCGCTTGATCCAGCGCTTGGCTTGCCGTTCCCTGAAGGCACGGCCGCATTGCTCTCACCAAAGGATGCTGCAGCACCCACTTTGGCGCAGGCTGCTGAACTTGGTCTGTTGCCAACCTATGACGAGTGCAAGGAATTCATCGCAACTTTGAAGTGATGGTCATACCAATTTGATTTGCCTTCAAAGAACTTACGCAACCGCACCTGTCGGATTGAGATTCACGCCCGTGACCTTGCTCTTATCCAGCTTGAAGCCCGGCCCACTTGGCACTGCACCTGCCCACCACGCCAGCGCCGTTTGTTGCAGCGCGTATTCCTCTTTGCCTAAGGCGTAGGAATCTTCAGCATTGCCGGTCGCATAAATCTTTCCTGAGTCATAACGCAATTGCATGCCGCGAGTGTCGCGAGCATGGTCGGCGAGGTATTGCGCGGCATTGGTGTCAGGAGCGGAATAGATCGCCGCGAATGAATCAACGCCAGTGAAGGTTGCTGGGCGTCGCGTACCCCACGAAACACCTTGCGGGTAATAAATCTGACCGCCCGGCTTATAGACGATTCCACCAGGAGCTGCATATGGAGGCGATGGGAAATCCACCACAGCTAATGAGCGGTAGATGATGTCAGCGTTTAAGAACACTGCTTCAGGAACTGGCTGCTTGGCTACACGCAACATACTTGCGGCCCACCAAAGGTTCTGCACATTTTGTTGGTAGTCCGGGTTAATGATGTTGTGATTGGTGATCGTGCCATCTTCGTTGGCGTTGGTGCCTGGCAATTCCTTTGAGATGTTGATCCCGTTGACCACATCGTTGTTTTTCAAATCGCTCGGACGTGCAAAGGCTGCGATGGAGAAACCGATCAGCGCCTTGCGCCAAGTTTCCTGCTTCTTTGAACTTGGCATCATCGCTTGCGCAAGCGCAAGCGAAGTCAGATCCCATGACACTTCATCAGACTTTGAATTGCCCTTTGAGTATTCAACACCGTCACGGTTTTTGTAGTAGTGCGGACCGCGGGCAGCAACTGCATCTGCTTCGTGATCAATCATCGCCGCGACATATGCCTTTTCCTGACGACTCAAACTTGGCCAGATCATCCAGGCAGCTTGCGCGGTCGTGGTCGCCCAAAGCGCCGACTGCCACGTGGTTCCCCAACCACCAGGGGTCAAAGCATTGTGCTGACAAGCAATCGATCGAATCTGCCATTTCGTATAGGCCATGAGCTGGGCCCTCGTGATGTTCTGAACTTTCTTCCAGTTCGTCGTGCTCAACATGATCGCGCCTGCAAGGGCAACGTTGGCCGAACGTCGCACAGATTCCTCAATAGTTTTATGCACATTCAGTACGTCGTAATACGGGTAGGCAACTTGAGTATTCAATCGCTTCGTGAGGTCGTTCGTGATCGCGTAACGCAACCCATCTTGCACCGTGGCCAAAATTTCAGGCATGCCCTGCTGCTTTACGTTGCCTTTGAGTTTTGCCGGCGGAACAACTTTTGCTGCGAGTTCTAACGCACGCTTTTCTGATGTGGGGGTTGCTGTTGGGCAACTTTCAATACCAGTTGCTCGTGTTCCAACAAGGGCGGTGAACCCACTGGCAACTGGGAATTCAACTTTTGATGTTTTCATGAGCTTTTTGAGTGACTTACTAAAGATCCACGTGGTGTTGTTACGCACCACACCTGGCGAATCACTGCCATCGGCATTCCAGTCACCAACAACCGGGATGTCCGTAGATAACCCGAATGCGAAATTCACTAATGCGTAGTTCTCGTCTTTATGAATCTCCAAGGTTGCACCTGGATCAAGCGCAATGTCTTTCTTCTTCGTCACTCCCGGCACCTTGAGGGTCCAAGTGCCATCGACGTGCACCACGCCAAGGTCGTCAACACCATCGCCATTCCAGTCACCCACCACTGGCTTATCGCCTTGGGTTCCGAACTGCACGGTTTGGGCTTTGTCGCCGTTGAGTTGCCACAGCCACGTGCCATTGCGGAAGAAACCAACATCAGGAATGCGGTCTTTCGTCAGGTTTCCGACCAGTGGAATATCACCTGGCTGACCAGCGAAGCTCGCCACAGCTTTCCATGCTGGGGTTTTGCCGATCACTGTGTCAGTTGCGTACCAAACCTCCGAGTCATAACGGCCTGGTGTTGCAATGCCATCACCATTCCAATCAGCCATCAAAGGTGTGCCACTTGATGTTGCTGCTGTTGAATGAATTGATGCCGCTCGCATATTTGGACTCGAGCCCACAACGAACGCGCCCGTTCCCAGGTTTCCTGCGGCTGGCACCGACACGATGTTCTTACGAATTACATATTTACTGACCAACTGCGGTGTTGGTAATCCCGGAGCTGGAAGGACCTTTGTCGGGGCCGCATCCGCAGGAGCAAGGGTCAGCACTAACGCAGCTGCCGTAGTAACGGCTACCGCACTGAAGGCGCCACTAGAGAATTTCTTCTTGCGGCTGATCTTTTTGATCATTACAGGTGGCACTCCTGGCACAGCAAGGAGGAGCGCATTGGCACTTTCACGAGCGTGACTTGGTTCGGTAACTGACGTTCCAAGGTCTGCAATTGTTGACCGCTGATTCCACGGAACCACATCAACGCAAGATGTTGGTTTGGATGACTTGCAAGGAAATCAAATACATATTGCTGCGCTGCTGCTTCATACGGGAATGGCGGCAGACTTAAATAGAAGGTCTGTTGTTCTTTACTCATCACGCCACTCAAACTGGCCAACCAAAGGTTCGGCAACGTTCCTGCGCCATCCCACATCAACGGCATTTTCTCTGGGTACGGCTTGGCTGCTTCTGCTGAATTCACAATGGCTTCGCCAACGAGTGAATTCTCCACGCTTTCGGTGCGCTTCTTTGAGGCCTGCAGGCCAGGGTTGCCACTGGTCACGATGAATCCACCGGCAAGCACAATTGCGATGAGTGTTGCGAGCACAGTTCTGGCTGCCGTGGTCTTTGCAAATTTTAGGGTGATCGCTGTTGCGCCAATTGCGATAATCGCTGCAAAAAGCGGCGCAGCAAACAGCAAAATCGCATACAAGGTTTTAAGAACGTAATAGCTCTCCAGCCATCCCTTACCGGCAGCCACTGCCCCAGCAATCGCAATAAACAAGAACGGCAACACTGCAAGGGTTGAGCCTGCAGCAGCAACGGCCGTGCTCACTGCCTTGCGCCTGATCAAATACATCGCAACAACAAGCGCGATTACTGGAGCGATGAGTGCAGCCAAGGTGTTGAACTCGATCATCCCTGAGTTCACAGCACCGAGATCTTGAGTAAAGCCACCGGCATCCTTGCCTGAGACATTCACGATGGCTTTGGTTTGAAGGTAGGTCGTGCCACCAACAAGCGCCACCGTGGCAATGGCCCACCCGATGCCGAGCCAACGCTTTTTCTTGCTCAATGCAATCAGCACCATCACTCCAGCAGGTGCGATACCCAACACAAGCGGAGTCCACAGACCAATCACGGCAAGGGAGCCAAGCGGAACGAGCAACCACCCAATGCGCTTCGCGCTTTTGAGGCTGCGGCTACCTAAGTAGGCAACAACCGCAACGATCGTTACTGCCATCACAAAATTGGTGAAACCGGCATTGAAAAGTTCAGCTGGCGTACCCACTAAAGCAAAGAGCGCGAATGCCGCGATCGCTGCAAAAGGCGCAACCTTGGTCAAGGTTGCGTACTTGGACTTGTGATTGGTTTCGGAGTCTTCAGGACGAATAGCCTGCGCGATGCGTTTGGTCAGATCACTTGCGATCCAAGCTAATGCACCGATGCACAGGGCAAAGCTCACGGCCATGTTTTGCACGTATGGGCTAAGCAACTGAATGCGATCAAGGCGCGCAGCGTGGCTAGCTTCAGTCATCAACGCAAAAAGTGTGGTGTGCAGGCTCGGGTACCACTGATTCCAACCAACCGAACCATCAAGGGTTGGCCATGCAGTTTTGCCTACTTCATAGGTGTTCGCGAAGGGCACGAAATGACCTTGGTTATCCCAACCGGTAAAGAACAGCCCACTCACAGTTCCGTACGGACCAGCCCCGCGATATGCGCTGACCAGCCACACCACGATCACACCGATCAATGCAGCGATTGCGAAATCAGTGGCATTCGGCTTTGGAATCGCAGCGGACTTCTTGAGTTTTGGAACGAATCTCAGGGCGAAGGCTGCAATAAGGAGCATTACTAGGCCAATGCGTGCACTGCTTTGGGTAACAGGAACATCGCTACCGCGCGGAATTGTCAGGGCAACAAGGCCAACGATCACCGTGACGCTGATGATCGCGCGCTCAGTGATGCTCTTGCCCCAGGGAGGGAGCACGGCGAACAGCGCAACAGTGAGTGCGAATCCAATCGGAGGGCTGATCCACAGCAGTGCGGCAGCGATGATGGCTAATGCGCCGAGAATGAGTTCGCTGGTTGTGCTGCTTTTGAATGTTGTTGGTTGCAGCATCAGCGACCCTTCGCCATCTGCACGACAAAGTTCACGGGGCCTTCTTGCACAGCACTGACTTCAGCAGTTTGGCCTTTCACGACCATGCCATCGGTTTCCACCGGCGCATAACCATTTGGCGCGGTCACGCGCACCGTGATCGTGGAGGCCTTAAACAGCGATTGCGGATCAGCTTGCAAGGTGTAGGTCAGATTGCCGTTCTTGCCAAAGGTGCCAGCCGGCAGGTCGTAACTTTCCGAAACCGTGGAAGAAGCCTGCGGTGCGGTCCACCCGACCACGCGAACAAGCTTGTGACCAAAACCGTCGTCGACATAACCCTTACCCAACTGTGGATGATTCTTAAACGGCCGCACAGCAAAGCCTGCCGGGTACATCGTTTGGTAATTCATTGCGGCATCCGGCACATACATGATGTACGCCGCCTTCAACCAACTTGTTTCATAACCAATGCGCTCTGGTGGGCCTTCAGGACGATCCTTTGGTGTTGCATTCGTCACGATCACATCTTGGGTGATGTGCGCTGAACCGTCAGGTTTGATCGCAGCGTTCACTACAACCTTGCGCTCTTGGAACACGTCGACCTTGCTCTGGTTTCCGTTTTGCGTGTAGATCGCAGACCAGTCGCCGGTGGTTGGCGCAATCACATCGCCGCCTGCACCACTTTTCACGATGATGTTTTGGAATTCAGGCTTCGTCATCCATACCTGGAAGTGACGACCTGGTGCAGTTTTCGCCATTGCTTTCGCGGCACTCACCAGTTCATCACCACTGAGCAACTTCGTAAGCAACTGATCAATGAGCGCTTGATTTGCCGCTTGACGCTTTAGTGCATCAGCTTGCCCGTACTTCGCATACGCATCGATTAACAGAATCTGACCGAGTTTGTCTCCGGTTACTTCGCCGTACTCAGGTGACTGTATGGGCCCCATGGCGTTCAGCACTGATCCAATGGCGGTGAGGTCAATCGTGACCACACCATCAACAACTGGGTAGCCACCACCTTGCCAAGCACCGGCCATTTCCCTTGCGCTGTAAAGGAAATTCGGATGAGTGTCAGTGACCACCATCGGTTGGAAGCGAGGGTTTGCATCAAAAAATGGGTTCTTCGCCGGACCCCACCACTTCACTGGTGCGTTCAATGGTGGGAAGAGTTCGGTACTTGTTTGGCCCTTAATTGGGATCGTGATGCGGCCTTGATCAAACTCAACCAAAATCAAGGTGAGTGGTGCGCCACCAGAGGCGCGCATTTCTGCTTGGTTGCCGATTGCGATCAAGTAACGTCGTGGTCCGTTTGCACCAAGGGCATCAGGAAGTTGCGGGGCCAGATCAACAAGGGCCTTCATCGCATCTTGGATTGGTGCAATCGTGTCGAGTGCTTTGGTTTGCACTGATGCAAGTGGTCCAGACAATGGACCGTTTGCTTGCACACTTTCAAGATTGTTATACGTCGCGCTGATGCCAAGATCGATCGACTTCACGCGCGGTGGCAGTGCCTTGAGTGCAGCAATATCAATGGCGCCATCGTTAAAGATCTTGCCATTACCGCTCTTGCCTGAGAGATCACCGAACAAGGTGAGCATGTCACCGGTACTCCCAGTGATGTTTTCAACTGCTCCCGTCAGTCGCTCCCAGTTATTGACCGCGGTGTTGATGCCAGGAATGAGTCCAAGAACGGTCATGTTGAAACCGTGAGCAGAGTCGATGATGTTGGTCGATGCCGCCTGGGCGTCTTTGAGATCGCTTTTTGCCGCTTCATATTCACCAGCGGAAACCTGGTTAGCCACGCCCTGCAGACTGGTCTGGTAACTGCGAGCTCCCACGCCCAATGAGGCCAAGGAGGTGAAAATCGACACTTGAAGCCAGACCACAAACAGGCCCACGACCACGCCCGCGCCCACGCCGAGCCAGATGCGTGGAGTTAGACGGGACACTTGGTGAGTATAGGTAACAAATCGGGGCGTTCTATGAGGCGAAGGCCCTCTGTGACCGGATTGATACCTCTAGGCCAGTACGGCGATTCCCGCTCGCGGGTTAGTAGGCCCCGTCGCCCACAAGCACGGCCTTGACCGTCTTGGCCATGATCACCAGATCCAGGGCTGGGGACCAGTGCTCGACGTAGTCCAGGTCAAGGCGCATGCGCTCATCCCAGTCGACTTCCTTGCGACCGGAAACCTGCCACAGGCCGGTGAGCCCTGGCTTGGTCAGGTGGCGGCGGTGGTCAGCATCGCCAAGGAGCGGGAGTTCGTCGACGAGCACGGGACGAGGCCCAACCATCGACATTGAGCCGATGAGCACGTTGAAGACCTGTGGGGTTTCATCAATTGACCAGCGACGCAGGAAGCGACCAAAGGGAGTGACGCGCGGATCGCGGCGGTAACGGGTGGTGATATTTTCATCGGGGTTACCAATGATGGATTCACGATGCTTGTCAGCACCGACATACATCGAGCGGAACTTGGCAACGCGGATAAGTTCCCCTCCGCGACCAACGCGCTCTTGCATGTAGAAGATCGGACCACGACTCGTAAAGCGCACACCAATCGCAGCGACAATCATGAATGGCAAGAACACCAGGAACATAAAGAAACCAGCGAACAGATCAAAAGCTCGCTTGATAGCGCGCTTTGGTCCAGTCAGATGTGGTTCATCAAGGTGTAAAAGCGGAAGATCTGCAGCCATACGCATTGTTACTCGTGGACCAGCAACATCGCCCACTGCAGGTGCAACAAGCAGGTCAACACGTGGGCCCTCTAAGCGCCATGCAAGTCGCTGCACAACGCGGGGCCCAATGGCTGGAGAGCCAGCAATTGCAACGGTATCTGCGTCTTCTAGGGCAATCACTGCCATGATTTCGTCAAGCCAGGCATCGAGTGCATCTTCGGAAATATCTGCAGCTGGTTCTTGTACATCGTCAACAACAGTGAAGCCCGCGACTGGATCGCGATCAAGCATGTCGATGATTTCTGACTTCTGAGGCTCCGCACCAATCACAACAGTGCGGTGCAGGAAGTGACCGTAGCGTCGTTCATGACGTAACCACGCGCGCAGTGACCAACGCACAACTAACAACAGTGTTAACCCGACAACAAACGTAATCAGTACGAAGCCGCGCGAAAGATCCAGCTTGAGTGCAAACACCACAATGGCGACTGCGCCAAACACAGTTGCGGATGCGGACACCACGCGTTTGAATTCTTCCGAACCCACGCCAAGCACTCGAGTGTCGTACGCACCGCGAAGTGCCATCACACCCATCCACGCGATGATCACGATCACCACAAGCGATACATATGTTGGGTCGTTAATTTCAACGTTGAAAGGAATTGCCCAGCGCAAGGTGAAGCCGGTGATACCGGCAACGGTGATGGCAATGAAATCCCAAATCACGGCGCGAGTGGCATAGACGCGAAGTGGATCACGGCGAAGGTGCGGGCGATCGCGGCGGGAATGCGACGCGGACCAACCAATGCGAGCTGGGGTGCGCTGATGTGAGGTGGCATCAGTCGGCAAGGAACCGCTCTCGGTTACCTCGTGACTCATGATGCTCCTTGCTGTTGCTTAGGGGCCAAAGGCTAACAGCGCAAAGCAAAAGCGGGCAGTTCCTGAGGGGGAACTGCCCGCTTTTTGATCAGTTCTATGACTGTAGGTAAATCCGTACCGGGATCTCAGTCAACGTGACCTGAGTAGCGGGGGCTACCTGTGAGCACTTTGCAGCGGGATCACACAGGAGTGTGGAGCCCTCTGGAGCCGTGTATGCCGCAGTACCCGTTTCTGCCCACGCAACCACTGACTTTTGGCCAGCGCGGGTGAAGTTACAGACCACTGTGTTTCCGGTTTGGGTGCAACCCTCAAAGCTCGAACCAACAACCCAGTTTTCAATGGCGAAGAATCCCTGCTCTGCGGGAGCGCCTGGGTACGCCTGAATACCAAGAAGTGCGTACGGCTTCTGAGTCCAGATGTACCAGTACGAACGCTCGACGCCGTAGCGAAGGTTGTCGATATAGGTACGAACAACCCAACCAGCTGCCTTTGCACCCTTGATCTTGTTCGCAGGCAATGCTCCAGGGCCAGCAAGTCCGTAGTTCAACTCGGTATCCCAGATTTGCATCGTTGCTGGTGCACCAGCGGCAGTAATTGCCTTCTTTGCCATCGTGATGAGTGCGCCACGTGCAACCGGATCGCCATCAGCCTTTGGGTAGGTGTGCATTGCCAACACATCGATTGGCCAGTTCAACGCTTTCAATTCATCAAGGTACTTCACGTAGAAACCATCAAATGCTGATTGCAAACGCAATGAAGGTGAAGCTGACACAACCTTCGCATCAGGATCATTTGCTTTGATGATGTCGTAAGCGCGCTTAGTCATTTCAGCCATTTGCTTCGGTGTTCCGTTGAAGAACATCTTCAAGTTGGCTTCATTCCACACTTCGTATGAAGTAATGCGACCCTTGTAGCGCGTAACAACTTGAGTGACCCAGTTATCCCAGTCAGCCATGTTTGCTGGAGCACTGTTAGCACCTGGGTACGGCGGGTACACCGGCGTGGTCTTCTTTGAAGCAGCCCACGTAGGAGTGGTGCCCAACACCATCATGATGTCGGTCATTCCCTTGGATTCAGCATTGGCAAGAATGCCGTCCAAGTTCTTCCACTTGTACTTGCCCTTGGTCAATTCAATTTGCGACCAAGCGGTGCCGTTATCCCACAAACGAAGCGCACCAAAGGGAGCTGAAGACCAGGCTTCAACTTCGGCACCTTCAATTTGCATGCCGACCAAGCTTGGCTTAATTGCATTTGGATCAACGCCGGAACCGCCGCCGTTGTCCGAACCTGAATCGCTACTGCCACCGCAAGCGGTGAGAACTAAACCAGCTGCAAGGGCTAGAAGCCCGAGCCTTGCTGATTTACTGCCGCGCGAGCTGCTGAACCGAACCATAGAGGACTACTTCCAATCGTTACTGATGTTCCTGGAGCTATTGCGGAACATGAATTCATGACATCACACTGAACCGTTGCCCCCGCAGGAACAGTGAACTTTCCGGAACCTGATGAAACCCAAGCAACAGCCTCTGGGTTGTTGTTGTCGCCCATCTGGCAAGTATTTGCTGCGCCATTGGTACCGCGCTGGCATGAGTAGAACGCATTGCCGATCCAACGCTCAACAGTGCCGTATGCAGTGGCAGCAGGTGTGCCGTCGTTGGTAACGATTCCTACGCGGCCATCAGCTGGTGCCCAGAAGTACCAGTAGCTACGAGCCACACCAAGGGTGAGGTTGTCGAGGTAGGTCGTTGCAACCCAACCTGCGCCAGTGGCTGGAGCGATGTTCTGTGCAGGAATTGAGCCTGGGCCCTGAATGCCGTAGTTGACTTCGGTATCCCACAGTTCAATTGCTGCAGGTACGCCCGCCTTTGACATGTCAGCCTTGGTCTTGTTGATGTAGTTGATGCGCTCGGCTGGGCCTTCGTTTGCGGCTGGGTAACTGTGGATTGCAACTGCATCCACTGGCCAGCCCTTCTTCTTCAATGCGGTCAAGTACGCAGGGAAGAATTTGTTGTAACGACCAGTCAAGCGAACGGTGCTCGATGCGGAAACAACCTTGGCAGTTGGATCGCCAGCCTTGATGATCTTGTACGCAGCTGCGGTGAGATCAGCCATCTGCTGAGGTGTGCCTGCAAAGAAGTTGGTCAGGTTTGCTTCATTCCAGATTTGGTATGAATCAATTGAGTTGGCGTACTTCTGCACAACTGCGGTGACCCAGTTCTTCCAGTTGGCCATGCCCGGCATGGAAGCTGCACCCTTATTTGGGTACGTGCCTTGGCTCTTGTTGGTTGCGGCCCATGTTGGAGTTGAACCAAGAACGTAAAGGGATGAGACCTTTTGTGCGTTGGCGTTTTGGATAGCGGCGTCCAGACCGTTCCACCAGAACTTGCCTTGCCCTTGGTTGACCTGACCCCAGGCCACGCCTGCGTCCCACAGACGAATCGTGCCAAACGGCACTGTTGGCTTCACGCCGGCAGCGATGCCAGGAACGTGCTGCCCGAACTGGGTAACGGGCAGTGGGTTACCCACTGATGCTGCTTGGGAAGGAACAGCCATAGCTACTGAGCCGAGCGTGATCGCTCCAGCAACAGCTGCAATAAGGGCACGACGCATGAAAAAACTCCAAGGTGTTGATAACAAAGGTTTTTGGACCCTAACTGACCATACGTCCGATCTGCCTGAATGACACCGGCCTCAAGGGTCACGAATAGATGGACATTGTGTAAATCGCTGCAGCCTTTCCAAGGTTTCGCATCGACGACTCTTGACGATTCTCCAAAGAAGACTATAATTCTGGTCATGAATACAACTTCTTTGGCAACTGTGAAGGCACAACTTTCAGCCTTCGTCGACTCAGTGCACGGAACGCATGAACGAGTTGTCATCACGCGTAACGGTGAACCAGCTGCAGTGCTGATTTCTCCTGACGACCTTGAATCGCTCGAAGAAACAATCGCGATTTTATCTGATCCTGAAGCTATGGCCGAAATAACGGAAGCGCGGGAAGCAATTGCTCAAGGCAACACTGTTGCACTTTCACAAGTTAAACGGCGCTCGGCCTAGTGGCTTTCGAAATACGAATTGCTCCACCGGCTCGCAGGGCACTTGAAACACAGTTGCCCGAATCAATTGCCGCAGCTGCGTGGGAATTCATACATGGCCCACTTGCCGAGAATCCTCGACGCGTTGGCAAACCACTCCTTGGAAACCTAGAAGGTTCTTGGTCAGCAAGGCGGGGCGAATATCGAGTTGTCTACGAAATCGATAACGAGATTGTCACCGTTACCGTTCTGCGAATCGGCCATCGCCGAGATATTTACCGCTAGCGCTTGCGCAACACGTACAAGCTTTGACCATCGGTCTCTTGCCCATACTCGAAACGATCAACAGCAAGACGCGCAGCATTTACGTGATCTTCAAAGTGCCAGCGCGCAAAGCGGGTGCAGTGCAAGCGGCCTTTCCAATCCAGTGGTCCGTAGCCTTCTGGGTTTTCTTCCCAGCCAGCAACATCTTCTTCAACAAAGCAGGTCACAAATGCCTTGCCGTTTTCGCTCAATGCTTCTGCGATCAACTTGAGATAGGCAGGAGTGTCTTCGTCATTCATATGTGAGAAAACTGAATACGCGTAGAACACATCAACACTGCCTGGATCCGCAGCAAGGGTGCGCTCTGGTGAACCGTCTGGGTTGTAACGCTCGTTGCTGACATTCACATAGGTAAAGCGCATGCCAGGCCCAGCAAGATTCTCATCAGCCCAGTCGATGAGTTCCTTTTGAATATCAACGCCGTGATAGTCACGGATCGCACCGAAGTACTCGCGCACGCCCACGCCGAGGCGCCCAGCACCGCAGCCCCAGTCCAGCAACGCGGAATCTTTGTTCAAGCCGGCGTACTGCTCCAAGCGCTTCACGTCGCCAACCGCAGTCTTGATAAATGCCTTGTCGTTCTTAAAGTGCTTGCCGCCCATGCGGTATTTACCGGGAGGAAGTGGGGTCTTATTGCCGCGCTTAAGCATGTTGCTCACCCTAACGGCTACATAAGCCCATGGTGGTGCGCCCGTTCAGTCAGGAAGTCGCGAACAGTTGGTTGCGCAGCCTGATTGATGATGTTTGGTAATTACGCGTGACTGGTCATTCTTCTTCTGTTTGCCCGGCGACGGAGCATCAGGAAGATGTCTGTTCTGTGACAGAATGAAGAAATGCTGCCTGAATTCGCCTGGGGTGACGTCAAGGTTTACGTCGCTGGTCATAACGGACTCGTGGGTTCGGCAATTGTGCGCGCCTTAGAGGCTGCCGGAGTTGGCGAAATCATTGGTTATCGCTCATCCGAGCTCGATCTTCGTGACCGCGAGGCCACCTTCACCGCCATCAGTGAGGCCAAGCCCGACATCGTGATCGATGCCGCAGCCAAGGTCGGCGGCATCATGGCCAACTCCACCTACCCAGTTGAGTTCCTGCGCGACAACGTCTTAATTCAGACCAACATCATGGATGCGGCTCACGCGATCGATATTGATCGTCTGCTCTTCCTTGGTTCTTCGTGCATCTACCCACGCGCTGCAACTCAGCCAATTCGCGAGTCTTCATTGATGACTGGCCCACTTGAGCCAACCAATCAGGCCTACGCGATGGCAAAGATCTCCGGCATCTTCTATATCGAAGCGCACCGCACTGAATATGACCGTCACTGGATTTCGGCGATGCCAACAAACTTGTATGGCCCAGGCGATAATTTCGATCTAGAAACCTCACATGTGTTGCCAGCATTCATACGACGCTTCCATGAAGCGAAAATTTCTGGTGCACCAACTGTCACGGTGTGGGGAACTGGTTCACCACGTCGTGAGTTCTTGCATGTAGACGATCTTGCAGCTGCTTGTTTGATGCTGCTGCAGAAATACGACTCACACGAAACCATCAACGTTGGTCTTGGCGATGACATGCCGATCAAGGAACTTGCTGAAACCGTTGCTGCTGCAGTGGGTTACGAAGGCACGATTCAATGGGATTCAAGTAAGCCTGACGGCATGCCACGTAAGTTGCTCGACACCAGTCGCATCAACGATCTTGGTTGGTACCCGAAGATTTCTTTGGCAGACGGCATCGCTAGTACGTACCAGTGGTACCTGGCTAACAACGCATAACTGCGTTTCAATTTCGGAGGAACTGTGGCAGGCAACGCTCACGCGATTCCACCTATTCAGGTTCTCCTTGCGGGTCGCACTGCAGCCCTTGTGCGCTTGACCTGCAAACCAGGAATGCGCCCCGCGCTGCTTGACCTGTTTAACAACTACATGGATCGCCTCGGTGAAGAGCCTGGTACCGAGATCTACACGCTGTCCATTGACCCAGATAGTGACAACCTCGTTTGGTTGTATCAAATCTTTGCTAACGACGAAGCGCAGATAGAACATCAACAAGCAGTGGCACTTGCTGATGTCATCCCGGCAATGCAAAACCTGCTTGATGGTCCGCCGGCAATTCTTCGCATGTCGCCACTTCGTTTGGCATTGCAGGAGACCGTGCTCGACGATGATTTCGATCTGTAGTTACACCACTCGTTGAATTGTTTTACTCACCATTTGCTTGCAACACTTCCATTGATGCAATTTCTTTGGTTTGTGCATCAATGATTGCTTGAGCAAGGGTTTTCACTTCTGGATCAGTCGTGGTAGCAAGTGCTTCCTGTGCCATTGTGATAGCGCCCTTGTGATGCGTAATCATCATCTGCAACCACAAACGATCAAAATCAGGACCAGTCGTTGCTGATAGAGCCGCCATGTCATCCTCGGTCATCATGCCGGTTCCCGTTGAGTGATCTGAATGATCATCTGCTGCAGTTTCAGCTGCGCCCCAGTTTGCTAACCAACCTCGCATCACTGCAATTTCTGGACCTTGCTCGGCTTTGACTTGATCAGCAAGATCTTTAATTTCATTACTGCTGGCTTGTGACAACGCCATGTCTGACATTTCAATAGCTTGTTGGTGATGCGGAATCATCATTTGCGCAAACATGACATCCGCTGCACGAGCATCAACTGATGCGTTCGGTGAGGCGCTACTGATCATTGGCATCGGTGTAGGCGGCACTGCTTCTTCGGAAGATCCGCATGCTGTCAAGACACCCGCTGCCGCGATCGTTGAAAGTGTCAACACGAACGTGCGACGCGATGTTGAGCGAGTCATTGAGCGAGTCATTGAGCGAAAGATTGGCATGGGGGAAGCCTTTCGTTGCTTTAAGAAAACGGCGGTCTGTTATCCAGTTTAAGACTGAACTTGCCTGCGGTTCGCCACAACTTTGCTGTGGCGTCTTTATCTTCTTCGGTAACCAAATTACCCATCACCCGAAGGGCAATGGTCATTAAGGATTTCGAGCGCATGCCCACAGGGCCGAACGTATTAATGAATCCTGGAACTGTGAGGAGGCCTGCGATACGTCGGGCAATTGAGAATGCTGTTCCGTATTGGACGCTGAGTTCACCTGGCCATAGATGCGTGAGATCCGCGTTTGGATTATTGGCAGTGTCAGCGAGCATTTCTGCGGCAATGTGTCCGGTTTCTAGTCCGTAATCAATGCCTTCGCCGTTCAAGGGGTTTACACAACCAGCTGCATCCCCGATGAACATCCAATTCTTTCCAGCGATATTGCTCACCGCTCCACCCATTGGTAACAACGCGGAGGAGAAGTTCTTGAGTTCACCATCCAGTTCCCATAACTCGCGTTGTTGTTTTGTGTACAACTCTGTGAGTGTGCGCAGATTGATGTCGGCTGGGCGCTTATTCGTTGCCAATGTTCCAACACCGATATTCACTTCACCATCAGCCAGCGGAAAGATCCAGCCGTAACCGGAAAGCACTTCGTTCTTTTCACCACGTAATTCAAGGTGTGATGAAATCCATTTATCATTCGAGCGGCCACTATCGATGTATGCACGCCCAGCAACTCCATATGCAGTGTCTTTATGCCATTCGCGGCCAAGGCTGCGTCCAAGCTGAGATTTCGCACCATCGGCAACAACAAGTCGCTTGCAGCGAATTTCTTTGGTGACGCGCTTGCCGTCCTCGCGAATTTCGAAAATCACGGCGACAACGCGGTCGTTTTCTTTAACGACATCAACTGCGCGGTAACCGTCGGCAGGAATTGCACCGGAATCAAGTGCCACCTCGCGAATTTTCGCGTCGAGTTCCATGCGTGGCACCGCTGATCCATAGTTCGGCAGCGTTCCGCCTGGCCATGGCAGTAACAGTGTTTGCTTGAAACCCGCAGCGCGCAAGCCAAGGTTGCGTGGCTGTGTTGCCAACCAATCTCCAAGACCAAGATTTTGCAGTTCGTGCACGGCTCGGGGAGTTAGCCCATCGCCGCAAGTCTTATCGCGAGGGAAGGTCTTGGTATCGGCTAGCACCACATCAAGGCCAAAGCGAGCCGCCCATGCGGCGGCAGCTGAGCCGGCAGGGCCCGCGCCAATCACTAAGACGTCAGTCTCAGCAGGCACGCTTGTGGTCATCAGACAATTGTCTTTGGTAGGAGTTGTAGGCATTCGCTTGGGTAGATGTCCAGCAAATGGGAGACGTATTTGGTTTTAGACCGTCCCGCGTGGCCTTTAGGGTTTTCGTATGAAACCCGCACTTTTCTCTGTCCTTGGAATTTCACTAGTGGCTGGCTCGATCGGCTTCGCTGCACTTTCCACCGCAGCTCCACAGTTGACCTACGCGACCTTCGGTACTTCAGGAAACAACACTGGCACCGCAGCAACCGCGACCATGCCGGGAAACTTGTTCCCAACAGCGCAGATCACTGTGGTCGATAGCGATGTTTCTGTGGCGACCTCAGCAACGCTGACTGGTTCCACTCCGTTTGGTCAGGTTTATGGCACGTCAAGTGGCAAGACCTATCTCTCGACTTCATTGGTGTCTGGCAAGACAACTGGCAGCATCACGATTGCTTTCAACCGAGTGATTCCTGCAGGTTTCTGGGGCTTCGCATTGGGTGACGTTGATGCTGAACAGATCTCAATCGTTGCGAAGGGTGACAAGGGTCAAAGCCTGGATGTTTCTGGTTGGTACAAGTCTTCATTCAACTACCAAAGCGGCAACACCGATCAACCGGTGTGGAATGCCAGCACTGCAACGTTGAAAGGCAACACCAACGACACCAACGGTGCAGCTGGTTGGTTCCAAGCAACGCAACCAGTCACCGCGATCACGTTGACTCAGACCAAGTTGTCAGGTTTTCCTACCTACCAGTTGTGGATGGCTGCTGATCTTGGTTCACCACTTGCATCTCCATCGGCATCTGCCACACCGACTGCAACAGCGACCGTGACAGCGACACCAACAGCTTCTGCTTCACCAACGGCAACCGTAAGCGCTTCACCAACGGCAACGGTTACTTCATCTGCAACACCGGTGGCAAGTGCATCAACTACAGCCAGTAGTTCTGCAACACCAACAGCTTCTGGGGTACTTCCCGTTAATCCAGATAATGGCGCACCAACCACGCCAATTGATAAGCCGGTCATCATTCACATTGCTGATGTTCCAGGTGCACCCGATGGTGCAACTGTCACCGAGGTTAAGGATCCAGCGCACGGCACCGCCGTGATCGTTGATCCAGTCACCATCAAGTACACACCTGATGCTGGTTATGTCGGTACCGATGTCATTTCGATTGTTGTGAAAGACAAGAGCGGCAAGATCACCACCCTGCAGGAAACGGTTGAGGTGGGAACACCTCAGGTTGTGATCAACTGGAAGGTACCGAAGAAGCTGCACACCGGAAACAACGTCATCGTCAACAAGGTCTTGAAGACCAACGCAGGGCAGAAGGCAAGCATTGTTGTGACCTGTGGCCCGTTGCTTCGCAGCAAGTTCATGGATGCCATGGCTGACTGCTATGTAAAGAAGAGTGGCAACAAGATCACTGTGTGGGTCTCAGGTTCAGTGCCTATCGGTGCTGACATTGCCTTGAGCGCACCAGCAAAGGGCAAGTATTTGGAACTTGATTCCAACAAGTTCCTACGCAACTAACACTCGAGCGTTCAACGTTTCGGCCCGGCCTCCTTGTGGAGGTACCGGGCCGAATGTTTTCTGGTGGTGCGCAGTTAGCGCTCGCAGGTGCACCATTCTTCTTGAGTAAACATGGCCTGCACTTGTTCAACATGTGCACCGCAACCGGTCCACGTGGTTTTGCCGCACTTTGAACAGGCAATTGGGCTACACATAATTTCCTCCAACGACAATCGTTTCATGAAGTATACCCCTAAGGGGTATAGAAATGGCAAGTCTTTTCAGCTGGGGCGGATTTCACTTAGGGTTGCCTTATGACTATTGCCATCGGTGACACCGTTCCTGACGTTGAACTCTTCGTGATCCCAGAGGATCGCCCAACCCCGGTTTCCTCTCAGGACATCCTGAGCAAGGGTCGCGTGGTGCTGTTCGCAGTTCCCGGCGCCTTCACCCCAGGCTGCTCAAAGATGCACCTGCCAGGTTTCGTGAACAAGGCCGCTGAGCTCTCCGCCAAGGGCGTTGACTCAATCGTGTGCATCAGCGTGAACGATGCTTTCGTGATGGATGCCTGGGGTAAGGCGCAAGGTGTTGGTGAGCAATTCGTGATGGCAGCTGACCCGCAAGGCAAGTTTGCTCTCGCCGTTGGCATGAACGTCGATGCTCCAGCACTTGGTGGACTTCGCTCAAAGCGCTACGCGATGGTTATTGAAAACGGCGTTGTCACCCAGTTCCTCCCCGAAGAAGATGGCTTCAACGTGCTGGCATCAACTGCCGAGTGCGTGCTCGACACACTTTAAAAACCTCAAGCGCGATTATTCGCGCACGTGCTCTACCGTGAACGTATGCATCGGGGGAGCGCAGTAGCTATCGGCCTCGCAGGTCTCTTGATGACCTGCGGGGTCGTTGCTGCTTCTCCGGCCAGTTCAGCAACGCAAAATGCGCAGACTTTGCTCACCTCGCTGCCCGTTTCACCTGAGCACATTGGTGGTTACGACCGCTCGTTGTTTAAGCACTGGATTCGACAAAATGGTTGTACCACTCGTCAGATTGTGTTGATTCGCGAAGCAATCGGTGGACGACTTAATGACTGCACCATGGTTAATGCGCGCTGGTATTCCGCATACGACGGACTCACCACCACAAATGCACGCACCTTCGACATTGATCATGAAGTTCCGCTGAAAGAAGCATGGGATTCAGGTGCATGGCGTTGGACACCTGATCGACGCACTGCTTTTGCGAACGATCTTGGTTATGTGAACTCACTCATTGCAGTATCAGCTTCTTCCAATCGATCCAAGAGTGATCAAGACCCAGCAGAATGGCTACCAACAAATACGGCAGATACTTGCCGCTACGTCAAAGCATGGATTGGCGTGAAGTACCGCTGGCGTTTGGCCGTTGACTCTGTTGAGAAGTCATCAATCTTGCAACTACTGCGTGGTTGTCCACAAAAAATGGAAGTTCCAGATTTAGCTTCGGCCTAAATCACTACACAAATGCCGAGCACAAGATTTGGCACATCAAGGAAATCAACAATCAATGCGATTTCTTCATCATCAACACAGGTAACGAAATGTTGATCACCATCGGTATGCACAATCGGCCAACGACGAAGATCGCCACCAAGTCCGGTGCCAACTGCCTTTGATGCGGCTTCTTTTGCAACAACTGCACTCAACAGGGTGATGCGCTCGGCCTCAAAAAGTTTTGTTTCAGTTTCGGTGAGCACTCTGGCAACCGTCGGTGCTTGACGATCTGCATTTTCCACGTCAACACCCACGGCTTGAGCACTGGCAACCGCGGCAACAATGACGCCTTCTGTGTGCGCAAGGGAAATTACCGGAAGCGGTAAATCATGTTGAGTTGCCCATGTCACGAATGGTGCGCCTTCTTCGGATCGCTCAATCACCAGATCCTTAGAATGAATCGTGGTGAGTTGAGTTTCTAACATGAAGTCACACACGGCTTCTTTCAACGCCACACGGCCTAATAGCCACTCCATCTTGCGGGTGGTGTTGGCCTGCATTTCCATCCAGGTTGCGCACTCCGTGGAAGTCAGATGCTGGATAGCAATTTCCCGGGCGGCCTCGTCGGTGTACGTCTTGAGCTCTTCGACGACGGTGACATGGACGCGCGCCAGCGGCCCCACCACACACGAATACGTCGCCATGTGGTGAAACCTATGTGCTTTATTGCTATGCGACAGGCGAAACGAATAACCCGTATTCGTGAATTGGGCTACGTTCGCATCCTTGGATTAGCGAAAGAGGAAACATGAAGGTTTGGTTCATCACTGGAACATCCCGGGGCTTCGGCAAGGTCTGGACCCAGGCTGCCCTGGAACGCGGCGACAAGGTTGTTGCAACCGCCCGCGACCTAGCTCCCCTTGATGACTTAGTCGCTACATATGGCGATTCAATCCTCACACTGAAACTTGATGTCACAGACAAGGCCGCAGTTACTACGGCCGTGAATAAGGCAAACGAACACTTTGGTCGTCTCGATGTGATCGTGAATAACGCCGGTTACGGACATATGGGATACCTCGAGGAACTCACCGAGGATGAGATTCGCCAACAGTTCGACACCAATGTGTTTGGCCCGATCTGGGTTGCACAGGCTGCGTTGCCAATCCTGCGAGCCCAAGGATCCGGTCACATCATTCAAGTCAGCAGTTTGAGTGGTCTCACTGCCTCAGGTGGCATGGGTTTGTACAGCGGATCAAAGTGGGCCCTTGAAGGTATGTCAGAGGCCCTTGCTCAGGAAGTGCGCAAGTTCGGAATCAGCGTGACCTTGATTGAACCTGGTGGATATGCAACCGGCTTTGGTTCTGCTGGCCGCAAAAACTCCGAAGTACATCCGGCCTACGTTGAATCACATGAAAAACTTGGCAAGTTGCTTGCTACTTCTGCGGGATCAGATGCCAACGACAGCATTGACGCAATCATGAAAGTTGTTGATGCGGAGAAGCCTCCCGTGCGATTGCTGCTGGGTAATCAAGCCGTTGACGTGTTGTATGGCATGTATGACCGACGCTTAGCTGGCTTTAAGGACTGGGAAGACGTTTCCCGTTCGGCAGGCTAAGCATCCACAACAGACAGGCACCACCATGCGTATTCGAAATCTGGCAATGGCAACTGTTGCCGTTGCCTCCATTGCCGGCCTTGCAACTTCACCAGCGTTTGGTGCAATCGCGGTACCAACACCGGCTACGTCAGTATGTAGTCAAGACAACTACGCATGCCTGTCAGTTAATCAAGCCAAGGTTCCCGCTGGCCAAACAGTCATCTTTAAGGGATCACTGAGCAAGGTGGCCATGAAGAACCTTGCAGCGTGGACACTGAAAGACAACATCGTGTGCCTGACTCGATACAACGCAAAGCCACTGGCTGACGGATGGCCAAGCACCACCCTTGATGGCGCATGCGCCCCAGTCAACAAAGCCGGCAGGTTCACCATCAACGCTGAACTTGGCACCAAGGGTTTGCATTACTTCGGCGTTGAGATGGGCCCATGTCAGGCCGATGCGGGCCTATGCGGCAATGGGGACCCTGGATTAGTGGGCGTTGGCGGCAAGACTGCAATTGCACTGACCACCACATAACGATCCATCAGCCTTCACTGACGTGAGCCCTCTACTACTCGTCGGGGGCTCACGTTTTGTCATGGGAACGAACTAGGTCATGCTGTGCCAGTGAGTGGTCGCCTCGTCATCATGGGTTCGGGTGAAAATGCCCCGGCAATGATCAAACTGCATCGCACCCTGATGGAGGGCCTTGGCGATGCACCCAAATACATGATCGATACGCCCTATGGCTTTCAGGTCAATGCGGATGATCTAGGTGCGAAATACCAGCAGTACTTCGACGAATCTGTCGGTTCCAAGATTGAACTTGCGAAGTGGCGCCGTAAAGACGCATCAATAGTTGAGCACGAGCGCACGCTCTCGCAGCTCAGTCAAGCCTCCTGGGTGCTGGCTGGGCCTGGCTCGCCCTCGTATGCCTTGCATCAATGGGCTGGCACTGCTGTTCCTGCCGCTTTAGCCGATGTGGTTCGCCGCGGCGGCACCTTGATCACGGGTAGCGCTGCAGCCGCAACCATAGGAGCCTACGCCATACCGGTGTACGAGATTTACAAGGTTGGTACTGATCCCTTTTGGATAGACGGCATCAACCTTCTTGGTGACTTGCTTGGTATTCGTGCAGTTGTGGTTCCGCACTTTGATAACAAAGAAGGCGGTCGCCACGACACCAGTTGCTGCTACATCGGCTTACATCGCCTAGAAATTCTTGAAACACAAATCACCGATGGCACCGGGGTACTCGGCGTTGATGAGCACACAGCAGTGGTAATCGAAATTGAAACTGGCAATGTTTCTGTGCATGGTACTGGCGGTTTAACCCTGCGCCAGGGCGGTCGCACTGTTGTGGTTGCCAATGGGGACACCACAACTGTTGAAGCAATGCGAACTGCGCTCAATGGAGCAGCCGCTGAACCTGCTGCTGTCATTGCCCCAGCAGCAACCTCTGATTTATTGACGACGTTCCGCGCAGCCCTTGCCGCTGGTGATGCCGAAGCAGCACTCGTTGCGGCGCTGGCTACTGAAGACGCAGTATTTGCTGCTGATACTGCAGCGAATGCGGATCTTCGAGCAATGTTGGTTGAACTTGCAGATGCCGCGCAGAGTGGATTGCAAGATCCACGGGCAATGCTTTCGCCACTTGTTGAGGTTGCATTGAATGTTCGTCGCGTTGCTCGTGAGAACAAAGACTTCGCGATGAGTGATCTCGTGCGCGATTCGCTCATTGCTGCCGGGATCGAGGTTCGCGATACACCTGATGGAGTGCAATGGAACCTCATCCAGCGCGCTCAATAACTTTTATTATCGAGCGCGCATCGGCTTAGCCAAGGTGCATGTATTCCTTGATGCCATTTGGCTTAGTGATGTTCGAAGTGCCATTGGCATTCAAGCTGTCCAGTAATGCGATGTAGGCCAAATACTCCGCTTTGCCGCGAGCAACAGCTCCACGGTATCGAGCTGGAAGTGGTGCGGCCATTGCCCCACGATTGAAGCGGCCCATGAGTAACTTCAGCTGTTCTTGAGCTTTTGCGGTTTGGCCTTGCTGGTTATCAAGTTCTAACCGACCACGGGCAGTGCTGTAGTCGTACGACTCGACCTGCATCGTTGAGAGATCCGCAACACCAGCTTTACTCCAGTTGGTGTAGGTCGCAACCTTGGTGTCAGCGGTGCGAATTCCCATGATGTGACGACGTGAGTTGTTGTAGACATAAAAGGCCGGCACCCATTCGTCGGATGCCATGATGACGTGATCTCGCCCGGGTGCAGCGTTTGACTTCAACAGCGGCAGCAAGTTCAAGCGCTCTTCATATACCTCTGCAAGGTCTCCCTTGAGCCATTCACGATCACCATGAGCAATCGTTGCCAACATTGGCACGATGTCCACGCTTGACGTCAATTGCTTGCGGACCTTTGCGGTGTCGCCAGTGAGACGCTCGCGTGGATCAACAATGATCAAAGGAACCTGAATCGCTTCTTGATACATCGTTCCAGCTTTATTCGAAGCAAAACCATGAGCACCTGCATAGTCGCCGTGATCTGCAGTCATGATGATGACGGTGTTATCGCGAATGCTTTCTGGAATTGAATTCACAACTGAACCAATATGTTGGTCCACAAGGCTCAAAACTTGTGTGTAGCTATCAAGGCTACGAGTCCAATAACCAAACGGTGCGTTCGCAATTTTTGCTCCCGAAAGGCCTGGGTAATCAGCCAGTGAATACGCAGATGTCACTGTTGGATCGTCACTAATTCCTCCCCAAATCAAATCGGTGAAGGAACGGGTGAACTGTTGTGCGGCAGGCTTATTTGCTGCCAAGGTTGCAGCGGATTCCCAGTTGGCCGGCAAGGTGTAGCCATACACCTTTGGTGCATCAAGTGGAGGAACTGCGTCGTAGGTCACTGCCGGAGTTGCTCCTGCTTGCTTAAACAGATTGTTGTAGGTCGTGGCTTCAGTGCCACTCCAGAAGAATTCCTTGTCATGCGGATTCACAAAGCCGACGGTCAAACAAAAGGGGCGCTCACGTGGCTTGCGTGCCTCTAACCATGTTGCAGCCTGCGCGGCGATGTTGCCATCGTCATACGTTCCTTGACCATTCGTGCCAATTGGATCTGGCATTGTCAAACCTTGGAAACCATATGCACTCAAGTAAAACGGTGCTGAAGGATCTGTTGTTTCATCAGGTGCATCTGAAAGGTGCCACTTGCCAACATATGGAGTCACGTAACCGGCTTCGCGCATCAATTTTCCATACGTTGGAAATTCACGTTGCAACGCTGGTGCATTTGGACCAGACGATCCAGGCTGCTTGCCCTTGCGCGTTTGTAAACACCAGTTTTGGTGCGGATATAAACCCGTGACCAAGCTCGCGCGCGACGGCGAACAAGCCGTTCCTGCGGTGTAGTGATTCGAGAACTTCACGCCCTGCATCCACAGCTTTGCCAAGTTCGGCATAAATGCTTTAAGGAACTGCTCAGGTGTAGTGATGCCGGCAGGGAAGGTTTGCGGGAAACGCATTTCATCGACCGTGATCATCACAATGTTGGGAGCACCTGCTCGCGCTTTCGGCCCAGTGGGAACTGCCTGGGCAGTTTGCGTGTGAGTTACCAGGGCAGCACCAGCGGCAGCAGCCGCGCTAGTAGCCATAAACGAGCGGCGAGAGAGTTGCGTCATGGCGGACATCTTCCTCTTCTTTTGGAGGGTGACGTACCAATCTCATAGCGTGTCTCATAGCGTGAAATATCCCATGATTGACATCAAATCCCACGAAATATAAATTTGTGGGATGACTATCCCAGCCCTCGGTGCCCTTCAGGTGTGGAAGGTTCGTTTGGATTCCCGACGCCGCCCCACTTTGCCCGAAGAAGCCATGAGAGCCGCGGGATTTACTGCCGGTGAAGAGCTTCGAGTGCGCGTTGCTGAGGAAGGAATGCTGATTCTTGAAACCCCAGCGCACGCTCTGGCAAGAGCCCGCTCCCGCGTTGCTGGCGTGTCGAAAGATCGATCAATTGTTGACGAATTCCTCGCAGAGCGTCACGTCGAAACACATCGCGAACAATGACTGCACCCGTACTGCTCGATGCATCATGTGTTCTTGCATGGCTATTTGAAGAACCGGGTGCAGAACTCATTGATCCTGTGTTGTCCACGAGTTACATCACCGCTGTGAATATGGCTGAAGTCATCACAAAGGTTGAACGACTTACGGGACAAGGCCAAGGATGCGCCGATGATCTCGTCGAAGCCGGTATGACCGTGATACCAGTTGGATGGCAAGAGATTTCGGTAGTCGCCAGTGTTCGTCAGCAAGAACTCACACTGCCCAGAACCGCCGCGCTTTCACTCGGCGACGCTCTTTGTATATCCGTAGCGGTCAGTCATCAGATGGAATTCTGGACCGCAGATCGCACCTGGGCACACCTTGATCTCCCCATAGCAATTTCGCTGATTCGCTGAATACATAAAAGATTCGTTCACCATCGTTTTGACATAAGCAATTGTGTTCACAGTCTTGACTGAATCACGTTTATCTTTGACCCATGAACTCATCAATCCTTCGCAAGATTTCTGCCCTGACCACCGCAGTCCTCGTGTCTGCCGGAGTCGCACTCGTCTCTGCGCCAAGTGCACAAGCCGCACAATCCGACATGGTCCTGTACTTCGATCGCAGCTATCGCGAAGTGATCGACCTCGGTAAGACTGGTGACAGCCACGGCGACATCACCATCACTCATGGAAATCTGAGCTCGACCCCCGGCGGAAAGAAGGTGGGCACGTACGCGACCTCACAGATCACCGCAGTTATGACCATTCCTGGTGGGCCACAAAGCCGCAAAATCGATATGAGCATGACCCTCGATAAGGGAATGATTTACACAACTGCGTTGATGTCGGCTAACGGTGGAACTCCGCCAACGAAGCCGGTTGCTTACGCAATCATCGGCGGCACGGGCAAGTACATGGGAGTTGCCGGCCAAGTGACCCTCAATCCAATTTCGGACACGGGTTACAAGGCAACGCTGCGCTTCGTGCGCTAGCTCACGAAAATGTTGTATACCCGAGAAATTGTCGCGGGAACATGACAAAGGCCCCGGGATCACCGGGGCCTTTCTTGTGCGCGAGGGGGGATTTGAACCCCCACACCCTTTCGGATACAGCGACCTGAACGCTGCGCGTCTGCCGTTCCGCCACTCGCGCGTGGTTTTTCTTGCAAAGTGAGTCTAGTGGCCCATTTGCGATGGTTAAAGTTTGGGTTTCCACCCCTTTCTTGACGGGATCGCGCCATGACAGCAGCACTTGAGAACGAATGGCCCCTTGAGCCCGAATTCCTCTTCGAATTTTTCATGGAGCTTGATCCTGAAAAACGAATCTCCGTAGATGCTGGAAACAGCCCCAAGGGTCACCGCATTGTCGGTACCACCTCTGGCGGCTGGATCAAGGGTCCGAGCATCAATGCCACTGTGCTCTCGGCTGTCGACTACCCAGTGGTGCGCCCCGATGACACCTTGGGCGTGGACATGCGCGCAGTTGCACACACTGATGATGGTGAAAATCTCTACTTCACCTACGTTGGTTTCATCACACCGTGGAGTCAGGTCATCAAGGCACGCATGGGTGAAGTTATTGATCCAAAATCGATTGAGTGGAAAGTCTCCATGGATTTCGAAGTGGGCTCGGCAAAGTATGACTGGCTCAATCGCTCACTCATTGTTGCACGCGGCGCATTGGCACCAGGCGGTTTTCTTTACCGTGCCTACAAACTGAACTAGCAATAGTTGTTGGTATATAAAGCTTTTTCAATCACATTGTATATCGGTAAGGGATCTCATGACAAATGAAATGCGCGTATCAGTTACTCGAGAGATTCCAGCATCCGCTGAAGTGATCTTCTCGCTGATCACTCTTCCAGCAGGTCACGTCGCGATGGATGGGTCAGGTTCATTAGTGTGCGCTCCGTCCAATCATCGACTCACCGCTGTTGGCGACACGTTCTTGATGGACATGGATCGCGAACCCATCGGTGACATTCCAGACATGGGCAAATACCAAGTTGAAAACGAAGTCACTGGGATAGAAACCAATCGACTCTTGGAATGGACCGTTGGTATGACTGGTCGCCCCCGCGTGGGCCACGTCTATGGCATCCGCTTGACGCCCATTGACACCTCGTTGACCTTGGTCGAGAACTACATGGACTGGAGCGGTGTTCCCGAAAAATGGCGCGATCGCGTCAAGTGGCCAGTGATCCCTGCCGGCACCATGGAAGCGTCACTTGCTCGTCTGGAAGCAGCGATTCTTTCCGCCTAAATTTCTGACCGAACTTCACATGAGTTCACCCGTGATTGCCCTGCTGCAGTCACGGGTTTCCTCGTATCTGCGAGGTAATATGAAATTTCGGTTGTCGAGATAAATGAGGTTGTTGTGAGTCTGCTAACTCGGTTCGAGGATTCCCTCGACCGGATGGTCAATGGGGCCTTCGCCAAGGCCTTCAAGGCAGAGGTGCAGCCTGTTGAAATCGCCTCGGCGCTCCAACGCGAGCTCAATGACCGCGCCGCGATTATCGATCGCAACCGCACCGTCGTACCCAACGTCTTCCATATCGAACTTTCAACTCACGATTACACCCGCCTGGCGGTATTTCGTGATGCCCTGCAAACTGAACTTACGAACCTCGTGAAGAGCTACGCCCAAGAACAGCGCTACACCTTGCTTGGTGGCGTGCAGATCGTGATCTCCCAAGATGATGAACTTGATACCGGAATTTTCCGCGTGCGCAGTGAAGCTCGTGCTGAAGTAGCCGCAGTCACTTCTTCGGATCTTGATAGCGAGGCCGGCGCAGCTGTGATCGCGCATCAGCCTCGTCTTGAAGTTGGTCGCACTGCATATCCACTCGTACGCGCAGTCACTCGCATTGGTCGCGGTGCTGATGTCGATATTCGAATCGACGATCCTGGTGCATCGCGCAACCACGCAGAAATCATCATGGGTGCGCCACTTATTCTTCGTGACCTGAATTCCACGAATGGCACCACTGTCGACGGCCAACGCGTGACTGAACTTGAACTACGCGAAGGTACGGCTATCAAGATCGGTTCCACCACACTCATTTTCAGGAACAGCTAAGCCGTGTCCGAACTCGGACTCACTCTCGCGCGACTTGCATTCTTGGGTTTACTTTGGCTTTTTGTGCTCGCCACCGTGCTCGTGTTGCGTCGCGATCTGATGCAACCAGCTGAAGCCCGCCCAATTGCACTCGGTCGTACTCAACGACCAGCAAAGCCACCACGGGTAAAGAAAACCAAGTCAGCAAAGGTGCGCGGAGCAAAACTTCTCGTCACCGAAGGCGCTTTAGCCGGAACCGTTATTCCGCTTGGCACTGTTGACATCACCATCGGCCGTGCAGCTGATTCGACAGTTGTTGTTGATGACGACTACGCATCGAGTCGACACACACGCGTGTTCAATGTGGATGGTGTGTGGATGGTTGAAGATCTTGGCTCGACCAACGGTACGTGGATTGATCGCACTCGCATTACTTCGCCTACAGCTTTGCCTGCCGGTGTTGCATTGCGTGTGGGTCGCACCACGTTGCAACTACAGAAGTAGGGCGGTGGCTTCATGCAATTACGTTATGCCGCTCGCTCCGATGTTGGACTCGTGCGTCAGGGTAATGAAGACTCTGGTTACGCCGGACCACATTTATTAGTTGTTGCTGATGGCATGGGGGGACACGCTGCCGGCGAACTTGCATCAGCGACTGCTATCGCGATTCTTGCTGAACTTGATGCAAATCCACCAACTGATCCAGTCACCTCACTGACCGAAGCTGTTGACCGAATTGGTGAAACCATCGTTTCGTTGGTGCAAGAGGATGAAGAGGTTCAAGGCATGGGCACCACGGTTACTGGTATCTATTGGACTGGTGATCGACTAGCAATCGTGCATGTTGGAGATTCGCGGGCGTACATGTTGCGCAATGGTGAGCTGTCTCAACTCACGCACGATCACACGTACGTGCA
>CAFBMO010000017.1_pt1 | contig 25870 bp, 31 predicted proteins | sample 7268821 | NCBI WGS metagenome assembly CAFBMO01 (sample SAMEA6814065, study PRJEB35770) | freshwater metagenome | biome: Freshwater; feature: Freshwater reservoir; material: water | place: Czech Republic | collected 2017-05-23 | depth 30m m
GTTCTACAGTGGATGAGGTGGCAGACCAACGCCTAGGTGCAACCCTGATCGGAGTGATATTTACCTTGTTGGTGATGCTCGCATTAACTCCACTTACCAAGCATCTTTTGGCAAGCCCTGCGGTGGATTCCAAAAAACCAAGCACGCGTGAAGAATCACCGCGAGCAAGTTCAAGTAGTTAGAACTCCCTGATCCGTGTCAAGGATTCTCGGTTCTCGGCCTAGGGTTCGCTGCAATCGCCAGCTCGTACCGTGGTTTTACCGTGGACGCCTCCAAACATATTCAAAATTCCTCAAAGGTATCCAAAGAATCAAGGTGGAAGTTAAGCAAGTTAACGGGAAAGCCAAGTTCTCGTAATGCGTAGGTCCGGGGTTCAAATCCCCGAGGCGGCTCCATCTATGTTTGAGAAGTTCGTGTATGCATGAGCGAATAACTCCTTGCATCACACGCATAGGTTTTCAATGTGTTGTTGAGTCAGGACCTGCGGCGGTCGAAGGCATAGACGAAGACCATGTGGGGGAGGGTGAGTCCCCAGACGATCGCCAAACCAAACCACAGCCACGCACCAGCAGACTCGAGCGAAGTCATTCGAGTTGCCAAGATTCCCGCGACAACGATGAATCCGATGAGCGATGGAAGGCCTCGTCGAAAGGTCAAGCCAAGCGTCTGCGCTGATACCTCTCCATAGAGGTGCTGCGCGAGTCTTGCCGTGTGGCGCAGCGCGTGCCACAAGCCGAAGTAAATGGCGAAGGCCAGTAGAGGACTTGCGAGGCAGCCCAAGGCCGTGAGCGCGACAAGTTCGAATGTTGCGCGATAATTTTTTCGCCGCACCAGAATCGCGAGCGCGACAGCGATGACGATAAACACCGCAGTTCGCACGATGAGGATCCTTACGGGTGTGACTAACTGACCCAGCTGTGGCTCGATGAGTGTGAGCGTTGCAGCAGAAGCTGGTGATGTCAGGGGAAGCAGAACAGGTGCAGAGCCCAGAGCTAGGGCGAGTACGACGCGGGATAGACCCGTCTGGGGTGGTGTGCCCCGGAGCGAACAGCTGGCTTCGATATCTCCAGTACCAAAGTGCCAGACGGTTGCGGCGAGCACGACAAGAAAGGCGGGGATAGGCGCCACGATGATGGCTGCAGTTCCAAGACCAGCGATGAGGATGTAGACCAGAGCCAGGACGCTGAATTGACCAGACGTGAGGGTGCGGCGCAGTGTCAGGTGATCCATTGCTCCGTGGGGTACACCCAAAGCCAGCGCGACGATCGCGATGGGAAGAAGCCAACTCGATACTTGGGGAGTGAGCGCCGTCGACTGGAAAGCCAATGACAGCAACACGGCCACAACGACTGCGCAGAGACCAATATTGAAGGTAGCCGAGACGGCTCCAACCCGACGGCTTGCCACCACGTAGTCAGAATGGGTGGCAGAATCGAACTTCATTCACCCACTCTGGCACTGGTGAGCGGTTACTGCAATGTTGGTACCACTGAATATTCCTGACTCGAAACCAACTAATTCGAAGCAGAGGGAGAAGTGCTTGCCGAATCAATATCAACAATGAGTAACACGGTTGGTCTAGCCGGACCCCACTCAACAAGAGCGGGCACTTCAAGGGTTTCTACATTTTCGCGCTCGATGCGTTGCGCCAGAAATGTTAGAGATGCGGCTGCCGCAAAAAAGGCACGCGAAGACCGTCAATAGAAGCTGGAAGATCAGCAACACGCTTAGTTGCTGGGTCAGTAATTGGAGTGAGTACGGCCCATCGACGAATTCGTTGAGCAGCGCGCTCGTCGTCGCTTGCCTGATCCCAAAGGTGTGCGAATGATTCAGGGAACTTCGATTCACTTACGGTGAACATGTTGTAATCGGCATCAGTCTCGCATTGAGCGCCAAACTGAAGAGTTCCTTGTGGTGCAGATTTAGCTCGTTTGCGTACAACTTTAGGCACCAGAGTAATGCGAGATGTTAATGCCGATCACGTGACGAAAAAAGCTATTTCAGCAGGAAATGCTCTGTGAGAAACCTTCTTACGCGGCGATTACTGCGGACAGACCCCCGTCTGGCAGAATGCTCTGAGCTTGCACAAGCCTAGTTCGAGGCATATGCCTTCTTGTGTGAGTCATGAAGGGAAGGCCAGCGTGAGTCACGCTGATGTGCGTGTCGGTCTATTGGCATATGGCCAAATTGGGCACGAACATAATCTCGCTGTACAGGGCACCGAAGGTCTTCAGCTCGTAGCGGTATGCGATCAAAATCCTGAGCGGCTGTGTGCAGCACAGGAGCTCGCTCCAGGGATTTCGGTATTTACTGATGCGCGAGAAATGCTTGATTCGGGCTTGTTAGATCTCGTGATCATTTCTACGCCGCCAAATAGTCATTTTGAGTGGGCGATGACTGCACTGAGCCGTGGATTGCATGTTGTAGTAGAAAAGCCAATGGCGCTCACGGCTCGCGAGTGTGATGAGCTGATGGCTCAAGCCAATGCCGCAAACCTTCTAATGGTCGTGTACCAAAACAGACGCTTCGATGCTGATTACATAACTATGGCAGCTCTGATTCGCTCGGGTGCGATCGGTGACGTATTCCACTATGAATCCTTTGTGGGTGGGTACACCGAACCATGTAGGCATTGGCACACAGATGTCGAAATCTCCGGTGGGGCAATCTTTGACTGGGGAAGTCACTTCCTGGATCAGATTCTGACTCTCTTTCCGTCGCAGGTTGCGTATGTGTCAGGTGTAAACCACAAACGACATTGGGATTTTGTTACCAATGCCGATCACGCGCATGTAACCGTCACGTTTATTGATGGAACCCAAGCAACATTTATTCATTCAGATCTTGCGGCAGCAAGAAAACCGAAGTTCTATGCGCTTGGAACACAAGGTGCAATCATCGGAGAGTGGGATTTGCGCGCGGAGCCAAAGGTTGCTGACTTACCCGCAATTCTCACCTTGCATCATCCCGACGGAACCAGTGAGCCAGTTGAACTTCTGACTGTTCCGGATTTTGCCTTCCACGCCTCAATTGTTGAACACCTCCGTAGTAGTTCGGTGATGTCTGTTACCTCCCAGCAGTCGCGCGACGTTGTCGCGGTGATGGAAGCAGCCGAAGAGTCCGCAAAAATCAACGGGTTTCCGGTAGTCCCAGAACTCTTGCGATGACGAATGTTCGCTGGGGTTTCATTGGCGCAGGAGCGATAGCCCAGTCCGCTCTTGCTGGGGCTGTTCACCAAGCAAGAAACGCGGACCTCTACGCCGTTGCAAGTCGTGATCGCGCAAGGTCAGCTTCTCTTCGTGCTGAAACTATTTATGACTCTTACGCGGAGTTGCTTCAGGATCCGTTGATTGACGCGGTGTATATCTCACTGGCAAATCATCAGCACCTTGAGTGGGTAACTCGAAGCCTTGAAGCGGGAAAGCATGTGCTGTGCGAAAAGCCATTGGGGTTGAACCCTGATGAAGTCGAACGCATGATGGCGAAGGCTCAAGAAAAACAACGTTTATTGGTTGAAGCAGTTTGGACGCGATGGCATCCACGGTTCCAACGCCTTGTGGCTGCGGTTAACTCTGGTGATGTTGGAAGCCTAGAAAAAATCACGTCAGCCTTCACATTTGAAGCAAAAATTGAAGGTAACTACCGAGCGAATCCCCAAATGGGTGGTGGTGCACTTCTTGACGTCGGTGTCTACGAAATACATTCATGGGTGGCCCTTGTTGGGTGTAGTCAGGAATTTACGGTTGCGGGGATTGAGCGGGTAGTGGGAGACACGGGCATTGATTTGACCACTGGAGTGCACGGTGAGTTTTCCCAAGGGTGCAATGTTCAATCATTGAGTTCTTTTGTGCAGCCTGAACTTCAAAGACTCGAAATTTCTGGAAATCATGGACTTGCATTTATGAATGGCAATGATGCATTTACCTCATGGAAATCAGAAAGTGTATTCTCGGTACTTGGACGAGATGAAAAGTTTGCCGCAGTCGATGCATATCAACTCATGGTTGAGCAAGTCAGTGCTGCGATCAAAAATGAACAGTCTTGGATCGTTCCCATTGAGGATTCACTACGAGTCGCACAACTCATCGACCAAATATCACGAAGTTAAACCTGATCAAGGTTTTTCAAATAGATGCCAATGATTCCACATGGCGACTCTCATCTTTGTGTTCCAATGGCCTCATGACGCGATATTCATGTCGGGCGGTGTGATTCCCTCATGCCGAAATTCATGGGGTTCATTAAGGCAACACATGCGGCTCCCACCGCAGCAGTCACGATCGTCATCACACTCCTTGCCTGGAGCCTTGGGTGGCGTGAGTGGTCCCTTGTTGGGGTATTTCTAGCTGTTCTGATAGGTCAGTTCTCAGTCGGGTGGAGCAATGATGCTTTTGATGCGCCATTCGATTTACGCTCAGGGCGCGTAGATAAGCCGACAGTCTCGGCTGCAATCTCAGCAAAGCACCTATGGATCGCAGCAGGTTTTGCTCTATCAATCTCGTGCGTTTTGAGTTGGTCGGTTGCAGGCGTGATTGGTGGCTCGTGGCACGTGTTTTCTTTGGCCATGGCTTGGCTCTACAACACATTGCTCTCGCGTACATGGTGGTCATGGTTACCGTATGCACTGGCATTCGGTGCGGTGCCAGCCTTTCTCACCTATGGCCTCGATGGCCAGGCGCCACAATTGTGGCTGACTCTTTCATTCGCAATTGTTGGAGTGAGTGCACACATCGCAAATGCCTTGCCTGATATTGATTCAGACGAGGCGGCTGGTGTTCAAGGGTTCGTAATCAGCCTTGGTTTGGTACGTGCAACCCGGTTGTGCTGGTTACTCTTAATAACTGGAACCGCGGTGCTTGCAGTAGAAAGTGCCCAGTCAAGTTTCTGGTTTCCAGCGGCACTTGTATTAATAATTACAGGTGCAGGAACCTATGCCCGCTTTTCTCGGAAGAGAACCGCAACATTTAACGCAATTATGGTGTGTGTTGTGATCGAAGTGATCGTGTTGCTCAGCTCTGTCGCATCACAGTAATGATGTTGAACTGCTTTTTCTAGGCGATAGCTAAATCTGTTTCTGTGTCGTTCGCCGCCGCCTTTTTAGCGACTCGCTTGAATACGTAGAACATCGGCAGTCCTGTCGCCAATAAGAGAAGTGCGGAGATTGGGAAAACCGCATTAAAGCCAATGTGAGCTGCCGCAATGCCGCCAATTGCCGGTCCAAGTGATGAAGACAGGGACATGACGCTCTGGTAAAGACCAAACATTGAACTCAGAGCTGCAGCAGAGACCAGCGCTGGCAAAAGTGTGACTGAGCTTGTTTGCAGTAGGCCTTGGAACAGTGACATCAGCACGACGAGTACCGCCAAGATTCCTACGCCTTGGGTCAAACCCATAGGGAATAAAAAGAGTGCAACACCGATGATTGCTATGGGAAGCACCACTTGGACGCCTACGCGAGTAATGAGTCGTCCCGCATAAATCGCGGCGACCGCACTTGCCGCAGAGATACCAAAGAACATGAGGCCAACTGCATAGGTGGGATTTGTGCCAGGTGGAAGGAGTGTTACGACATATGGCGAAAGGATTGGTTGGATAAGTGGCCCCGCAAAGCTCACGCACATCACCAGGCCCAAGGCCGCCCAAACAACAGGAGTTCTCAGGACTGATCCCATCCCACGCTTTTCCTTTGAATGCACGGGAGCAAGCGCAGCGCGGGGTTCTCGAATCATGATCATCACTACTGCTGCGCCTGAGAACATGAGGACGCCCGCGGTAATAAACGTGGTGCGATAGCCCCACATGGCAACGAGACCGATCGAAATGAGCGGCCCAATAGCTGACCCGCCAAGAATTGATGCCTGAATTCGACCGAGGGCCTTGGGGAGATGCTCGCTCGGTGTTCCAGCCGCAATCAAAGCCATGGCTGCTGCAGGCGCGCCAGCCATCACGCCAATCATGAAACGAATCGCCACGACCTGCCAAGCGGTTGTAACAAAACCCAAAAGCAAGAGTCCGGTTGCGCCGCCCAGACATGCACGTACCAGCATGGGCTTACGACCCCATCGGTCACCGGCCATACCCCAAAGAGGTCCGGAACAAAAGGCGCCGATGCCTTGGAGAGCTGCAGCGATGCCCGCCCACATCGCGGCATCTGCGAGGCTCATTCCGTCAATTTTTGCGATGTAGAGAGGAAGAAAAGGATTCGTAAACGCGAAAGTCACGCACAAAAGAAAAACTGCGAGTGATGCAGCGGCATTATTGCGGCGCCAATCTAGGTGACCATCGGTCATAAAAAACCAGTCTGCTCTCGGTCTGGAATTACGCGATTACCCGAGAAGCACGCAGTTCTTGAATTCGCGTTGCATCAAGACCAACAATTTCGGTCAGGATTTCATCAGTGTGCTGACCGAAATCGGGTGCTGGGTTGCCTGGCCCCGCATCTTCGTCGAACATCACCGGTGGCATCACGACAACGGGTGTACCTGGCTCGTTGGTTGGGACCCGAACCATGCCGTTTGCTTGGGCCATTGGATCATGGAACATCTCTTCAGCATTTTGCACAGGAGCCCACACGCCTTTTGAAGGCAACAAGATTTTCTTCCACTCTTCAAGGTTTTTTGTGGCGAAGACTTTGTCAAGAATCGCCATGAGAGCTTGTGAATGCTCAACGCGGTTCACAGTTGAATTAAAGCGTGGGTCGGAGATGAGTTCTTCTTGACCTATAAGGCGGGCAAGGTCTTCAAATTCATCTTGATGATCGCCAAGGAACGACATATAGATGTAACGATTATCGCCTGTCTTGTAATTGGTTCCCGACCATTGGCTTGTGGTGCGGTCAAGGAACTGACCGAGCATGTTGGCTCCTGGAGTAAGTTGGGCACCGATGATTGCTGGTCCGTTGAACCATGCTGCAGTTCCCATGAGCGATGAGTCAACAACGGCAGCCTTGCCCGTTCGCTCTCGCTTCAGTAGCGCAGCACAAATGCCGCCGGCGAATACGAGCCCCGACATACCATCGCCATGTCCCACCATCCCTGGCGGAGTGTCGGTACGAGTGACCTGCATTGCGGTTTGGGAAAGCGAGCCTCGGGACCACCAAGATGCGGCGTCATAGCCACCGCGCATATTTTCTGGACCAAGTGGTCCAGCGCCGGTGCCTTTTGCGTAAATGAGGTTTGGGTTAATTTTCTTGAGGTCATCGACATCAAAACCGAGCTTGCTGCGAGTCTTTGGAAGGAAACTTGTGATAAACACATCTGACTTTTTCACGAGTTCGTACAACATCTCGCGGCCGTCATCACTTGCAAGATTCAAGGCAATAGATCGCTTACCTCGGTTGTAGTGTTTGAACATCCAAGCTGCACCACCAGGCTCGAGAGTGCCGCCTGAGAATAAGCGCATGGGATCTGGCGAGTTGGGGTTTTCTATATGAATGACATCTGCACCCCATTCTGCGAGGACGCGCGCAGCTGAGGGGCAAAAGGCCCACATGGTCAAGTCAAGTACGCGAATTCCTTCTAGCATGCCATCGTTCATGAGCGCTCCCGTTGATCATCCGTATAGGGCACTGGTCTGAATCGTGAAATTCAATTGCGTCCCTGATGGAACTTAGATTCCTACGGCGCTCTCAGCAACCGATATTGCAATATTGGTACATCTGTCGGTGTAATTCGGCCTCGCGGTGAGCATTTGCCAGACAAGACCTGTCGATTAATTCGGCGTGTTCTCCACAGCAATACGATCAGTCAAAGTCAGGATGCGTTTCCATACATCGGCACAGACATCGCTCCACTCGTCGAATGCCCGATCAAAGAATGAATGCGGCGCGCCGTCGTAGACCACTGTCTCAACTTCCGCACCACCAAGGCGCATCTGTTCTGCTAACGCCAATTGATCTTCAACGGGCGTGAAATCTGCACCAGCAATGAACATGATGGTGTGTTTCTTGGAATGCTTCGCCGCTCTGCCAACGGTGTCAGGTTTTCCATAAAAACCTACAACCGCAGATAAGTCGAGATCGCTGGATGACTGACGCCAGGCTTGTCCACCACCAAAACAAAATCCAACTGTGATGATGGGCAACTGTTGCCCGTGCTGGGCACGCAAGTAACTCATTGCCGCTTGCGTTTCCGCATTCACCTGGTTAGGAGAGGCGTCCTTAATGTGGGTTTCCCAATCAAAATCCTCTGGACGCCATCCGCTCTCGGTAATACCGGCAGTGCGTGCGAAGTAATCAATGGCTACGGCGCTGAGACCAGCCTGCGCAAAGCGCTCGGCGAGTGCTCCGTAGAAAGGGTGCAAACCGCGCACGTCGGGGAGAATGACAACGCCAACTCTTGGATCTGCGGAGGTGGCGTAAAACGCAGAGAAGTCCGTTCCGTCAGCACTTTTCAGAGTGAGTCCATGGTGATCGGTCACTGGTTCTGAACGGGGCGGAGCAGGTGGTCGGCTGGAATCGTCGTGGCACATGCTTGCGATGCTACTTCGTGTGATGGTTCTGGACTACTGAATTTCCGCAATTTGAGCTGCGACCATGTCTTGAAGAAGTTTCTTGTCGACTTTCCAGTTGACCGGAACCTTGAACGTCTTCTTCAAAACTTCATAGCTGGCAAGTCGAGTCTTAAACTGCTCGAGTATTTCTGGATTCGTGGGGGCCAGAAGAATGTGCTTTGTGTGAACGGATAAACCAAAGACGTATTGGTCACCTGATTTGAGCATTGGTTGATTCCAGGCAATGACGAGTTCAAGTTTTGGATACTGAGAAGTAATTGCCTTAAAAATATTGCGCACAGTCGTTTGCTTAGTGTCATCGAATGGCGCAAGGTAGTCCTCGAGGGAGTTGAACCTCCGGGTGGTTTTAGATCCCCGGCAGTACATCACCAGCGCATTCGCATGGGCCTGACTGAAGCCATGTTCTTCTTTGAGAAAGGCCATCTGTTCTGCGTACTTCCAATCAGCGCGTTCGCTCATTTGGTCAAACCAGTAGGTCATCGGTTGCCCATACTTCTTTTCAATTGCGGGGAAGTAGGTATCGCGCTCAGGGCTTTTCACTGCCATGAGGCTAATTCTAATTCGCTCCACATTGGGAACTGATACGTTCGCCGATCATGACTGATCAAGCACTATTCGTCCGCGAGGGTGACTGGTTTGTGCCCACGGCATTCACAACTGGCCCATGGCGGCCTGACGCCATGCATGGCGGACCCCCTTCGGCACTTATAGGGCTGGCGATCCAATCAGCCTTGGAGTCAGGGCAGCGAGTGGCACGAATCAATATCGATCTGGAAAAACCGGTACCGCTGGAGCCCCTTTATACGACAGTTGATCGTCGTCAAGTATCAAGGCGCGTGACGCATGTGTATATCGAGTTGCACACGGAGTCAGCTGTGGTGGCCACGTGCCGGGCACTATTCCTTCAAGAGGATGAACCGGTGCCACTTGTTGAGCGCGTATTACCGATCGCACCAGCACTCATGGGACCAGAAAGCGCATCACGAGGTGGAGATGCACCTCATGGTTCAGCATTGATTTTCCATCGTGATGCGATTGAATCTCGATTCACCAAAGGTGACTGGGCTATCCCTGGTTCCGCCGATGCATGGATGCGTCTCACGGTTCCATTGATTCTCGGGGAAGAAACTCCAGCGCTATGTGAACTTCTCGCGATCGCTGATTTTGGTTCACCGTTAGGGCAAGCAGTCGCCACTGACGCAGGAGTCGCACTCATTAACGTTGATGTGAATGTGACATTATCTGGAACGCCGAGTGGACCGTGGTTTCACCTCACGACACAAGGCACCGTAAGTGATCACGGTATAGGCCTAGCCGTTACCGACTTGGCCGACGAACATGGGTATCTAGGTGTCATTACGCAAAGCCAACTCACACAGAAATACGGGCGCAATTGATGTCTGAATCTACATTGAATTCATACGACGAGCTTGTCGCTACAGTGCGTTCGGAATATTCAAACTTCCGCGATGTTGGTGGTCTGTTAGCGAGCGATGGTCGAACCTTTACCTCTGGTGTGGTGTTTAGAACGCAGGCTCTTGTTGATCCAGCTCCAGAAGTGAGAGATGCCTTGATCGCGCTTGGGCTTTCAACAGTGGTTGACCTAAGAATGGATCACGAACGTACCGAGCTCCCGATTGAACTTCCTGATTCCGTGAAGGTCGTTATCGCAGATGTGGCTTCAGACTTTGCAAAAAAGAACGGACTCACTGAAGCAGGCGCTGCAGCTGCGCCACGCCGCCTTGATAAGAACGCGTATGTACCGTCAGCGAATCTTTCCGGTGGCTACGACATGATGATGAACATGTATCGGGGTCTGGTAACCATGGACTCAGCAAAGCGCGGTTATGCACAGTTGTTGCAGTCGATCATTAGTGCGGATGGGGCGGTAGCAGTTTTTTGTGCCGCCGGTAAAGATCGCACTGGCTGGGGATCGGCGTTACTCCAAAGTTTTGCTGGAGTTGATGATCAAGTCATCATCGACTCGTATCTGGAAACAAATAAGAATCTACATGACCGCTATGCGAGTGCAATTGAAGATGTGAAGAAATCTGGCGGTGACTTAGAAGCGTTTATGGCCGTAGTGAGTTCAAATGGAGATTATCTCGTTGAAGGTTTCAAAACCTTGCGGTCAACCTATGGGAACACTGCCAACTATTTCGTTGACGGATTGGGATTAAGCAATCAAGATCTCGAAGTGCTCGAGAGTCGAATCCTTTCCTAACGACCGCTATGCATTTCCCGCGAGAATTGCACGCGCCTGAGTTGGTGTTGCGATAGGTCGCCCAACTTCGGTGGCGAGCGCAACCGCTGCTTCTACAGTTTCAACATTGGTTGCGTCGGTCACGCTTGCAATGTCCTCAATCCCAACTCGCAAATGGCCGCCTTTTTCCACTGCGTAACGCGCAACAGGCGAATCAAGTAAAGAATCGCCGAAAAGCCCAACACTCCACTGCAACGAAGACCCTTCCAACATCGCAAGATACATATCAAGGGCTTGCTTTGTTGGTGGCAGACCAAAGTTCAGGGCTGGTTCTCCAATTTTGTAGATACTGAATTTCCCGCCAAAGTACAACTTGACCATTGAACCTTTTGGAAGCTTGCCGTTCGCTTCACAGGCCAATGCCCAGCGCAACTGCAGGGGTTCATAGACGCCTATGGACAGAGGAACATTGCGTTCCATCATGGAAATAGCGACCTTGCGCGAGGTGCTAAATGAATTCCAGACATAGCCATGACCTTGAGGGAATCCGTCGTCACCCATGTCAAAGGGGAGGGGTGCACCGGGATCGACTGGTGCCATACCAAGAGCGCCCGTTTCGGCAAGCGGAACTAGATGCGACATATGTTCTTCACCAGTGCGCCCACCCATGATGCCTGGGTACATGATCACATTGGGATCAGCTTCCATCATGATCGCGCTGGCTTTCACCCAACTCGTGATTGCCTCGTCGAGATTCATCCGAGTGTCGTGATGATGATGGATGATCGAGGCGCCAGCTTGAACACAGGCTTTGCCGTCAAGTCCTGTGGTGTCAAGATCGAGAACTGGCGCATCTGGACGAAATGGCGATATGGCGGCTTCGATGATTACTGGTACTTCACTCATGCTGTGCGCGCTTTCTGCTCAGTGTTTGGCAAATGCTGGTGGTTAGCTAGCCCAGAACGCTTTTACTCGTTCGGCATCACGCAAACCTTGAGCCAATCCAAGCTCTGCTGCTTCAAAAGCAAGGGAGGCATCCATGAGATTCTCTCCCCACGCCGCGCGCACGTCGGCATCAACATTAACAATCAAATGAGGTGTTCCACTTGCAACTAGTGCATCTATTTCTTGCTTTGGTGCCTCGGCGACGAGAAGTACGAGGGTTTTGTCGAAACCGATTCCCAGGTCAACACTGGTTGGGGAAAGGCAGCCACCATCAACATAGAAATGCTTGCCCACCTGAATTGGTGGATACACACCTGGAACAGCGCAACCTGCTGCAACACCATGTTGCAGAGATCCACCAAGTTCATGTCCGATTGCTTCGAATTCAAAGGTGTCAATGTTCACGCAAGCGGCGCGATATGACGGTGGCCAAGGCTCGTTAGCGAGGTACTTGAACGTCTTTAAGAACGCATCAAGTTCAATCATTGGAATTGAATTTCGCGAGGCCTCACTAATTTCTTTTCTCACTGCAATATCGCCATTGCGACCTGAGGCTTGCCCCCGTTCAAAGAGCCCACGAAAACCAGTGGTGCCCTCAGTATCGATATTGAGCACCGCAGTAGTTCCGCCTGCGGCGGCCCGCTTACCGGCTGCGCGATATCGCTCGACTTGAGCCATCATGTCGTGACCACAAGCAACTTGAACGCCTACGCCAGCTCCGGCGGAAGTACCCAGGATCAAATCAGCATCATTGAGCCAAAGTCCCTGCTGCTGGAGTCCTGCAAACCAGCCTGTTTCCCATGCGGTACCAACGGAACCGCCTCCACCACAGATGAGAGCTCGAGTCATGTCCGTACTCCTCCTATTGACTTCATCGAACGCTAGTACTGACAGTGATTTATCGTGGGCTTTTTACGTTTTCTGATGACCTAGATCGAAGGCGGCCATGGCGCGCCAACCGCGCTTCGCACCGGAAATAGTCCTGCCTCAATGATGTGTGAGCTAAGACGGTAAGTACAGTCACGAACAAATTCAAGATCGCCAGTACTCAATTGATTCCATGCGTGCATGCAAGCCTCATCTGTGCGCAATTCAATATCGTCACGCATCCGTGATCCTGATGCGCTGATATTTCCTTGAGATTCGAGCAACCCTCGTGCGGCGAGTTGCATCTGTGCCGCCTCCCAACGCGCATCGTCAAGTCCGCGTGTTGTTCGTAGTAATTCAACGTCATATTTGGCCGCCCCCCAGGTAGCCGAAAGCACTTGTGCTTCGTCTGCCGTGAGGTTGTTTGCTACCAAGCTAGCCACATGTGCGTCACCGCGATATTCGCGAAGTGTGTTCCAAGCTCGCCATAATTTCGCCCACGGTTCTGCAGGTGAAGGCACAGCCTTGTTTCCCGCGGCTAGCGGACGACCGGATACATCTAATTGAGCGACGAGTTGGGCAAGAAGTGAGCCAGCGCGGTCGATCTCGTGGAGATTCTGTGAATCACCAAAAACCCGATCAGCCATCGCCGGTATAGCCGCGTGCGTTGATTCAATAACAGACGTAGGTGTCGTTGCTTCCCAAGCAGCGATGAGCCCTTCGCGAAGTCGCTCAAGGGCAAATCCATGAAATGCGGCTGCGAAGATTGCGGGGTTGGCGGCACCCATTGGGGCTCCACGCACCGCAAAGAAAGCCGCGCCCTTGGGAACGCCAAGTTCAGTAATCGAAAAAAGACTTTCCTTACAGATGAGACCGGTGGCGACAAAGGGCTCAGAGGTTGACCACATCGTGCGGGCAATGCTGCTCGGGTAAGGCATCAGGGACTCCTTTTGCGATTTCGTTTGAGGTCGTGTTCTACTTACTGAACTATGTTGCTTGGAGTCATTGAATCAGTTGCAGTTGTCGGGCTCGTCATCTTTGGCGTCATCATGTTTGTGCGTTGGGCGATCAATGAAGGTGGCAAGCGCTCCTAGAAGAGTGTTGCTTCACCTGATGCTCGAACAGTAATGTCACTGATGAGCACCCCCCATGGCTGATCAATCACATAAAGAATCGCATCGGAAATGTATTCGGGCGCGAGTGAGAAGTAGCCAACTGATTCTGGGCTAGCAAGTTCCTCAGGTAGCGTGCCACTCATCATCATCTTCATTTTTTCTTGTGATGCATCGTTGTGGTGACCGAGCATGCCAATCACCGCTTTGAAGTTAATGATTGATTTCACAAGCCCTGTCGCAGCAACTCCCGTTGGGCGAACAACCGAAACCTTGATCTTGCCTTGGGTTTCCATACGCAAGGAATCAGAAATCATGTTTACGGCACTCTTTGTTGCGCCGTACACGGCTGACCCTTCAGTTGGTGAGTTGCCGTAAGTCGATGACACGTTTATGACATGACCGCGACCTTGCTTGATCATCTGCTCGTACACAGCTGAGATGCCATGTACGACGCCTTTGATGTTGATGTCGATAGCCCGATCCCAGGCACCTGCGGCTTTTTCGTGATCTGAAAAAAATGCCAAAGGCATGATGCCGGCGTTGTTGATCATCACGTCAATACGACCAAATTTTTCGATCGCAAGTGCCGCGCCAGCCTGCATATCTTCGAGAATTGATACGTCAGCTTTCTTCCAAGCGACTTTGTATCCCTGTGCTGCGAGTGGGGCGAATACCGTTTCGAGCGCTTCTTCATTGATGTCTAGCCCGACAACGCTTGCGCCCCGCTCTGCGGCTTGCTCTGCCACGAGCTTGCCGAAGCCATTTGCTGCTCCAGTCAGAACGATGACTCGATCAGCAATTCGATCGGTTGTTTGGTTACTCACTTCTTCACTCCTGGGCGTGGACCGGCGATGATGACGGACTTAGGACGAATGAATTCTTCAATGCCTGGCTTGCCACCTTCTCGACCAAAGCCACTCTCGCCTAATCCACCAAACGGCGTGTTCGGCACGACTGGGTAGGCGCCATTGACATAAACCGATCCCGCGCGGAGTTCTTCAGACACTCGGTGCACCAAGTTGAGGTCATTGCTGTGAATGTAAGCAGCCAAACCAAACTGAGTTGAGTTAGCAATAGCGATTGCTTCTTCCTCGGTCTTAAACTTAATTACCGCGCAGACGGGCCCAAACACTTCATTCATTGCAAGTGAAGAATTTGGATCGACATCAACAAACAGTGTCGGCGCAATGAAGTTTCCGCCTGCTAACTCGCCACCCAATTTTGTTCCACCAGTGAGCAACGTTCCATCGCCATTAGCTTTTGCTTCGTCAATGAGTCCGAGAATTCGTTGGGTCGCTGCCGCATTCACGACAGGGCCCATCACGTTGCCTCGTATTGAAGGATCGCCAATAGCTAATGCTTCTGCACCGGCTTTGAGTCGAGGAACAACTTCGTCGTAAATATCTTCATGCAATAGAACGCGCGAACCCATGATGCAGGCCTGTCCGCTCAGATTGGCTAGCCCGCCAGTCACAACCTCATGAACAGCAACATCGAGATTTGCATCGGGGAAAATAATGTTCGCACTCTTCCCACCGAGTTCCATCACTGAAGGTTTCAAGTGTTGTGCGCATGACGCCATGATGATGCGAGCAGTTGCTGGACCACCGGTGAAGCTAACTTTTTGTGTGAGTGGGTGGGCAACAAGAGCTGCTCCTGCTTCTGCAGTTCCAGGCACCATGTTGATTACTCCTGCTGGGATTCCTGCTTCATCTGCGAGACGAGCAAAAATTTCCGGTGTGAACGGTGTCATTTCAGATGGCTTGATCACCACAGTGTTGCCCGCAGCCAGTGCTGGTCCGATTTTCATCGCAACAGACAGCAGCGGAACGTTCCAAGTGGTGATGACTGCAATAACGCCATAAGGCTCTGGCAACGTGTAGGTGAGATCGCCACCGTGAATCATTGAGTTGCTGACAGTTCCTTCAAGTTTGTCTGCCCAACCGGCGTAGTAAGAAAGCCACTGACGAGTGAGCCACACCTGCGTTGTGGCCAAACCAATAGCGACCCCATTTTCTAGGGCAGCGGCAGCTGCGATCTCCTTACGCGCTTCACCCATCAGCTCTGCCAACTTCAGCAGTGCATCGCGGCGTACCGCAGGTGGCGTACGGCGCCAGACTTGGAATGCAGCCTGGGCTGCTTGGCAGGCAGCTTCAACTTCTGCGGGCCCAGCAAGCGGAACCTCTGCTTGCACCTGGCCAGTTGATGGATTCACATGCTGATGCACGCCGCCCGAACCGGTGGTGAGGTGCTGGTCACCAATGCGCAAATGAACCTGTGGCAGGGCGGGATTGGTCATGATTGATCCTCTTTGAGCGGCAAAAGTCGATTTTCCAATCAGGAATATGCCATATCTCGGGGTGGGTGTGAAGGGGCCCTTCATTACTCCGGCAGGTTTGTGCGGATCCAATCAACCCATGGGCTTGCGGCCTTCCAGGCAGAGGTGACCTGAGTGAGGCAATCGCGACTGTAAAGCCAGGTGGGCGGTGCCCAATGTTGTGAAAGTGCCAAGCTTTTGAGTCGAAGAAGATCGATGTTCGGGTGGTCTTTATCGAAGCCTCTTGGTGCAGATTTCAATGCATTGTCAGTTGTTAACGCAAAGCCGTCCGCGCTTACTTTCGCGAGAACTTTTCGAATTTCTTTGGCGCCTGAATCTGTTATCGCGAGATTACGAAAGGTTGTCAATTGGAATTTGGTTGGTTGCCAGGTTCCGCAACCTAAAAGAACGCCATCGGCATCGACACGTAAGTAGTAGGCAGCATTACCTTCTGTGTTGGCAATCAGTGATGCATGTTCATTAAGTGGCGGTAGATCTGGCCAAAACCGAACGTTTCGATACGGGCGAAAAACTTTGACAGGGGAGTAATTAGCTTCGAGTTCAGCAGCCAGTGCTTTCAATGGAAAGGCCACGTTAGTGTCATACATCGATCGATTGGCATGAAACCAGTCGCGATTATTGTTTTCTTCGAGAGTTAAGTAGTACTTGACTAAATCTTTACCGAATCCCATGAATTCATTCATATGCGTGGCCCTAGACAAGTAACTGCTCGAAGAAACTGCCAATGTTGAGCTCTGGGTCAACAAGATGGCATTCCAAAATCCAATGCCATGGATTGCCATCTGCATCCATACGTTGAAGCGGAAGTGTGTTGTCTGGCGTCAAATACGACGTTGTTTTGTCGTCCTCTACTCGCTCATGCGGAAATTCACCGATGAGGTGACCCACATGGCGCTGCTCGCCGAGCTGGTAACCAGCTTCATGCACTTCGTTTGTAACGAACGAATACAGAGCATTCGCAGCGATTTCTGGATTTGCCATCGCGAAATTTCTGCCCATGTGCCATATGCGCTCGGCTTCATCCCGTAATTGGAGTTTCGCGGGATCGTTTCCGATGACATATGTGCGACCAAGGTCTGCTTCCCACTGCGCGAAAACTGGACCAAAATCCAGAAACACGATGTCGTCGTCGGTGAAGATACGGACTTCTGGATTCTCACGATAAGGATGAACTGTGTTCGGACCAGACCTCACGATGCGCTTATGCCAAAAACTTTCAACACCGAAATGTTGTTCGGCAAGCGCCTTGATCCCGTCGCTGGCCGTCAACTCAGAATTGCCTGGGCGGAGAAGGTCTTGAGCGATCGCCAGATTGAAAAGTTCGGATGCCATGCGTTCAGCTTCCTGAAGGCGCGCAAGACGGGACATGAATTTCACGGTACACCGCGGGACATCTGGGTTCATACCCATCATGGGCGTGAGGCATGATCAGTGCCATGCCGAGCACCCGTCCACGTATTGAGTGGATGGACGTCATTAAGGCGACTGCGGTTGTCGTCATCGTGCTGTCACACGCAGTAGATCTGACCGCACCTGTTGCACACGGTGGTCCTGCGCAAACCGTGTGGCAAATCCTGATGACGATTGTTGAGCCAATGCGCATGCCGCTCTTCTTCATGATTTCGGGCATGTTGGCGGTATCCGCACTCAAACGACCGTGGAACAAAATTCGCCGCCGAACCTGGGGAATGGCCTATCTCTACGTGGTGTGGAGTGTCATCTTTTTTGCAGTTGTTGCCTGGTACGAGCGTTCGCCCTGGATTGAACACATTCTTGAGTACATACGACTCATGCTCATTGCCGGTGATGGCTATTGGTACCTCTATGCGATGGTGCTGTACTTCTGTATCGTCAAGCTGACGCATCGGTGGCCAATCTGGATACTGTTCGCTATTGCAATAGTTTTCAACCTTGCTAAAGAACCGCTGCTCGATTTCAATCGTGAGCACCTTTTGGGACCAGGTTCCAGTTCGATGTTCGTCAAGATTCTTATCAACTTTGTTTTTTACCTGATCGGCGTGCACTTCAAGACCATTATCGAGCGCATTGCCACGTATGCCTCGTGGCCGCGCATCATTGGACTCGTGGCAGTTCTCTCGGTAATTGGAATTTGGCGATTTAACACTCCATGGACATGGGAGCAGTCGTTATTACCAGCGAATCTGCTTTACATAGTGCTAGCAGTAATGCTTGCTTCCACGTTGGTGGTGTATCCGAAAGTGAGGGCCTACGGCACACGAATTGGGCGCCAAACATTGCCGATTTTCGTTGTGCAGTTTCCATTCATGCTGATTTTGCAGCAGTGGTTTAAGAATGAATCCACGCTTTACCAAAATCAGTGGTTCATCGCGATATTTCCTATTGCGTTCCTAGCCTTCGATATTGCATTCGCACTGACATTGCATCGCTTGACTCAAAGAAATTTTGGGCGTTATCTCTTTGAAGTACCCCATTGGGTAGCGCGTGATGAACGGTCGAAGGCTTCCACCTCGTCCTAGAGATCGGCGAGAGTAAAGCAGACGCTCACAAGGTCACCTTCGGTGATCTTTTCTTTGCTTCGAATCTCCTTCTTTAAAGGAAGAATGTAGGAGCCAGATTTTGATTCACGAAAAAGCGACGTTGCCCAATTAGATTCACCGATAGTCACCTGTACTCGAAGGGAGCCAAAGCCGCGGCGGATTCCAGCAGTTCGAGCTTGAATTTCGTCAGCTAAATCATTGGGCATGGTGACGAAATACCAAGCACCTTCACCTGAGTAGATCCACACTTCGCCGCTAAAGGTGAATTCCATGTGCCGATTATGCGCTTTTTGCCTGCATCCGACGACGCAACCACAGTGAGACGTACACCAAGGCGACAAGAGCGGGCACTTCAATAAGTGGGCCAACAACTCCTGCGAGTGCTTGACCGCTAGTAATTCCCCACACTCCAATACTCACCGCAATGGCGAGTTCGAAGTTATTGCCGGCCGCTGTGAACGCGAGGGTTGCCGTTTTTGGATATCCAAGTCGGCTCTTCACTCCGAGGGCAAAAGCAACGCTCCACATGATTGCGAAGTAGACGAGCAATGGAATAGCGATGCGCACGACGGAACCAAAGTTTGAAACAACTGCTTCTCCCTGCAAGGCAAACATCACAACGATGGTAAAGAGCAATCCATAAAGTGCGAAAGGTCCAATGCGTGGAGCGAAAACATTGTCGTACCAATCCTTACCTTTTACCTTGATCCCAATTCTGCGGGTGAAGAAACCTAAGGCAAGGGGTATTCCCAAAAAGATGAGTACGGCTTTACTGATTTCCCAAGTGGAGAACACAACATCTTGGGTACTCAGGCCCAGCCAACCCGGAAGAATTGCAAGATAAAACCAGCCAAGAATTGCGTAGGCCAAAATTTGGAACACAGAGTTAATGGCTACGAGTAGTGCCCCGGCTTCGGAATCCCCGCAGGCAAGGTTATTCCAGATCAACACCATCGCGATGCATCGAGCAAGGCCGATAACAATGAGTCCAGTGCGAAACGCTGGTTGATCCGGAAGAAAAATCCAAGCCAAGGCAAACATAAGTAGAGGGCCAAAAAGCCAGTTGAGTACAAGGCTTAAGCCGAGCAGTTTGCGATCACCAGTGACATGTCCCATGTCTTCGTAATGCACTTTTGCTAGCACCGGATACATCATCAAGAGCAGGCCAAAGGCGATAGGCAAAGAGGTTTGGCCGATTTTTACTGCATCGAGCCAAGTTTGCGCATCTGGAATGAACTTGCCAATGGCCAAGCCACCCACCATTGCAGCCACAATCCACACGGGGAGAAATCGATCAAGAAATGAAAGCTTCTCGATCACATGGTCGTCAGCAGTTGCTGTTGTCATCATGCGGGTAACAATTCAGAGATGAGCTGTTCAATTCGTGCACGAATTTCGTCGCGAATTGGTCGCACGGAAGCCGGTCCTTGGCCAGCAGGGTCTGCAAGAACCCAGTCTTCATAACGCTTTCCCGGAAAAATTGGACAGACATCGCCACAACCCATGGTGATCACTACGTCAGAGGATTGAACTGCCTCGACTGTGAGAACCTTTGGAACTTCAGCAGTGATATCGATGCCGTCTTCTTTCAAGACTTCAACTACTGCTGGGTTCACCGAATCAGCGGGAGCCGAACCAGCTGAACGCACTTCGATCGCACCTTGTGAAAGAGCTGTGAGGTAAGCAGCGGCCATTTGAGAGCGGCCAGCATTATGCACACAGACAAAGAGCACGGATGGTTTCGTTGACATTTAGCTGCACGCTTCCCCTGGTGCGCAGCAAGCACCTGATGCCGTTTGCGCCAAACTCATCATCTGCAGTCCAGCTGGGTTGTCATCCTTGATCGCGTAAAACTCCCAAGGGGTGCCGGCTGGGTCATGCGCCCAAAACTTGTCTTGAAGGGCGAAGCAGCAGGTGGTGCCCATCTCGTCGTCAAGGGTGAACCCAACTTCACGTAGACGTTCACCGTGAGTGGTTACTGCATCGATATCCATCAGTTCTACGCCCAGATGATTGAGTGCACCCTGCGGTCCGGTGCCCCGCACTTCTTCGGTGGTCTCCATCAGCACGAGCTTCAAGGGTGGATTGGCGATCTCAAAATTTGCGTAGCCCGGGCGCAATTTGTGTGGGGTGGTGTTGAAGAGCTGTGAGTAGAAGTCGATTGAGGCCTGGAGGTCGGCAACGTTCAGGGCAAGTTGCACTCGTGAATCAATTTCGACAGACATGTGACTCCTATATCGATAAGTATCTATATTGATGAATATCGATATACAATCAGACGCACACGACTTGGTCAACTGAATCCGCATGGACACGAGTGAAGATTGGATGAACATCGATGAGCGCAAACGCAGCGATGCTGGTACTTGAAGACATCAGTGCCTGCGGCCCAAATCCAGCAGGCTCGCCAATTGATCGCACTGCAGCTGAGTCCATGGCCAGCTTGTTGAAGGCTGTCGCTGACCCTGCTCGACTCCAACTGCTGTCGATGTTGAAGCAAGCTGCAAACCAAGAAGCGTGCGTGTGTGACCTCACTGCTCCACTTGGATTGAGTCAGCCGACCGTAAGCCACCACCTCAAGGTGCTCACTGACGCAGGGCTTGTTACCCGAGAGCGTCGGGGATCATGGGCGTGGTTCACCCTGGTACCCACGCAGTTGGAAAATCTCAAAGGCTTCTTCGAATAGTCAATGTCACTTTCAATAGAGTGTGCCCATGCCACTTCAAGGTGAATATGAGCCAAGTCCTGTTGCGTTCGTGCGCGATCAAGTTGAGTTGATCGAATCCTCCGGCGGTTTAGAGGGCATAACAGACCCAGAAGGTCGTGGAGTCATTGTGCTCACCACGCTTGGTGCAAAGTCAGGAAAAATCCGTAAGTCTCCACTGATGCGCGTTGAACACGAAGGCGCGTACGTTGTCGTTGCGTCGCAGGGCGGGTCACGCAAGAACCCAGTTTGGTACTTCAACCTGCAAGCTAATCCGCTTGTTGAATTACAAGATGGGCCAGAGCGCCATGACTATGTCGCTCGTGAGCTCGCAGGCGTTGAGCGTAATGAATGGTGGGAGCGTGCAGTGGCAACGTTCCCTCCGTATAGCGATTACCAAAAACGCACTGAACGAGTGATCCCCGTATTCATTTTGGAGCGTGCGCACTAAATTATGCGGCAGCTCCCTACCCTTGTATTTGAACTTGCCGCTATGGAAAGATTTTACAATTCAAGAAAGATCATGAGCGCCTTCAGCGTTAATGCCCACAACCATCACCACCTGCCCAATCGACGCAAGCGAGGAATCTAATGAGCAATGTGTATGACTTTTCAGTAGCAGCTGCAGATGGCAGCAATGTCACCCTTGATGCATATCAGGGCAAAGCACTTTTGATTGTGAATGTTGCAAGCAAGTGCGGACTCACGCCACAGTACGAAGGCCTTGAGGCTCTCAATCAGTCGCACGCCGATCGTGGTCTCCAGATTTTGGGTTTCCCATGCAATCAGTTCGGTGGCCAGGAGCCAGGTACCGCCGAAGAAATCGCAGAATTTTGTTCACTCACGTACAACGTCACCTTCCCAGTCTTGGCGAAGATTGATGTCAACGGAGAAAATGCAGATCCGTTGTTCACGTACCTTCGTGCACAGGATCCTGGTGACTTTGGTCCGCATAGTGGTCGCATCTTCGAACACATCAGCAACACTCGCCCAGAAGCGATTGGCACCGATGAAGTGAAGTGGAACTTCACTAAGTTTCTTGTCGGTCGTGATGGCAATGTCATTCGCCGTTACGAGCCAGGCACGACACCCGAAGAAATTGCTACAGATCTAGATTCCATTCTTGGCTAATTTTAGTCAAACATGAAAAGTGCCCCTCGAATATTCGAGGGGCACTTTTCGGATTCGGGTGCGTGTTAACTACTTGGCGTTGCCTTTGGGGCCTTGTGTTCGCCCTTTGCGTGTGGCATCCAGTTTGGATTAATTGCCTGCATGGCGGTGAGTTGCGTAGCGCGAGCTGACTCAACCGCAGCCTTACGTGCAGCCTTCGCAGCGGCCTTGGCTTCGTCTGTCGGATTCGTAGCAAGGACTGCCTGGTAGTCAGCCTTTGCCTTTTCAACAGCAGATTTAAAGGTCGCGTGTATCGCTTGACGTGCAGTGGCATTTGCCTCGCGCAACGCTTGCTTTGCTGGGTCTGGCGTACGAGTTGCCGAAGGACGCGGTGTTGCCTGTGTCGTAGCCTGTGCTGTTGCGGAGCTTGATGGCGTTGGGGTTACTTCGGCAGCAAAAGCACTTCCTGTTGTGCCAATGAGCAAAAGTGAGCCAAGCCCAGCAGTTGCAACAGCGATCATCTTCTTGTTCTTCATGAGCTTTCTCCTTAGATCATTCCCTTGTGGGCCGTGAAATAAGCATCAGGAGAATTTCTGTGAGGCTCCTGTGAAAGACCTTGGGTGTACTTGTGAATCATTTCAAGACATCCTCAAGGAGGGTGGCCGGCAAGTCGAAAGCTTCTGCTACGGCTGGATACACCACTTGTCCGTCATGAACGTTGAGCCCAAGCGCTAACGCATGATCGTCAACCATCGCACGCCGCCAACCTTTATCTGCGAGTTCAAGTGCGTAGGGAAGCGTGACATTTGTTAACGCAAACGTTGAAGTGTGAGGTACTGCGGCCGGCATATTGGCAACGCAATAGAACAGCGAGTCATGAACTTTGTATGTTGGTTCTGCGTGCGTGGTAGCCCGTGAATCAGCAAAGCACCCGCCTTGATCAATAGCGATATCAACCAGCACCGAGCCAGGCTTCATTTGAGCAACAAGTTCATTACTAATGAGTTTTGGTGCTTTCGCTCCATGAATAAGCACTGCACCGATAACTAGGTCAGCATCTCGAACGGCTCTTTCAACTTCGAAGTTATTCGAAGAAATGGTTTGCATGTGCCCTTGGTAGATCGCATCGACTTCACGCAACCGCGCGATGTTTCGATCAAGAAGAAGCACTTCTGCATGCATACCAAGTGCAATAGCAGCAGCATTCATGCCTGCAACACCTGCTCCAAGAACAACGACCTTTGCGGCATAAGTTCCAGAAACTCCTCCAAGCAGCACGCCTCGACCACCGTTTACCGCCATCAGTGCTTGAGCTCCCACTTGCGGTGCGAGCCGCCCGGCCACTTCAGACATTGGCGCGAGAAGTGGCAAAGTCTGATTAGGCAGTTCAACTGTTTCGTATGCGACAGCTGTCACACCTGAACGCATGAGTGCATCGGTGCATTCTCGAGAAGCGGCTAAATGCAGATACGTAAAAAGGATCTGGTCTTTACGCATGAATTGGTACTCAGCAGCGACTGGCTCCTTTACCTTCAACAGCAGTTCTGCTTGGGCCCATACATCAGCAGAGCTTTTCAAGATTTCGGCACCCGCTGCCAGGTATTCATGATCAGGGATGGAGGAGCCAATGCCAGCTCCACTTTCAATGACAACAGAATGACCGTGGCGAATGAATTCATTGACCCCGGCCGGAGTGATCGCCACTCGTGATTCCTGGCTCTTGATTTCTCGTGGAACACCGATCTTCACAATTGCCTCCTCTTAAACTTTCCTTTTCTGATCGTATGCCGTGGGCCTGAGTAATTCCGAACTGCTGAGGTGTCAGACTGTGCCCATGGCCGACGAACAGCTTGATGCGCAACGTGAGAAATTCAAAGCAGCACTTGAGGCAAAGAAGAACAAGGGTCAGCCGGGAAACCAGGCAAAGGGCGGATCTGCCAGCGCAGGTAAGGACTCGTCAAAGGGTGCTGTCGCAAAGCGGGAGCATCGCCGCAAGAGCGGCTGATTCTGAACTGTGACTTCGCAACAACGTCCGCGTATCGAATGGATGGACCTCGTCAAGGGGTCCTCGGTTTTACTTGTCGTTCTTTTCCATGCTGAGATTCACATGTACAAAGTGCAATCAGATGGTGTTGCCGCAAATATCTGGCACACAGTCATGAATGTCACTGAACCATTGCGGATGCCAATCTTTTTTCTGGTTTCAGGCATGTTGGCTGCGAGTGCTTTATCCCGACCTTGGACAAAATCACGACGACGTACTTATGGGATGACGTATCTCTACATTCTGTGGAGTGCAATTTTTTTCACCGTCGTTGCCTTCTACGTAAAAGAAACTCCAGTTGAAGCACTACTCGATTTTCCTCGGCGCTTGCTCGTGGGTAGTAGTGGGTACTGGTACCTCTATGCCCTGCTTTTGTATTTCATCATCGCCAAAGCTGCGCGACGTTGGCCGCTATGGATTATTTTTGGCATTGCGGTTGCACTGAACCTGTTGCGGGCACCAGTAGCGCAGTGGAATCGAGATTACGCAGTCAACATTGACGGAGCCTCGTCGATGACGGCCATAGCAGTAAACCTTGTGTTCTATCTCTTGGGTGCTTACTACAAAGAAGTGATTACTTGGATATCGCAACGAGCTACGTGGTGGTGGGTTGTTGGGATACTTATCTTGGTTTCTGCTTACGGGCTGTGGCGTAATTCAGCTCCCGAGTACGCCGAAGTGACATACCTTCCGGTTTCGCTGGGATGGATCGTTGCAGGCGTCATGGCTGCCGAGCTACTGGTCAAGCATGAGGCACCTCGCAAATTCGGTACCTTCTTCGGTGCCCGAACACTTCCCATTTTTGTGGTGCAGTTCCCGTTACTTATGGCTTTGTCGTCGTATCTAAGAAATCATCGCCCCGAGTATCTTCAGAACGAGTTCGTTCAAGTGTTCTTTCCAATCGTTGCGACAGTAATCATGGTGGTGATTGCGCTCGCCTTGTACCGTGTGACTCAGAATAATCGCGGACGATTCCTCTTTGAGGCTCCAAGATGGGTAGTGCGTGAGCCTGGTTCAACTCCACCCCCTGTAGGTGAAAAGAAGGTATCGTCCACGGCATGAGAGCTGTGGGTGTCCTTGAATTCGGTGGTCCAGAAAAGTTACAGGTTGTTGAATTACCAACCCCGGTGCCAGGTGCAGGTCAGGTCCGCATCAAAGTTCATGCAGTAACAGTGAATCCGACGGATACGATCTTTCGTGCAGGCGGGCAAATCCAACGCATGGTGCGAAAAGAACCGCCTTTTATCCCGGGAATGGACGCGTCAGGAGTTATTGATGCAGTTGGTCCAGAAAACGATGAACGCCTCAAAGTTGGCGACCGAGTAGTCGCGATGGTGTTGCCAAGCAGTGAATTCGGTGGTGCATATGCAGAACAAATTGTGCTGCCAGCAACTTCAGTTGTGCACGCTCCAAAGTCTGCTGATTTTGCTGCTGCATCGACGCTCATCATGAACGCCATGACTGCTCGCTTGGCGCTTGATGCACTCGCGTTAACTCCCGGTAGCACATTGGCA
>CAFBMO010000018.1_pt1 | contig 25675 bp, 28 predicted proteins | sample 7268821 | NCBI WGS metagenome assembly CAFBMO01 (sample SAMEA6814065, study PRJEB35770) | freshwater metagenome | biome: Freshwater; feature: Freshwater reservoir; material: water | place: Czech Republic | collected 2017-05-23 | depth 30m m
GCCGTCGGGCATTTTCAAGCGCAACCGCAACAACTCGATCCTTGAATGAGTGCGTCGGATTACCTGAATCGTCTTTCACCCAGACACTTTTTGCACCGAGAGCACGCGCGAGGTTGTCGGCTTTCACTAACTTGGTCAGCCCTGGTTGCAATCCTGGGCGGTGACCTGCTCCAGGAGTTACTGGAAGCAATGCTTCATATCGCCACATCGAGAGTGGGCCGGCTTCAATTGCTTCACGAGTGAGCCCACGAGGCTCATAGGCAACTTCAAGCGGACCAAAGCATTCGAAGCAGGCGTAGCTGGCATCAAGTGGATACAGCGCAGCACATTCGCGGCACTTCAGGGCATGGGCAGCACCAAGTTCAGGGTTGGTACCCAACGTTGCAGTCATATGTACGAGGCCTTCCTTCTCGCTCATCTGTCCTGGTATTACAGGTCGGAGTTGGCACCGAACTTTGATGGGCCTCGCAAGCGAGTAATCAAATAGGTTGCCGGGGCTTCAACGGGCCGTATCCCTCTGCCCCTCTGGATGAGGTATTCAGTTATGAGGAGAACCTTACCTGCAGGCTATGCAGGCTTCAAATTCAGGTCAGTGAATTATTTGTGGCGCCGGGTCATGAACTTCAGGCCGACCACGCTTGCCAGAACGCCAGCAGTGACTGCCGCGCGCTTGGGCTTGATCCCGCCGAATTCATCGGTGAAAATCCCGGCTGCCGCCGTCAGCCCACGCTTGCCAAGTGAAGGCAGAGTCAGCTGGTTCTTGAGGTCATCAACATCGGCCAAGAGTTCCGCACGCGCTGCAGTGATGTCAGCAACGAGAGAGTCAATCTTGGCTTGATATCCATGCTCTGAATGAGGTGCCACGTCGTCAGCCTAGACGGGCCCCTTGGGGGGCTGGCAAATATCGACGATCTCAACAGGCCACTATTGCAAGTCTTTTGCAATTACAACAGATGGTCATTAAGGTTCAGATGTGAAAATTCGTTCATTAACCCTGGCTCTAAGCCTCGGATCGCTAGCACTTGTCGTAAGCGCCTGTAGCTCAGATTTTGGTTCTGCAGCCAGCGCAGCCAATCCCCCCGCTGGCGACAGGTTGCTTGTTGCGACCACTGTTTCGCCGATCACCTCAATTGCTTCAAGTATTGGCGGAAACAAGGTCGATGTTGAAGGAATTGTTCCTGAAGGTACGAATAGCCACACCTATGAACCTGCCCCACAGGTAGCCGCACTCCTGAGCAAAGCAGACATTGTGTTCATCAACGGGCTCAAACTCGAAGATCCAACGGCCGAACTTGCCCAAGCCAATATGAAATCTGGCGCGAACCTGATCGAAATCGGCACGACAGTGCTTCCCGAAGGTGAATATATCTACGACTTTTCATTTCCTAAGAGTGAAGGTAAACCAAACCCACACCTGTGGACTGATCCGATTTACGCGGCTAAGTACGCCACCGTTATTCGTGACACCTTTATTAAGCGCGATCCAAAGAATGCCGACTACTACTCCGAAAACTTCGTGCGCTTTGACAAGAAAGCAACAGAGCTTGCAAACGCACTTCGTAAGGATCAAGCAACCGTGCCGGTAGGTAACTTGAAGCTGCTCACCTACCACGATGCATACGCCTACTTTGCAAAGAACTTCGGCTGGACAGTTATTGGTGCAGTGCAACCGAAGAATTTTTCCGACCCGACTGCTGCTGAAGTGGCCGCTCTCATTGAACAAGTGAAGAGCCAGAAAGTTCCGACAATTTTCGGCTCTGAAGTGTTTCCTTCGAAAGTGCTTGAGGAAATTGGGCGAGCAACAGGTGCGAAGTACGAAGCATCCCTTCGCGACGATGACCTACCAGGCAGCCCCGGCGACAGCGATCATTCGTGGCTTGGTCTGATGAAATATGACTACATCACCATGATCCAAGGGCTTGGTGGCACTACGAAAAATTTGGAAGCGGTGAACACGTCTAGTGGCGTGAAAGATTCAGCGAAGTACCCACAATGACCGGAATTGGCGTGGGGCCAGAACTGATTGAATTAAATGACGTTACCGCTGGATACACCCATCATCCGGTGCTGAGCAACGTCAACTTTCATGTTCACGAAGATCAGTTCACCGGCATCGTTGGGCCTTCCGGAGCAGGTAAAACCACCTTGCTCCGACTGCTGCTTGGCACCCTTAAGCCGATGAGCGGAACTATTGAGAAAAATTCGGACCTTCGAATCGCTTATGTTCCTCAACTTGAAACGGTGAGCTGGAACTTCCCAATAACCGTCGAAGAGTGCGTACTCATGTCACGCAAATCGGCTAACCGCTTGCCGTGGGCAAGTAAATCTGAAAAACAAAGCGTGTACTCGGTTCTTGATCGGCTCAGTATTGCCGATCTGACCAAACGACACATTCGCGAACTCTCTGGCGGTCAGCAGCAGCGGATGTTCTTAGCCCGTGCCCTACTGCGTCAACCACAGATCATGCTGCTCGACGAACCAACCAGCGGAGTAGACGTTGCAACCCGTCACGATGTCTTGCACCTCCTGGCAGACTTGCATGAAGAAGGCATCGCCATCGTGCTCACCACGCACGACCTCAATGGCATCGCCGCACACCTACCTCACCTCGTATGCGTGAATCAGCGAATCGTTGCCTCAGGTGCACCAGCAGATGTGATGAATCCAGATGTATTGGAGCAAACCTTCGGTGCACGTATGGAAGTGCTTGAACACTTAGGGATGCGCATCGTTGTTGATGAAGCGCCACACAGTGGCTCAGTGCGAAGTGGAAGCTGACATGGAAACGCTGATTGAACCCCTGCAGTACGCCTTCTTTCAAAAAGGCCTATTCGTTGCCACACTTTCAGGTGCACTCCTTGGATTTATTGGTGTGTTCATCGTGTTGCGAGGTATGAGCTACATCGGTCACGGGCTTTCGCACTCAATCTTCGGTGGATTTGCCGCCGCTCAACTCTTCGCCTCAAGCTTTTACATCATTGGTGCAGGCATCTGGGGCATCGCTTCCGCACTTGCCATTACTTCCGTAACCAAGCGCAGCCGACTCGGTGCCGATGCAGCAATCGGTGTGATCACTACTGCATCGTTTGCCCTTGGTGTTGCCTTATTCGCCAAGTTCGGAACAAGTGGACCATCCTTTGAAAATGCACTCTTTGGCAGCATCCTTGGGATTAGCACAGAGCAGATCATTGGTTTGATTGCAGTGTCAGTCCTCACCGGGGCCTTCGTATTCTTGCGCTACCGCGCCTTGCTGTTCAGCACGTTTGATCCTGACGTAGCCGATGTTTCCGGTGTGAAGGTGTCCCGTATAGAAGCAATGCTGATGATCGTGTTATCACTTTCAATTCTTGCCACACTTACCGTGATTGGCGTGACCCTAGTCGCAGCGATGCTGGTAATTCCCGCAGTAATTGCACGCATGCTCACTGATTCATTTGGTCGCATGCTGGTGTACAGCACGATCATTGGTGCATTCAGTGGTTTGGTCGGCATGTATTTGAGCTACTACGCAGGCGTGCCATCGGGCACGATGATCGTTCTCGTTGGCGCGGCTCTCTTCTTGATCGTTCTGGCAGTCACTGGAACTCGCGGACTTCGTCGATCTGCCGGTCTTGATTCACATACAGATGCATCAGCGCTGGCACCCATCACCCGCTAGCTCATAGGTTTAGAGTGCTCTCATGTCACTTGCACCCAAAGACACCGCTCCAGCATTCGCACTGAAAAACGATGCAGGCGAAATTGTTCGCCTATCTCAATTCAAAGGCAAGACCGTCATCTTGTATTTCTATCCAGCAGCGATGACTCCTGGGTGCACGAAGCAGGCCTGTGACTTCACTGACAATCTCAAGCTCTTCAACAAGCTCGACTACGTGGTGATCGGCATCTCGCCAGACAAGCCAGAAAAGTTGGCAAAGTTCCGTGAACGCGACAACCTCAAGATCGTGCTGCTTTCAGATCCAGAGAAAGAAGTACTGACCAAGTACGGTGCTTTTGGTGAGAAGAAGCTGTATGGCAAAACCGTTGTTGGCGTAATTCGGTCGACTTTCGTGATCAGCCCAACGGGCAAGATCCAAGAGGCTCTGTATAACGTCAAAGCCACTGGACATGTGGCAAAGCTGATCCGCGATCTCAAGCTTGGTTAGTACGCCGTAAGATTCATCTGCACTCCTCGCGGGAGTGGTGGAATTGGCAGACACGCAGGTCTTAGGAACCTGTGTCTTCGGACGTAGGGGTTCAAGTCCCCTCTCCCGCACCACAGCACTAGCGCTACTGCGCTAGTGCTTTTTGGCTTTGGGAATCAATTGCTCAATTACTGGAGCCAACGCCTGCAGTGCGCGACCTCGATGACTGATGGCATCCTTCTGGGCATCTGACATTTCCGCAGTTGTTACTTGGTGACCCAAAGGCATGAAAATCGGGTCGTACCCAAAGCCGTTGGATCCGCGCCGCTCGGTGATCAGCACGCCATCTAACGTGCCCTCTACTACTCGCTCATCGCCTTCGGGAGTAACGATTGCTGCTGCGCAATGAAATGCGGCGCCGCGGCGCTTTGCCGGTACGTGATCAAGCTGTGCAATCAGAAGATTCAAATTTGCTTCGTCATCTCCATGGGTGCCAGCCCAGCGTGCTGAATAAATACCAGGCATCCCATTCAAAGCATCAACGGATATACCCGAATCATCTGCAATAGCTGGCAAGCCAGTGAAGGCAGAAATCGCGCGAGCTTTCAATAATGCGTTGGCAGCAAAAGAGGTGCCTGTTTCGTCAACATCAGGAAGATCAGGAAATTCCGAAATTCCCACAAGATCAATATCGAGCCCGACCTGCTCAAGAATGCGCCGAAGTTCAACGAGCTTGTGGGCATTCTTACTCGCCAAGATCATGCGAACGGACATAACTGCGAATTCCTAGAGCGCTAGTGCTTCACGCTGCATGCGGGTCAAATCCGCGCAGCCTTGGGCACCAAGGTTCAAGAGCAGATCAAGTTCAGCACGATCAAAAGGCGCGCCCTCAGCAGTGCCCTGAACTTCAATGAAGCGGCCGTCGCCAGTCATCACAATGTTCATGTCAGTTTCAGCGCGAACATCATCGTCGTAATGCAGATCCAATCGTGGCACACCATCGATAATTCCCACACTTACTGCGGCAACAGAATCCGTAAATGGATTACTCGAGAGGTACTTCTTTTCCAAGCCCCAAGTCACCGCATCAGCAAGGGCGACATATGCACCCGTGATCGCCGCCGTGCGCGTACCACCATCAGCTTGCAACACATCGCAGTCAATAACGATGGTGTTTTCACCTAACGTCGACATATCAACAACAGCGCGCAGGCTGCGTCCGATTAACCGAGAGATCTCATGCGTACGTCCACCAACCTTGCCTTTGATGGACTCACGATCATTTCTCTCATTGGTCGCGCGTGGAAGCATCGCGTATTCAGCAGTGACCCAGCCCTTGCCGCTGCCCTTAAGCCAGCGCGGAACACCAGGGGTGAACGAGGCTGTACACAGCACGCGAGTGCGTCCGAAGGAAACCAGAGTTGAACCCTCGGCCTGCTCAAGCCAACCGCGTTGGAAGGTAACGGGGCGAAGTTCTTGGTCGGTACGGCCATCAGAGCGAGGGGTCACAGAAGTCATGGGACGCAAGCCTAATAGGCAGCGTAATTGCGCCCGACCCGTCAGCCGAATTGTCCTACCGAGCCGATCTCCGGCCCTAAGAAGCGGCGTCCGAGACGCTCGAAACTTGCTGGGTCACCTGTTGCGATGAATTGGTGCACGGGATCTGCAAGGTCAGGGTCACGAAGGAGGTCATGAGCGACCAAGGTGCGATAAACATCTTTCGCGGTTTCTTCAGCGCTAGACACGAGCGTCACGTTTTCACCCATCACGTACGAGAGCACACCAGTAAGTAGCGGGTAGTGCGTGCAACCCAGGACCAACGTGTCGATATCTGCCGCTTGCAAGGGATCAAGGTATTCATGTGCCACTTCGAGCAGCGAAGTTCCTGACGTTCTCCCCGCTTCAACAAATTCAACGAACCGCGGGCAAGCTGCAGAGACGATCTCCAGGTTTGGTGCTGCTGCGAATGCATCGTCGTACGCGCGCGAAGTAATCGTCATTTCAGTTCCGATGACACCGATACGACCGTTACGAGTTGCAGCGGCTGCCCTACGAGCTGCCGGGTGCACCACTTCAATCACAGGAACGTCATAACGCTCACGTGCATCACGCAAGGTCGCGGCACTAGCCGAGTTGCAGGCAATCACTAAAATCTTCACGCCATCTTCAACGAGACGATCCATAATTTCCAGGGCGAACTGACGCACTTCAGCGATGGGACGTGGGCCATATGGTCCACGGGCCGTGTCTCCTACATACATGACAGGTTCATGAGGGAGTTGATCAAGAATGGCTCGGGCAACAGTTAACCCCCCGACTCCTGAGTCGACAATGCCTATCGGTGCGTCTGCCATAACCCGCTAAGCCTACGGCGCGGTTGCAGGAAAATATGTCACCGATCCCTACGCTGATGCCCAAGCAGTCGCTCACCTCACAGTGTTGGGCGCCAACCACAAAGGAAATACATGTCAACACCAACCAGCCCTTCCCGCCCAATCGGCGTCATGATCGTCGCCGTTCTTCTGGTTATTGCCGCGGTCTTCAATCTATGGATGGGTTTCCTCGCGATTTTCTCCAGCTTTGGCGAAAACCCAGCTTGGGAAGACATCTACGGCGCTTCACATACGGTTGGAACATTCCAGCTTTGGATGTTCGGCCTGCTCTCAATCTTCCTTGGCCTCATTTACTTCTGGTTGATGAAGATGACCATGATCGGTTCAGCAACTGCTCACACCATCATCAGCATGTTCATGGTGATCAACATCGTGTTCGGCTTCTTCCGCCTTCCATTCGGCTGGGGTTCAATCATCATCAGCCTTCTCGTGCTGCTCATGGTGAACACCAAGAGTGCAGTGGAATGGTTCAAGCAAACCGCATAAATTTTCTCAATGAAACTGGGCAGTCGCGATGCGACTGCCCAGTTTCATTTCTTGTCTCGTGTGATCAAGCCCAGAGTTGGCCTTCAATGCGCGCTTCAGCCTCTTCCAATGTGCCTTCATACGCACCCGTTGATAAATACTTCCAGCCGCCATCGCACACGATAAATGCAATGTCTGCAGAAATACCCGCCTGAACTGCTTTACGCGCTTCACCAAGAGCTGCGTGCAAAATTGCCCCAGTTGAAATTCCGGCGAAGATACCCTCAACTTCAAGCAGCTCACGGGTGCGCTTCAGAGCATCTAGGGGTCCAACTGAAAAGCGACTCGACAATAAAGATGCGTCGTATAGCTCGGGGATGAATCCTTCATCCAAGTTTCGTAGGCCATACACAAGTTCGCCGTAACGTGGCTCTGCAGCGACGATTTGTACATCGGGCTTGTGATCACGGAAGTAACGACCAACACCCATCAGTGTTCCTGTCGTTCCAAGGCCCGCCACAAAATGTGTGATCTCTGGCAGATCTGCAAGCAACTCAGGGCCTGTTGAGTCGTAATGTGCTTGAGCGTTTGCGGCGTTGCCGTATTGGTAGAGCATGACCCAGTCTGGGTTTTCGGCAGCCAAGCCTTTGGCCACCCGCACCGCTTCATTTGATCCACCAGCTGCAGGTGAGGTAATGATCGTCGCGCCCCACATAGTGAGCAATTGCGTACGTTCCGCCGATGTGTTTTCTGGCATGACACAGATCAGTTTGTAACCGCGCTGTTTGGCAACCATCGCCAATGAAATTCCGGTATTACCTGAAGTAGGTTCCAGCAGAGTGCAACCAGGGGTAAGTAACCCTTGTGCTTCAGCATCCAGAATCATATTGAGCGCTGCTCGATCCTTCACTGAACCAGTTGGATTACGGTCTTCCAACTTTGCCCAGATACGAACATCGCTTGACGGCGAAAGACGTGGCAATCCAACGAGCGGGGTATGCCCTACGGAAGCAAGGAGTGAATCAAAGCGCACGATGCGAGTTTTCAGCCGCCGGCAACAGCAGGCAAGATCGTGATCGTGTCTTGATCAGCGATAACGGTGTTCAGGCCATCAAGAAACCGCACGTCTTCATCATTCAAATACACGTTGATGAAGCGTCGTAATCCACTGTCATCAATGAGTCGCCCACCGATGCCGGGGTAATTGGCTTCAAGATTATCGAAAGCGCTTTGTAAGGTCGCGCCTTCTGCCGACACTACCTTTGCGCCACCGGTGTATTCCCGAAGGATCGTTGGCACTCGCACTTCAATCGCCATGACGCCTCCACTCAGTAGGAACCGGTTTCCTCTGGGACCACACGATAGAGGTGGGTATAGATACTGACTACTACAAAAATCCTAGTTGCCAAGGCTTTGCAGCTAGTGCACGTCTACCGGCTCTTCAGTGACCTCGCCATCCACGATTCGGTAGGACCGAAATTCCACTGGGCCAGCCTCTTGCCCATGCTCCCGGGTAGAAACGAGCACATAATGCGCTCCCGGCTCACCGGCCAGGGTCACATCAGTGCGTGATGGATATGCCTCAGTTGCAGTGTGCGAGTGGTAGATGACCACCGGCTCCTCGTCGAGATCGTCCATCTCGCGGTAAAGCTTAAGCAGGTCACTTGAGTCAAACTCGTAAAACGTTGTTGAGCGAGCGGCGTTGATCATAGGAATGAAGCGCTTTGGGGTGTCGGTGCCAGCGGCACCAGCAATCACGCCACACGCTTCATCTGGATGATCAGCCTTGGCGTGCCTGACTATTTGATCAACGAGTTCCTGTGAAATCCGCAGCACGGGGTGATCCTACGGCAGCATGAGTTGAACAAGTGACTCTTGTAAATACGTGAGCCAGTCATACACGCCGAGCAACGGCAGTCGCGGATCATCACGATCGAAGTTTTCAACCTCATCATGGAAATCATCATCAATGCCGATACGCACACCCAAAGCCAGGCGAACATCGTTAAGGAAACCCATCCAGCTAGGCACCATTGCATAGGTCAGCATTACTTTGTCGCCAGAGCGCTGGAGGGTTTCAAGAACGGAATTCGCGTGAGCGGTCTTCATCTGGCGAAGATCATGTTCGGTGAATCTACGGAATTCAGATGATGCTTCCTCGTCATCCCCATACGCATCCGGGAATAGTCGAAGCAGCACTTCACTCGTGGGGCGCTCTGTACTGGGATCAATGCCGACCAAAGCAAATAGCGGATCAGCGTCGGGATCTGCTTTGCGTGGAGCAACAATTTCCAATACTTGTTCTGCCATTGAGACAAGCAGCAAGCGTTCTACCTCTTCGACACGTAGAACGATGCGGGCGTCTGCCTCGCGATAAAAACCTGAGGACATTAATCGTCCTTCTGCAGGGTGGCCCACAGCCCATAGCCGTGCATGGCTGTGACATCGCGCTCCATGGCTTCGCGGGTACCGCTTGAAACCACGGCTCGACCCCGCTCATGGACATCCATCATCAAGAGTTCTGCTTTTGCTTGGTCATATTTGAAATAAGACATGAACACATAGGTCACATACGACATCAGATTCACCGGGTCATTCCAGACAATCGTGACCCATGGTCGATCTGAATCAACATCGAGCGCAGACTCCGTAATTTCAGCAGGCGCGATGGACATGAGACCAGTCTCGCTTACCGTGCAATTGCCAAATCACTCAGCCTCATTGCGCGGTGTCATTGCACTGTGACGGTGAACTCTTCTGAGACCCCAAAACTCAAGGACCCCATTGAACTTGCTGTGGCTCGATATGTATGCGCCCCTTTGGCCTTAGGGGCAACGAACGCAACTCGAGCAACACCGGTGGACAGAGTTGAAGATTTGGCAACACGCACCCACGTTCCAGCCCGCTGCTCTTGGATGATTACCGCTTGGCCAGCTTGCGCAGGCAAGGCAACTACGCGAATCACCAGCTTCGATTTGGCTTTCACCACTGGCTTCTTCGCATTGGCTTTGACAAGACTTGACACATCTATTTGCTTGGCGTCACTGACTTGTTCACCACGACCCGCAGCTGCAGGAATAAAAATGCGCCACTTTCCACCAGCTGTAAAGGTCGGAGCAAAGGTCACTGTTCCATCCACGGCAAGTGGTGCAGTCGCAATGGGAGCCCAAGCGCCTTTGCCTCCACTTTGAAATTGCAGAGCTGCATCGACTCCAGTCACGGGTGCGCCTTGAGAGGTTGCCACCGCCGCAATAGTTCCGATCGTATTGAAGGTCGCTGTTGTCGGGGCAGTGATCGCGACAGCAGTAACTGCAGGAGCCATGGATGCTGAGTAGCCGCGAAGAAGCGGCCACATCGCTGGATCGTCACCACCGATCGTCCAAAAACCAGCTGAATTCAAACCGAGCTGGCCGACCAGTTGAGTACGCACCAGCGCTGCTTGCGGCCCGATCCACCACATAATTCGCTGAGCAACACAGGTTTGCGCAGCGCCACTGCCATCGGTCCAGTTGACGTTCTTGTTGTATTCAATCCAGTTTTCTTGACTCACCGGATCCCACTGAATATCTGCAGGCGTTTTGCCAATCGATGTCAGGAATGCAGGAATTTCTGCTGCAGTGAGCGAAGCTGAAGATGTCAGTGAGGTGTACGCGGTGCGAATCGATCCGCTACTGGCAGCAGGAGGACATACGCCGCTGAGCGCGTATGAGCTCCCGTTTTTTTTCGTCCAAGTTCGACCATAGGCCGGCACACCAACGGTCAGTTTGTTTGCTGGCGCCTGCGTCGTTGCATAGAGCATTGATGCGGTCACCCAACCTATCGGCGCAATTGGACCGGGTGAACCTACATGGAAGTCATACGTCATTATCCGAATGCGATCAGATGGACCCGCAATCCCAGCAAGGTTGTATACCCAATACCCATTTGTTCCGCCGCATTTATTTGCCACGTCACATGGACTCGGAATTGTTACTGATAGCAATTTTCCCTGTGCATGAAGTGCAGCACTCAGTTCAGTCACAAATGCAGTCCAGTTCGGTTGCGTCGCTGGCCAAGATGCTCGTCCGTCAGTGAATGCAAAAGTTTCATAATCAAGATCGATTCCGTCGTATCCACGGCTAGTAACCAGGTTGACAATTTCCGCAATGTGGAGCCCGCGCTTGGGTGGATCAGCCAATGTTGCTGCCATTCGGCCTTTACCTGAACCATCAGCAATGCTTGGCAAAATTGCCAAGCCCGCGCCCCGCAACTGTCCGACCGCCCACGCCGAGTTTGCCTCGGCGCTACCAAAGTTGGGATTGAACTTCACTGTGACACCTGCAGGGCCACCTGCCACTGCGGAGAACCAAAAGGGTGAAACGTCTTTGAGGATGTCAGCATTTGCTACCGCGTTGGTGATTCCGGCTGGCTTGGTTTGGCTCGTCATCCAGTACGGCATCCACCCAGTGATGATTTTGGGGCCACCTTCAGCATGTGCCGCTGGCATGGTGAAAGAAGCACCCGCAATAGCCAAGGCCATGAGGGCCACTCGAAGCTTCATTCCACGCATGCGCACAGGTATATCCCAACATTTCCGACGAACTCCCATTGTGCGGCATGAATCGATGAGACCCGAATCAAGTGATCGCCACCGTCGTGTCGCATGATGTCTGTATGTATGAGTCGGGCACATGGCTGAGCACCCGAGTGCTGACTACAGCTGCAGTGTTCGCCTTGGGTGCGGTTTTCACCACGGTCCCCGCCCAGGCGGAAGACACACCTAGCGTGCCTTCGAGTGAGATGTCTATGGGAACCAAACTCACCACGCGTCTGAAAAACAAGGCCATCGGAAACGACCTTGCCTACGTGGTGATGGACGCGCTGTCCCAAAGAATCGTCGCCTCGAAAAATGGCGACAAGCCAATGCTCCCTGCCTCAAACATGAAAATCATTACAGCCACGAACGTGTTATCGACTATGGCACCAACGAAAACATTCACCACGGCTGTATTTCCTGAATCAACGTCAGGTCGAGTTGTGCTGCAGGGTGGTGGCGACCCTCTCTTGACCAAGAGGAATCTCAAGGCGCTCGCAACAAAAGTTGCGGCACTGGTCGATCATTCTCAACCACTCATAGTTGACACCGATCTCAATATGTTTCCCGAGCCAACCAATGGCCCTGGTTGGACAAAACGCTACATACCTTCCGTGGTTTCTCCGGTAACACCACTTGGCATCTATGGTGACTATTCACGTAACCCAACGGATTACGCCATCAATACTTTTATCACCGAACTCAATCGCTTGGGTATTCAGACCTCTCGTGGCATTGAACTTGACGTTGCAGCAGATTCGATTCCATTGGCTTCAATATCTCCGCATACAGTTGCTGATGCAGTGCACATAATGTTGTTGGATTCAGAAAATAACGTCGCTGAAATTCTGTTTCGACATGTAGCCATTGCGACTTTGCATCCTGCGACTTGGCAAGGTGCTGCTGAAGCTGCTCTTGCGAACCTCAATGCACTTGGTCTCAACACCGCAAATCTTCGTCTGGCCGATGGCAGCGGACTGTCACGTGCTGATCGCCTCACAGCCATTTTTTTGGCAAATGTTCTTCGGCTTGTGAGCACTACTGATCCCACCCGTTTTAGTGTGATGTTTGAACCCGGTTCTATGCCTACTTCAGGAGTGGATGGAACGTTAAAGGCAAAATTTCATCGCTATACATCTGCGCCGAGTTCATGCGCAAAGGGCAATATTCGAGCAAAAACAGGAACCCTGCATGACACCATCACTCTTTCCGGAACCACGCATGATGCCGATGGCCAACTCAAAGTGTTTTCCTTCTTGGTCAATAACCGACCAACGCAAGTGATTCCGTTGCGCACTAGGCAAGCCATTGATGGACTAGCCGCCACAATCACCGGGTGCTGGTAGAAATCAACTAGCGAAGAGCGCGACTAATTTCACCAGCTGCTCGCGCAACACGAGGACCGACTTCAAGTTCGGGAAGTTCGCGTAACGAAACAACACCGACACTCGCTTCGAGTCCTGGTACCGCGATGATCGGAGCAGCTATCCCGAAAGCACCTTGCGGTCCATCATTTGTTGCCAAAATCCAAGGAGGGTCAAGAGGACGACCCGCGGCGGTTCGGGCCGCAAGAATTGCTCGCCCCGCAGCCCCGGCTTCAAGGGGATGACGTGAACCAACGCGATAAGCAACATGAACATCTGATCGACTTGGCTCGACAACAACAGCGGCTACGGCTTCCAGGCCATCAACGATGGTCAGGTGCGCAGTGGCCCCCACCGCGTCCGCGAGTAAACGAAGTGCAGGCAAGGCCACATCGCGTACAACTGGCTGAACTTGTCGCCCCATCGAAAGTAGTGCCAAACCCAAACGACATTTTCCGTCTGCTGAGCGACGGAGGAACGCATGCTGTTCTAGGGTGACTACTAGGCGATAGACAACGGTACGACCGATGCCAAGGGCATGTGAAATTTCGGTGACGGTCAATCCGTCAGGGGCCTCGGCAACGACTTCGAGGACATGCAGGCCACGACCAAGTGTTTGTGAGGTTTCAGCAGCCATGGGATAAATGTAATGGCCCACGGCATCGCCGTGGGCCATTACAAGCGGTGATGCTTACGCAGCAGCCTTACGAACTGCAAATGAAGCGATGATTTCGAAGATACCGATCACGATCAACCAGATACCCACAACCCAAGCAAGTGCAAGCACAGACAAAGGTGCGGTCAGAATGATGATGCCACCGATAAGAATCACGATGCCAGAAAAGATGGTCCAACCACGACCAGGCATACCTTTGGCTGCAATTCCGGCAAAGAGATCTGCGAAACCGCGCATCAGGAAGCCAACGCCGATGAAGATTGAGAAGACCCAGTCAGCAAGCAACACGCTGTCTTGGTTGAAGAAGTAGCGCAATGAAACAAAACCAATAATCAGCGACAGGATGCCGGTGATGAGGTAAAGCGCACGAGCGCCACCACTCAGGCCTGATGCAAAGGCGCGCACAACCTGCCATACGCCAGTGACGAGAAGCCAAATTGCGAAGATGATGGAAAGCGTGCTGAACGCCTTTTCAGGAGCTGCGACTGCCCAGATACCAACTGCAAGGCTGACGATGCCGATAAACAGCAGCACCCACCAGTTACGTCCGATTGCTGACAACACTTCATTTTCTTCAGCGGTAACTGAATCCACTGTAGACATTCGTCCTCCATTGATTTGTAAAAGGTACGCGGTTCGCGCACGTGACTTCGATCGTAGGGTCGCTCAACGAACCCAAGGCCTTCCCACGCCAAACAGGCGGTGAAAATTCCCTACTCTTTGACAGAAATCGTGCGGTTTACCCCGGTGGTGAACCAATTAGCCTGCAAGTTCGCTAGCTGGCCTGTTTTGTCCATGTTTTCCAATACAGCATTCACGCATGTGATCAACGGGTCTCCGGCGATCATCGTGAGCACATAGTTCGGTCCGCGAGATGTCGCAGGAAATTGGCCAACGACCACGAGTTCACCGTTGAAGGTGTTGAGGACCTGCATCACTTGATCAAGAGGAACGATCATTCCATTGATGTAGTAATCACGCATCGCAGTTTTCAGTACGTTATTTGACGGGTAGGCAGTGGATCCAAGACCTAACACATCGGTAACGTACTCGTCGCTGGAACTTCCTTTCACTACCCCGAGTTTGGTTCCGCGCAGCTCACGTGACGATGTCACTTTCGCCAAAGATGAATCAGGTCTAGCAAGCAACACTTGTTGGTCTTTGAGATACGGCTCACTTTGTAAGACACCAGCAGCAACAGTTGATGAAGGGATACGACCGATCCCAAAGTCAAGATCTTGGCGTGTAGGAGATGACAATTGCTTCGTTGTAACTTTTTCCCATCGCACTTGATTTGATTCAAATCCCAGGGAACGGGCTATTGCATTCACCACAGCTACTTCAAAACCAACGGGGTCTGCGGGAGTGCGATCGACAAAATACGGCGCTTGCGCTCGTGAATATCCAACATTGAGTTGACCCGAATCCCGTGTAGTCAGATTCACTGGTGCGCAATCACCTGTGGTGAACAACGCGCCACTTGTTTCAGTGGTGGCCGACACCTCTGTGTTGTCTACCGTCTGAGCAGTAGACCCGCAGCCCTCAAGGAGAAGCGCTGTACTCAACAATGCAACCGTGCCGACAAGCACACGCATGTTCACATGATTACGAATCGGAACCGCCACCTGGTGGGAGACCTTGATGAATCTTTTGACAATCAGGGCAGATCGGAAACTTCGAAGGATCGCGGCCGGGGATCCAAGTTTTGCCACACAGGGCCTTCACTGGTGTTCCTGTTACTGCACTTTCAACGATTTTTGCCTTTTCCACATAATGCGCAAACCGCTCATGGTCGCCGTCGTCATTACTCAGACGTGTGTCCTCTTCAAGCAGGGTGCCACCTGACAGGCTTGGCGTATCCAACGGTGTGGTCATGGCGCCAATGATAATTGTTTGGCTAACTGCGGGCCCTAGGACTAGAAGAAACGGGACTTAGGACCTTGGATCTCCAATGGACTCACTTCTACGTTTGGGCTATGCCACAGCAATCTCTCGCCCAGGTCCCGACTGATTCCACGTGGTTCTGGCAGGATCATGGCTCCTGTCGCACCGCTGATCCGTTGCTGTTCTTTCACCCGCAAAACGAGCGAGGAAGTTCACGTATTAAGCGTGACCGAGCGGCCAAAGTTGTGTGCGCCAGCTGTACCGTGCGCTTGGACTGCGCCGACTACGCGGTGCGTGCCCGTGAGCCTTATGGCGTATGGGGTGGCCTGTCAGAAGATGAACGCGAGCAAATTTATGCCCGCCTGACTGCTCACTGCTATCCACATCGCCCCGGTGAAGGCTCCAAGGCAGCAGCAAAGGAAATCGCTGCGGCAGTCTCCCCTCGCGCTCTTGGGATCGCCTAACCCAATTGACTCTTACCCCCCACGAAGGCACTAGCGTTCGTGGGGTGAAACTCCACAATCGCGACTTCCTCCAGGAATCTGACTTCAGTGCCGAAGAACTCCAGGGTCTCCTTGACCTCGCGGCGCAGTTAAAAGCAGAGAACAAAGCCGGAAACGAGCGCCAGCAGCTGGTCGGCAAGCACCTTGCCCTTATCTTTGAAAAGACTTCCACTCGCACGCGGATTGCTTTTGAGATCGCTATGAAAGACCAGGGCGGACATACCACGTTGTTGGATCCCGCTAGCTCGCAGATTGGTCATAAGGAATCAATTGCTGACACTGCTCGAGTGTTAGATCGTTGGTTTGATGCAATTGAATACCGTGGTGCTGACCACGCGACGGTACTTGCACTTGCCGAAAACTCAACCGTTCCGGTTTTCAATGGACTTACCGATCGCTGGCATCCAACCCAAATGCTGGCTGACTTCCTGACCATGCAAGAGCATGCGCCAGCTACTGGCTCGTTGCGTTATGCATACGTGGGCGATGCTCGTTACAACATGGGCAACTCTTTGCTGATGATGGGCGCAATCATGGGCTCGGATGTTCGTATCGTTGCACCGAAGAGTCTTTGGCCAGATCAGGAAATCCAAGAACTCGCGCAGGCTCGCGCTGACATCAGTGGAGCAATGCTTACGCTCACTGAAAATACTGCCGAGGGCCTTGCAGGCGTTGATTTTGTCCACACTGACGTGTGGGTCTCCATGGGAGAACCCAAAGAAGTCTGGAACGAGCGCGTAGCACTCCTACGTCCATATCGAATTGATGCAGAACTGATGTCTCACGCAAACAATGCGAAATTCATGCACTGCTTGCCTGCATATCACGATCAGAACACTGCTGTAGGTCGTCAGATCGCTGACCAATTTGGTTTACTTGATGGCGTAGAAGTCACAGATGATGTCTTCGAATCACCAGCAAGCATCGTGTTTGATCAAGCCGAGAATCGAATGCACACCATCAAGGCACTTCTCGTTGCAACCTTGAGTTAACGCTTCGAACACAAGTAAGGGCCCAGAGCTTACGCTCTGGGCCCTTACTTATTGCTCTAAAAATTATGCCTTTGCGAGACGATCGCGCAAACCTGCAAGCTGCGAACGAAGTTCTGCAGGAACATGGTCGCCGAACTGGTTGTAGTACTCCTCAGTGAGGTCTGCTTCTGCAAGCCACGTTGTTGGATCGATTGCAAACAGATCAGCAAGGTTCTCAGCTGAAATATCCAGACCTTCAACGTTCAGATCACCAGCAACAGGGACGCGGCCGATAGCGGTTTCAACCGCATCTGCTTCACCATCAAGGCGACGAACGATCCACTCGAGTACACGTGAGTTCTCGCCGTAGCCAGGCCACATGAATTTGCCATTGGCATCCTTGCGGAACCAGTTGACGGAGTAGATGCGAGGCAACTTCTCAGGTGTAGTGGCTGCGCCAACCTTCAACCAGTGACCCCAGTAGTCAGCCATGTTGTAGCCACAGAACGGAAGCATTGCGAATGGGTCGCGGCGAAGCTGACCCATGCCGCCCACGGCTGCTGCCGTCATTTCTGATGACACGGCTGAACCAACGAATACGCCGTTGTTCCAGTCAAATGATTCGGTTACCAGTGGAACGGTGGTTTCACGACGGCCACCGAACAACATTGCATCAATTGGCACGCCTGCTGGGTCTTCCCAGTTAGGTGCGATTGATGGGCACTGGTTCGCAGGTGCTGCAAATCGTGAGTTTGGATGGCTTGAAGGTTCATCAGATGCTGGAGTCCAGTCATTGCCCTTCCAGTCGATGAGGTGAGCCGGTGCTTCAGGGGTGAGCCCTTCCCACCAGATGTCACCATCGTCTGTCAATGCAACGTTGGTGAAGATGCAGTTGGCATCAAGGCTTGCAACCGCGTTGGCATTGGTGTCCATACCCGTACCTGGAGCAACACCAAAGAATCCAGCTTCTGGGTTAATCGCGTATAAACGACCGTCAGCGCCAAAACGCATCCAAGCGATGTCATCACCAACGGTTTCAACCTTCCAACCGGGGATGGTTGGTTGAAGCATTGCGAGGTTTGTCTTGCCGCAAGCTGATGGGAATGCAGCAGTGACATAGCGGACGCTGCCCTTTGGCGAAGTGAGCTTCAAGATGAGCATGTGCTCAGCAAGCCAGCCTTCGTCACGTGCCATTGCTGAAGCAATACGAAGTGCGAAGCACTTCTTGCCCAAAAGTGCGTTACCGCCGTAACCGGATCCGTACGACCAGATCTCATGTGTCTCTGGGTAGTGAACGATGTACTTGGTGTCATTGCATGGCCAGGCAATGTCGTCGCGCTTGTTGCCAGCCTCATCAATCAGTGGGTAACCAACTGTGTGGATTGCTGGAACGAATTCACCGTTCTCACCAATGATGTCGAGGGCACCCTTGCCCATGCGGGTCATGATGCGCATGCTGGCTACTACGTATGGTGAATCAGAGATTTCAACACCGAGCTGAGCAATTGGTGATCCAAGAGGTCCCATTGAGAATGGGATGACGTACATCGTGCGTCCGCGCATTGAGCCAGCAAATAAGCCGTTCATCTTTTCGCGCATCTCAGCAGGTGCTGCCCAGTTGTTCGTTGGACCGGCATCAACTTCATTTTCTGAACAGATGAAGGTGCGGTCTTCAACTCGAGCAACGTCACTTGGGCTTGAGCGCGCCAAGAAGGAGTTTGGGCGAATCTCTGGGTTCAAACGAATGAACGTGCCAGCGTCGACCATCAGCTGGGTCAGGCGATCCCATTCTTCTTGCGAACCATCGCACCATTCCACCCGCGCCGGCTGCGTCAGCGCTGCCACTTCTGCGACCCACTGAATCAATTTCTTATTGCGGGTTGGGGGATTCTCGAGACCGGGAACCGACATGAACACTCCTCGTTGAGTTACTGAACAAAGGCAAGGATGCTCCCTTTTTTGAAGGGACATGCCCGTGAACACCATGCAAACGTTCTCTTGTGACTAAGTGCACAGGTTTTTGCCACAAAAACGTGGTGCGGCTCACGTTCAGTGACCCACCATTCGGACCTACCGGACAGCCGCAGCCATTCGCTCAATGACTTGAGTCAAAATTTCAGGCGAAGTAGCGAAATTCAACCGAGCAAATCCATGGCCAGTGGGGCCAAATGTGGGCCCTGAATTCAGGCCAACTCGAGCCCTATCCATAAAGAAAGCTGCCGGGTCCCGATCAAGATTCAAGGCTCGACAGTCAAGCCAGGCAAGGTAGGAGGCCTGCGGCTGCACTAACTCAATCAGCGGCATGTGCTCTGCCAAAAGTGCGCGTAACAATTCCTTTTGCCGACCAAGATGCGTCAACATTTCATCGAGCCATGTCACACCATCAAAGTAGGCCGCTTGCGCAGCAAGTACTCCAAGATGCCCGGCGCCTTGTTGCACTTCCAGTGGAATGCGCTCGTGCAGTTTTGCGTGGAGTTCCCGGGTGCTAGAAACCACTTGGGCGCATTTCAAACCAGCGATATTCCACGCCTTTGATGCGGAGATCACGCTGACTGCGGATTCGTCACCCGCCAAAGTTAAATACGGAATGAATTCATAGCCATGATGAGTGAGCGGTCCATGGATTTCATCAGAGACAACGAGCACTGAAAATTCTTGAGCAAGTGTTGAAATGAATGTCATCTCGTCACGATCAAATACACGCCCTGTTGGGTTGTGCGGACTACAGGCTAGGAATGCCGTGACTTCAGGTCGACTAAACGCCATGCGCATGGCTGCACGATCAAAGGTGTAGCGACCATCGAGATAGAGAAGTGGCACGTCTACCAGATCACGATGAGCCACTTTCATAACTGTGCTGAAAAACGGTGGATACACCGGACTTGTGATCACAACTGCTTCACCAGGTTGCGTCAATGCCAGTAATACTTGCCCAACCCCCGTTAACACATCAGCAACAGGCATTACACACTCAGGATCAATTTCCCACTGCCAGCGTTGACGCGCAAATGAGCAAAGCGCTACTCCTAAATCACTTGTCCAGGCATAGCCTGTGTCAGATCGAGTGATTGCATCAGTGAGTACCCGTGCAATTGGTTCCGCCAGTGCGAAATCCATTTCAGCTATCCAGGCCGGGATCACATCACTTTCATAGGCTCGCCATTTCGCACTTTGACGCTGGCGAAGCTGGTCGTGTGACTCGTATGAAAAATGGCTCACTGGATCAGGATGTCACACGGGAAAGCGACGTGAACCGACGCAATCGAAGTGAGTTAGCCACCACGAATACCGACGAAAATGCCATCGCTGCCCCAGCCAGCATTGGGCTGAGTAATCCAAATGCAGCGAGCGGAATCATGGCAACGTTGTAGGCAAAAGCCCAAAATAGATTGCCCTTGATAACCCGCAGGGTGCTTCTTGAGAGGCGTAATGCGTCGACTGCCGCGACCAGATCATTGCGAACCAACGTGATATCACTTGCTTCAATAGCGACATCTGAACCTGCGCTCATCGCTAAACCAAGGTCTGCCTGAGCTAATGCGGCAGCATCATTGATGCCATCACCCACCATCGCCACGACTAATCCTTGAGCTTGACGCTCACGCACTGCTGCAACTTTGCCTTCAGGGCGAACGTCAGCAATCACTTCATCGATTCCCACCTGAGAAGCAACTAGCTCTGCAACTTTGGCGTTGTCTCCGCTCAACAGCACAGGGGTAACGTTGAGCGAGCGAAGGGCCTTGATTGCTCCTGCGCTTGTGTCTCGCAAAGTGTCCGCAAGTGCGATGAGTCCGATCATCTGATCACCGCGCGCAATAGCAACTTGGGCAAGGCCACCTTCTCCCGCCGATTGAGTTGCAACGCTAAACCAAGGTGGAACTGCAGCGACAGTGCGTGCAAGTACCCAACTTGGTCGACCAACACTGATGCGTTGACCAGCCACTGTTGCCTGCGCACCTAACCCTGGGAAATTCGAGAATTCATCAACTGTGCACACTTCATAGTCCATCGCCGCTATTGCTCGGGCTAATGGATGTTCACTGAAACGTTCAACACAACCGGCTATCGATAGGACTTCAGCTTCCGAAACATTCGGTGCGCAAGAAACTTGACGAACATTGACCTTGCCGGTGGTGATGGTCCCCGTTTTATCAAGCAGCATCACATTCACATGCCGACTTAACTCGAGGGTTTCTGGGCCACGAATCACAATGCCCATGCGGGCACCACGCCCAGTACCCACAAGAAGCGCGATGGGCGTCGCTAAGCCAAGAGCGCATGGACAAGCGATGATCAATACCGCCACTGCCGAGGTAAAAGCCTTCTGTGAATCCTGGGTTGAGATGAACCAGGCAATCCACGTGATAATTGCAATACCGAGCACTGTGGGTACAAAAACAGCGGAGACCCGATCAGCTAACCGTTGGATCGGTGCTTTACCGGATTGTGCTGCCACGACGAGCTCTGCGATTTGAGCCAGTTTGGTTTGTGCCCCTACACCTGTCGCGCGGACTTCCAGACGACCATCGAGGTTCACCGTTGCTCCGACAACCGTTGACCCCGGCTTCACTTGTACCGGAACAGATTCGCCTGTGAGCAAAGCTTCATCAACTGAACTCATGCCGGAAACAACAACCCCATCGGTTGCAATGCGTTCTCCCGGGCGAACAATGAAGTGCTCGCCTACGAGAAGTGTGTCAAGTGCTATTTGTAATTCCACTCCTTCGCGCAGCACCGTTGCTTCAGCCAGTTGCAATGAGACGAGTGAACGAATCGCTGCACTTGATCGTCGTTTCGCGCGCGATTCGAACCAACGGCCAGCCAATACAAACACCGGAACTGCCGCAGCTACTTCGAAGTAGAGCGCCGGCGCGCTTATGCCGTCACTCATTTCACCCATGCCATGAGTATCTGAATAGCCCAAGGCTCCGGCACCACCCCAAAACAGTGCCCAGCAACTCCAACCGAAGGCTGCTGCGATCCCTAATGTGATGAGTGTGTCCATCGTCGCTGTTCCGTGGCGCAAGTTCAGGAAGGTTGCGCGGTGGAAGGGCCAGGCGCCCCACACCACAATCGGCACAGTGAGTGCAAAAACAACCCACTGCCAGCCGTTGAATTGAAAGGTGGGAACCATCGATAGCAGCACTACGGGGATCGCACACGCAAACGAAACCCAGAAATGCAGTTTTGTGCTGTTGGCCTCTCGCACGATCGCTTCTTCGAAACTCACGCCCGAACCAGGGGAAACTGCGTCGTAACCAGCCTCGCGAACTGCTTGAACCAACTCCTTAACTGACACTTCCCCTGAAACCTCCACGTGCGCGGATTCAGTTGCATAGTTCACTGATGCGGTAACTCCGGGCAGGGTGTTGAGTCGGTTTTCAATATGTCGAGCGCAAGCGGTGCAGGTCATTCCAATGACCGGAAGGTCAATTTCCGAAACCTTGCTCATCGAATCCTGCTTACTTTCGTGGCGACTGGCTGCGCACCTAACCTCTTCAGCATACTTTCACTCCTACGACTGAAGGAATTCTTGCGTGCCAGCCGAAAGCGAACATCCGCGAATCCGTACCTTTAAACCAAGGCGCGGACGCATCACTGAGCGCCAAGCTCGGGCGCTGGAGGAGCACAGCCCTTTCCTCATCACGACAAGTAATCCCCTTGAACTACCCAAAATTTTCGGTGCCAAAGAGGTAATTCTGGAAATTGGGTTCGGAACCGGGGTGACCACTGCTGCAATGGCTGCCGCGCAACCCGACCATGGGTTTCTGGCTATCGATGTTCACACCCCAGGTGTAGGTGACCTCATTGCTCGTATTCATGAAGAAGGCCTCACGAACCTCTATGTGATTGAAGGTGATGCCATCGAGTTACTCGAGCATCAGATCGCACCTGCATCGCTTTCCGGCATCCGCAGTTTCTTCCCGGATCCGTGGCCAAAAGCCCGCCATCACAAACGGCGCCTCGTGCAGCCCGAGCGCATTCAACTCATGGCAAGCCGAGTGCGAACTGGTGGAAGCTGGAATATCGCCACGGACTGGGAACCATATGCAGAACACATCGAGGAAATGATGGCAACGCAAGCACAATGGGTTGGCGGAAAGATCGATCGCCCAAGTTGGCGCCCAGTAACACATTACGAATCCATCGGCCTTTCACATGATCGAGTGATCAATGATTTCCAATACCAACGAACCGAAACCCCCCACACGCACATCTAAAATACGGCACGATCAGACCATGGCGATTCTTGGTAACACCACACTTGACGTATTCCCCCTCTGCTTCGGCGGCAATGTGTTCGGCTGGACAGTCGACGAACCCACCGCGTTTGAAATTCTTGATGCCTATGCGGCTGCCGGTGGCAATTTCATCGATACCGCAGACATGTACAACTCATGGCTACCTGATCACCCAATCGGTGAATCAGAAATCATGATCGGTAACTGGATGAAGGCCCGTGGTAATCGAGACACAATCGTGCTCGCGACAAAAATCAGCAGCCTGCCAAGTCGGAAGGGCCTTTCAGCTGCAAATATCGCTGCCGCTACGCAGGATTGTCTTGATCGTCTTCAGACTGATTACATCGATGTGCTCTACGCACATCGCGATGATCTTGAAACACCAATGCTGGAGACGATGACGGCATTCAACGAACTCGTCACTTCAGGCAAGGTTCGCTACCTCGGAGCATCGAACTTCACCGCAGAGCGTCTTCAGGAATCACTTGACGTGTGTGCTGAACACAATCTTGCGAAGTATTCAGTTTTGCAAAACAACTACAACCTGATGAATCGCAAAGAATACGAGGCCGATGTTCGCGCAATTGTGGCGAAGGCGGGTATCGCGCATGCGCCTTACTACGGACTGGCTAGTGGATTCCTCACCGGTAAATACCGCCCCGGTGTTGAGGTAGACAGCCAACGCGCTCGAGGTGCGGCCAAGATGCTGGACGCTCGTGGCCTCGCAGTGCTAGCTGCTCTCGATGAAGTTGCAGAACGCCATCAGGTGCCCGTTGCTTCCGTGGCGTTGGCGTGGCTTTACGCCCAGCCAACAATCGGTGCACCAATTGCCAGTGCCAGAACTCTTGAACAACTCAATGAGTTGCTTCCGATGGCGACCCTGCAACTCAGTGATGCAGAACTCGCATCGTTAACAGCAGCTTCAGAGATCTGAGTAACGACTCATCGCTCTTCACCCTTCAGTGCACGAAGCTATGATTGAAGTGTGAGTAGCGAAAAGGTCGGCGAGCAAAGCAAGCAGGAACTGCTGACTCCCGCTGAAGACTTCACTCAACAGTTATTGTTACGCAAGGTTGATCGCGACATATTTACCGGCCTTGCTAATGGCGGTGGCCCGATTCGCACCTACGGTGGTCAGGTAGCAGCTCAATCGCTGATGGCTGCTGGCATGACGGTTGATGATCCAGGTCGGTATGTACATTCGCTCCACGGTTACTTCCTGCGCCCAGGTCGCACTGAAGAACCCATTACATATCTAGTTGAGCGCCCTCGCGATGGCGGTTCTTTTTCATCGCGCATTGTTCGTGCCATTCAAAATGGCGAAACGATCTTCATGATGACGGCTTCGTTCTCCGTAGAAGACTGGGGGCCTGAGCACCAATTCACCCAGCCGTTTGCACCTCCTCCGGAAGCAGGCGTGTGGGATCCGTTTATGGACCCAGAGCCCGATGCAGGTGGTGAAAGTGCGGCTTCCCGTAATCGTCGACGTTGGATCGACTTGCGCCTCTTTGATCCAGAAAAGCCGGTCGAAATGATTGACGGCCGCTACGAACGCATGGCGTGGGTGCGAATCCTGCAAGAACTGCCAGAGGATCCCCTTATCCAGGCCTGTGCGTTGACGTATCTCTCTGATCTGACCATGGTGCCGACAGCGTTAAGCCCAAATGTGCAGATGCGAGAACAGCTGCAGATGGCATCTATTGACCATGCAGTGTGGTTTCACGCGCCTATTCAGGCTGATCAATGGTTGCTGTTCGCACAGGACACTCCTGTTGCGCGCGGCGGACATGGGCTAGCTCGCGGTTTGTTCTACAACCCAGAGGGAACACTTATTGCATCTGTTGTGCAGGAGTCACTTATCCGAGGTCAGCGTAAAAAATCGTAGCCAACTACGCAGGGAGCTGTGCAACAAGCACTGGCACTTCTGCTAACGAACGCAATGTGTCATTCATATGCGTGCAACCATCAATGCCTGGCAATTTCTCATTCACTGACGCACGGAAATTGCGTAACGGCTGACCAACCATACGACCAACAGACAGCGTTGCCATCGGGCATTCGTAATGCGGCAATACTCGCGGATCCGCAGAAATAGAAATGACATTTCCTGTGGTCGGATCTGCAGTAGCCGACACGACATATTCGTGAACCGCATGTCTTTGACCCTCAGGCGATGTGTAAGAGTCTTGGAAGAAAGCTTCGATATGCACGACACCTTCTTCCAACCACACATCAATACGACGCGACCTTCGATGTGAAGCTTCCTTAGGTGAAGTCAGCTCATGCCACGCCCATGAATCAGATTGATTATCGATATCAGGAACAGGCTTGGTGTCACCCATCGATCCAGTTGTGCCATCTTCGTTGAGCGCAGTTGAGCCAGGTGCAAATCCAGCACAGATGCCTTGCATCACGCGCTTACCCATAAGCGCTTCCATTTTTTTCATTTGCGCCGCTAGCTCTTCAGGTGTTTGCCAGAA
>CAFBMO010000019.1_pt1 | contig 23507 bp, 26 predicted proteins | sample 7268821 | NCBI WGS metagenome assembly CAFBMO01 (sample SAMEA6814065, study PRJEB35770) | freshwater metagenome | biome: Freshwater; feature: Freshwater reservoir; material: water | place: Czech Republic | collected 2017-05-23 | depth 30m m
ACCTCTGGCTGAAGCTCGCCCATGAGGTCGGTCCAATTGAGGGACGATCCACCAAGGCCATGCAACATCAATGCGGGTTCAGCCGCAGGTGCGCTCGATTGAGCGTGCCGATAGGCCAGCGTTCGCGCAGGGAAGAAAACTTCCTCACGTGGCCACGGCCGTATTTGTTCTGACACCCCTCAAGGCTACCTATATTTAGAGCACTGCAACTATGGGTATTACGCAACGAGCAAGGGAAACGACATGGAAATCAAGATTGGCGTCCAGTACTCAACACGCGAGATCTCCCTTGAAAGCGATGAGAAGCCAGACAAGATCGCTTCAGCTGTGGATGCTGCTGTCTCAACTGGCTCACTCCTCAAGCTCACCGACGATCGCGGTCGCACCGTGATCGTTCCCGGCGACAAAATCACTTATGTTGAACTTGGCCCAGCATCCTCACGCAAGGTTGGTTTCGGTCACTAATTCCTGAAGCACCCTCACGCGGTGCCTCATACGTAGTGCACTGGGTACACTGAAACCCTCATCGTGTTGGTACCGGCCTTTGGCCTTCCGCCCCACGAGCTGTTACTGGGGAGTCACCCTGAGCACTTCAAGCACCGTTGACCCAACGAGCGCACCTACGTTCGCTGAATTGGGCACCGACCCACTCATTGCCGCCGCACTGCTCGAAGATGGCATTGAGCGCGCTTTCCCAATCCAGGAAATGTGCCTCTCGATGGCCCTCGAAGGCCGCGACATCATTGGCCAGGCCAAGACCGGCACTGGCAAAACCCTTGGCTTTGGTATTCCACTGTTGCAGCGCATTGACCTGGAAGGCGACCGCGATAAGCCACAGGCCATCGTCATCTGCCCAACCCGCGAGCTTGGCCTACAGGTGGCAACTGACCTCGAGCGCGCTGGTCGCTTGCGTGGCGTGAAGGTACTCGCCGTGTACGGCGGTCGTGCTTATGAACCGCAAATCGAAGCCTTGCAAAATGGCATTGACGTCGTTGTTGGAACACCCGGTCGCATCATCGACCTCTCCAACCGCAAAGACCTCGACCTCAGCAATATTCGCGTGCTCGTACTCGACGAGGCTGACGAAATGCTCGACATGGGTTTCTTGCCTGACGTCGAGCGCATCGTTTCTGCGGTTCCAGCAAAGCGTCAGACCATGTTGTTCTCAGCAACGATGCCGGGTCAGATTTTGAACTTGGCTCGTCGCTACATGACGACGCCAACTCATATTCGCGCAAGCGAGCCAGGGAACGACACCCAAACTGTTGATGCGATTGAGCAACATGTGTGGCGCGCGCATCCTCTCGACAAGATCGAAGTGGTTGCGCGAGTACTTCAGGCTGAAGGTCGTCAACTAGCAATGATCTTCACTCGCACAAAGCGCAAGGCACAAAAGATTGCTGACGATCTCACCGAGCGCGGCTTCGCCGTTGGTTCAGTGCACGGCGACCTTGGCCAAGGTGCACGCGAACAAGCACTTCGCGCATTCCGTAACGGCAAAGTCGACGTGCTTGTGTGCACCGACGTTGCTGCCCGCGGTATCGATGTCGACAACGTCACTCACGTGATCAACTACGAGTGCCCAGATGACGAAAAGACCTACGTTCACCGCATCGGTCGCACAGGTCGCGCTGGTAACTCAGGGGTTGCAGTCACCCTCGTTGACTGGGAAGACATTGCTCGTTGGCAGATGATCGATCGTGCCTTGAAGCTGCCCTTCAAGGATCCAATCGAAACCTACTCAACCAGTGATCACCTCTACACCGGCTTGAAAATTCCTGCTGGCACCACAGGTTCGTTGCCTAAGTCAGGTCAAACCCGCGAAGGCTTAAACGCTGAAGGCGTTGAGGATCTTGGCGAAACCGGCAAGAAGAAGCCTGCTGGCAACAACGACAAGCACCACGGCAAATCACATGGAGATAAGCCAAAGGGTGATCGACCACGCGGGGATAAGTCACGCAACGACAAGCCTCGCAATGATCGCCCTCGTGCCGATAAGCCAAAGTCTGATGCACCGAAATCAGATGGTGCAAAGTCTGATGCCGCTGCACTCAAAACTGAAGGTGCTCGTCAGCGTCGTCGCACTCGCAGTGGCAGTGGCACGCCAGCAACACCTGCAGCTGAGTAACTACAACGCAAGTAACGCTTGCGCAAGATCGCGATAGTTACGTGCGCCAACACTTGTTGGCGCCGTAGCTAATACGGTGCGTCCAGCCGCCGGTGCTTCAGCAAAACGAATTGATCGCGCTATCGCGGGCAATACTTTTACGCCGTAGGTGCTCGGAAGGTCAGCCAACACTGCACGAGCATGTGTGGTGCGACCGTCGTATTGAGTTGGAATAATCCCAGCAACTTTGAGATCTGCATTTGCGAAAGTGCGCACATCACTAATCGTTTGCAGGAGCTGACCAACACCGCGGTGCGAAAGAGTTTCACATTGCAGCGGAATTGCGACAGAGTTCGCGGCGATTAACGCACCGACGGTGACGATGCCTAGCGAAGGCGCACAATCCAGCAAAATCCAGTCATAAGAACTCTGTAACGGTTTCAACGCATCACGCACCGCAAACTCGCGGCCCTTTGATGTGGCAAGTGCTGCATCTGCGTCGGCTAACCGAATTGTCGCCGGGAGAAGATCAACACCTTCACCAGTGTGAATGATGGCGCGCCTCGCAGCTTTACCCTCAACGAGAAGTTCGCGCGTGCACAGTTGCACGTCTTCAGGATCAACACCGAGGCTGAACGTCGCACAACCTTGCGGATCCAGATCAACAACGAGTACTCGCTGCCCGAGTTCAACAAGGGCCGCACCCACGCTCACCACTGTTGTGGTTTTGCCCACCCCACCCTTTTGGTTAGCGAAAGCAAGAACGTGAGCCATCTGCACATTGTGCCGGTATCGACTTACCCTTGGATTTATGCGGTTCACCTACCTCTTGGATGGCGATGCGCGACAACTTCGCGATCTTCGAGCAGAGCTTGCGATCTGGGCTGACCCCGCCACTGGCGTCATTGATGATCTCCTCATTGTGACCAATGAGTTGGCCGCTAACGCCCTGATCTATGGCAGCCCGCCAATCAAGGTTTCACTTCAGGCCTATCAAGACTCCGTACGCATTCAGGTCACCCAGAGCTGCCCCATGACAGGAACATTGCCCCAACTTGCCAGCCCAGGAGGCGAGCGAGGGCGCGGACTCCTGCTTGTGAGCGCCTTAAGCAAGGCCTGGGGCTGGTCATTCAATGGCCGCCAGCTCGTTGTTTGGGCAGTTTTGGCCCTCCCCGGTAACCTTTCACAATGACCACAGCAGCCACACGGGTATTCCTAGCCCGCCTTGCTGGTGTGCGCGTCTTTGATCCCAATGGCGAGCAACTCGGCAAGGTGCGCGACAGCATCATTGTGCTGCGCGCTTCCAACCCACGCCTCACGGGCCTCGTGGTGGAGGTTCAGGCTCGTCGTCGCATCTTTGTGCCGATGTCCAAGGTCACATCTATTGATGCAAATCAGATCATCGTGACCGGCGTCGTCAACCTTCGCCGCTTCGCTAAGCGACCAAATGAAACCTTGCTGACCGCTGAACTCCTTGATCGCACCGTTGATTTAGTGGAAACCGGTGAAATGGTTTCTGTCATCGACGTCGGTGTTGAACGTGATCGCACTCAAGACTGGATCGTTACTCAACTCTTTATTCAAAAAGGTAATAGCGGTTTCCGGCGTCGAGGCGAACGTATTGTCGTTGACTGGGATGAAGTGCGTGGGCTCGCGATTCCTAGCACCACTGATCAGGCTGCAACCACGATGCTCGAGTCAATCGACAACTTGCGCGCAGCTGACATTGCACACCTGCTTCAGGAACTTCCTATCAAGCGTCAGATGGAAATCGCACGCCAACTTAACGATGATCGTCTTGCCGACGTCCTCGAAGAGCTGCCAGAAGATGACCGCGTTGAAATCGTTCAGTTACTTGAAGTAGAGCGTGCAGCAGACGTGATTGAAGAGATGGACCCTGACGATGCTGCGGACTTGATCTCCGAGCTGCCACCAGAGCGAGCTGCGGATTTGCTTGATCGCATGGAGCCTGAAGAGGCTGAAGAAATTCGTCGTTTGCTTTCTTACGATGACTTCAGCGCCGGCGGCATGATGACAACCGAACCAATCGTGATGTCAACGGATGCAACGGTTGCTGATGCGCTTGCTCGCATTCGCAATCCAGAACTTTCACCTGCGCTGGCCTCTCAGGTGTATGTCACTCGTAGCCCGACAGAAACTCCTACGGGCAAGTACCTCGGCACCTGTCACTTCCAACGCCTTTTGCGCGAAGCCCCTGCCACCTTGGTGTCTGCTCTTGTAGACACCGACTTGGTTCCCGTTCGTCCAGAAGCACCACTGAGCCAGGTCACCCGAACTTTTGCTGCATACAACCTCGCCGCACTTCCAGTTGTTGACGAGCATGGTCATTTGCTCGGTGCGATTTCTGTAGACGACGTTATTGACCACATGTTGCCTGAAGACTGGCGCGAGAACGATGGAGATGATCGTGGCTAGCCGCCCAACGCGTCGGGAGACGCGTCTGGATCAGCCATACGAGCGCAGCCGCTCAATGCGCGGAAGTTACGACCCAGAACGCTTTGGGCATATTTCGGAAAAAGTAGCGCGCTACATCGGCTCTTGGGCATTCATTGCCTGGATGACCGTGGTGGTGAGTGCCTGGGTCTTGATTAACACGGTGGGGCCAGAAGCTTGGCATGTTGATCCCTTCCCATTCATTTTCTTGACCTTGTTGCTATCGCTTCAGGCCTCTTACGCTGCGCCGTTGATTTTGTTGGCTCAGAATCGTCAATCTGACCGTGACCGAGTGCAGTATCAAGAAGACCGACTACGCACCGAACGACTGCTCGCGGACAGTGATTACCTTGCCCGTGAGATTGCCGCCCTGCGCTTAGCCTTGGGTGAAGTTGCAACACGCGACTACATCCGTGGTGAACTTCGAGACATGGTTTCAGATCTGCGAGAGCACATTGACTCGTTAAATCTCGATGATGAGCCCGATGCACGGGACCACACGCACGATCAGTAGTGAGGTACGCCTAACATCAAGGCTATGCAACCCAATCTTGACGCTCTCAACGCTGCCCTCGCGACAGTCAATGATCCAGAAATCCATCGCCCGATTACCGAGCTCGGCATGCTCAAATCGGTTGAGGCCGACGATCAAGGTGTGGTCAAGGTTGGCGTCTACCTCACGGTTTCAGGTTGTCCAATGCGCGACACCATTACCGACCGAGTGACCGCGGCTGTGTCGACTGTTGCCGGTGTCACCAAGGTTGAAGTTGAACTTGATGTGATGAGCGATGAGCAGCGCGCTGCGATGAAGAAAAGCTTGCGGGGAGACGAAAAAGAAAACCCATTCAATAAGCCTGGTAACACCACCCGCATCTACGCCATCGCCTCTGGCAAGGGTGGCGTTGGCAAATCGTCAGTCACAGCAAACCTTGCAGCCGCAATGGCTGACATGGGCTTAAGCGTGGGCCTGATTGATGCTGATATTTACGGCCACTCAATTCCACGCATGCTCGACGCCCTTGATGCCCCGACCATGGTCGAAGGAATGATCATGCCGCCAACAGGTTATGGCGTTCGCGTGATTTCGATGCTTGCCTTCAAGCCAGGTGGTGTTACCCAACCGGTTGCTTTCCGTGGGCCAATGCTGCACCGAGCACTTGAACAATTCATCACGGACGTCTGGTGGGGTGACTTAGACGTACTTCTCCTTGACCTTCCACCTGGTACTGGCGATATTGCGATCTCGGCAGCGCAGCTTCTTCCATCTGCTGAACTTGTGATTGTCACAACGCCTCAAATGGCTGCAGCGGACGTTGCAGTTCGCGCCGGCACTCTTGCTGAGCAGACTCACCAAAAGGTTGCTGGTGTTATCGAGAACATGAGCAGTTTCCCTTGCCCTCACTGTGGTGAACCTATGGATCTCTTCGGCACTGGTGGCGGCAAGCTTGTCGCTGACGAAATTACCAAGGTGCTTGGTACCGAAGCACCATTACTCGGTCAGATTCCATTCGACGTTGCGCTTCGCGAAGGTGGAGACGACGGCAAGCCGTTGGTCATAAGCAACCCGGATGCCCCGGCTTCTATGGCCATTCGCGCAATGGCGGAGCGCCTAGGCAAGCGCCCACGTGGTCTCGCGGGCATGTCACTCAATATTTCACCAACGCGTAAGTAGTGAAATACAAGAGGTGAAGTGGGTGCGCTGCTCTTAGGTGGCGTCAGGATCAAACAGCGGCGCATCAGCAGCTGGCTTTTTCGGTGATGCTGGCTCATCTTTGAGCAAGCTTGTGGCAATGCGTTTTGGATGAAGGTCCGCTAAACCTTTGACCGCGTCCATTGCTTCGCTTACATCTAAGCCTGCCGAATCGGCAAGTTCTTGTTTTGCTCCAGCAGCCATCGTGCGAAGTTGCTTGATAAAACGGGCACCGTCGGCTGCGGCCTTGGGCAACTTTTCCGGCCCAAAAATGAGCAGTCCAATCACAGCAAGCGCCATGATCTCGCCGATCCCAATATCAAACATGTCTCAACCCTATGCCGATTACTGTTTGGCTGGCGAAGCACCAAGAGTGACGGTTGCAGTTTGAGCAGATCCACCGCGAGTGAAGGTGACCCTGATCTGATCACCAGGTGCGCGTTCGCGAATAGCAACTACGAGCTCTGTTGAGTCATCGATAACTCGGTCGTCAATTTTGGTGATGATGTCATTGAGTTTGAAGCCTGCTTTATCTGCAGGACCATTACCCGTGATTTTGATGACTTTTGCACCAGGACCAGCGAAGTTCATATCGAGAGAAACACCAATGACTGGCGTTTGTGATGTACCCGTCGCGATGATTTCTTCAGCAATGCGCTTGGCTGAATTTACCGGAATTGCAAAACCAAGCCCGATACTTCCAGCCTCACTGCCGTTCGCCATCGTTGCAATTGCAGAGTTAATCCCGATCACTTGACCTGCTGAGTTCAGGAGAGGACCACCTGAGTTGCCTGGATTAATCGCAGCATCAGTTTGAATCGCATCAATAAATGAGGTGCTATTCGTGTCACCAGTAGTGACAGGTCGATTCAGCGCGCTGATAATTCCTGAGGTCACTGTTCCTGCTAGGCCAAGCGGTGCACCGATTGCCACAACTGCATCGCCAACATTCAGCGCATCTGAATTACCTAAGGTCACTGCTGGGAGCGACCCAGTGTCAACCTTCACCACGGCGAGGTCATACGCCGCATTGGTACCCACAATTTCACCCTGAAGTTTCGTGCCATCAGTGAGCACCACACTGAGCTTGCCTTCATCCTTCACAAGATCAATCACATGATTGTTTGTCAGTACGTAGCCATCGGAACGAAGCACAAATCCCGAGCCACTTCCCTGATCGTTCTTACCCTCAGCCAAAATCGAAACGACTGATGGGAGCACTTGCTGCACCATCGCACCAATGCTGCCTTCTGCAAGTGGGGCCTGATTCTTCGTGGTCTGGGTGATTGACGCGGGTGCACTCACTGCTGACGATCCGTTTTGCTCACCCAAGAGATAACCGCCAAAGCCTGCACCTGCGCCCACTACAGCAGCGGTGATCGCCGCCACCAGAACAGTGCCACCAATGCCCAGACCGCGTTGCTTTGCCACGATTGGCACAAAGGTTGGAGCTGGGTTGACCGGGGTCGTAAATGACTCTGGCTCACTCTCGCTGGTCATGGGGCTCCTCATAAATGGATGGGCACAGCTGGTTTGAGCGTAGACCCATTAGGCTGGCGCTAATTCTCACATCCGCGGAGGTGCGTCATTTCATCGTCCCCATTACCTTCGAAGGCAGCTTGGAACTATGCCGACGAATGGCTCGACGAGTCAGAACAGATTCGGGCTGCCCGAGCCAAGGCCAAGGAACTGGGCTGCACCCCGGTTGCTCCGTCAACGGCGCACACCCTGCGAGTGCTGGCACGTGCCATCAACGCGGAGTCTGTAGTTGAAGTAGGTACGGGAGCCGGCGTCTCTGGCGCTGCGCTGTTGTCAGGCATGTCCGACACCGGCGTGCTCACCTCAATTGACAATGAAGCTGAAATCCAGCGTCTTGCCCGCGAGACCCTCGGCGATCTTGGCTTTGACCATATTCGTGCACGTCTGATCACTGGTCGCGCTCTTGATGTGCTCCCACGGTTGACCGAGAGCGCATACGACCTCGTATTCATCGATGGCGACCGCACTGAGTACCCAGCTGCCCTCACTCTGGCCAAGCGCTTACTGCGCGTTGGCGGCCTGATCGCGTTCGACAACCTCCTCACTGATGGCAGCATCGCTGACCCGGCAAGTCGTAATCCAGAAGCTGTTGCTCTTCGCGATGTGGCACATGCTCTTCGCGACGATGATCACTGGGTTCCAGCCCTTCTCACCGTTGGCGCTGGCTTGCTCGTGGCAATCAAGATTGCTGATTAATTTCAGTATCACTTCACATAAAAACCCCGCTACAGATGTAGCGGGGTTTTTTTTCTGCTTAAGACTAGATCGCGCGGGCTACGAGCGCTGCTTCCTTAATTGCACGCTGCATATCTTGGGAGCCGTTAACATCACCAATGGTGTGATGCGCAATGCCTTCGTCATGAAGGATTTCTGACAGCTCGCGGTTTGGATGATGCCAGTTCACCAGGATCACCGTGTCAGCCGGAATCACCCGCTCTTTGTCTACGTCAATCCAGCGCACAGTTACTGCCTCTGGAGTGATCTTGACCATTTGCGACGCTGGTACGAGTTCCACATCGCCACCGAGCATGATTTCGCGCGACACAGCGGTGGTGACACTTGGAAACGGAACGCGTGCACCTGGCATGTCGGAACGTGTAACCAGAGTGATCTTCGCGCCTTCATCAACCAACTTCAAGGTGGCAGTGATAGCTTCGAAGTTGCCGGTGTCGTCAAACACCACAACATTCTTGCCAATATTCGCGCGGCCGCCATAGCCAAGAACGTCCCATGCAGTGAACACATGCGGAAGGTCTGAACCCGGAATCGAAACACCTGGCACCATGGTTTGTGGAATCGAAGTATCCGCAGTTCCGCCAGTTGCCAAGATGATTTCATCAAAACCGGAATCAACCACCATGTCTGGGTCAACAAATGAGTTCAGCTTGATGGTGACGCCGAGTTCCTTAATTTCCGATTCAAGCCACTGCGTGATGGACGTGAGGTCGGCACGTGCGCGAACTCCACTCACCATAGATGCTTGACCGCCAAGCTCCTTGCGCATGTCATGCAGCTCAACTTCATGGCCGCGAAGAGCCAACGTGCGGGCAGCTTCAAGACCTGCTGGTCCGCCGCCAACGATGAGTACCTTCTTTTTCACTGGAGCTGCTTCTGGCTCCAGGCTCATCCGAGATTCTTGACCAGCCGTGGCATTCACGACGCAACCGAAGTTGCCCGTTGCCGACCCGCCCGTACAACCAATGCTTGTTCCGGTGCAAGGACGAACGCGATGGGCATTTCCGGCACGTGATTTATTCACGATCTCAGGATCTGCGATCGTTGCACGAACCATCGAGACCATGTCTGCCGCACCGCTTTCAACAATGTGGTTCGCGTGATCAAGGGTCATGATGCGCCCGGTAACCATTGTTGGAATATCTAGTGCGCGTGTAACCACTTCGCTGGTTGGCATTTCGTAGCCAAGAGGTGATTCCATTGTTGAGAAAATCTTGCTGAACTTCCAGTACGTGCCAAGCGAAACGCTGATGTAATCAACCTTGTGCTGGAGTAGCTTTGCGATTTCGGCGTAACCATCTGGGCCGATGCCACCAGGCAACACATCGTCAGCCACCAAGCGCAGACCCAGCGGAAATTCTGGTCCGACTTCAGCGCGAACTGCGTCGATTACTTCATTCACAAAACGCAGGCGATTTTCTAGTGATCCGCCGTATTCATCATCACGGAAGTTCAATGCGGTTGAAAGGAACTGCGCGATTAAGTAGCCATGTGCGCCATTGAGTTCAACACCCTGCATGCCACCGCGCTTGACTCGACCTGCAGCAGCACCATAACTGCCAACGATTTCGTCGATCATGTCTTTGGTCAGGGTGCGTGGCACCAAACTCACCGTCGGGTTCGGCACTGGGCCAGATGACCAGTTCTGAATGCCAGGAGCTGAAGGCATCGCTGCACCAAAATGGTTAATTTGCTGGAACAAACGCATGTCATAAGGGGCACAGGCCTCAACCAGCTGCTCGTACCAAGGGATGATCGCATCGGTTGCTGCAACTACCGGAAGTCGAGCTGAGGTGGAATGCACGCCTGCGGCACCAATGACCGAGAGTCCAACGCCACCTGCAGCGCGAACTCGGGTGTAGGCGATCAGATCGTCGAGCGACAGCGACAGCAAATGTGCAGACCGAGCAATACGGTTGGGAACGCTCACGCCTGCGAGCTGCAGCGGGTTAAACAGTGCGTCGTACATTCTTCACTCCTCAAGAGCACCTTCAGTGTGCTTGGCGATCGTATTCGGATCTGCCCTCGAGGCATAGAGGAAACGATATTTTTCTATGAAAAATAGATTCTTTGTTTTCTGGACTCTGCAGTCTGGGAAAAACGAAGAAGGACCGAGGATTGATCCTTGGTCCTTCTTGACGTTAAGTGTTATGCAAATACAGCGAGCAACGCTTCGCCGAGATTCTTCGCTTCTTCGGCATTGAGCTCAACTACGAGCCGGCCACCGCCTTCGAGTGGTACGCGCATGACATAGCCACGCCCCTCTTTGGTGCACTCGAGCGGGCCATCACCCGTTCGTGGCTTCATCGCGGCCATCGCGTGTCCCCTTTCGTATGGAAACCTATTATTCCGGATCCACGAAGTGGTGTTGACCACAGGGTGTGCTTTTTAGGCCTTTTCCCCACGGGTTTCTTCAATAAATCGAGCCAATTTCTTCAAGGAATGGTTCACGCCTGCCACAAAGGCTGGGCGGACCACCGGCCACCCCAGTCGCCCAAGGGCACCCAGGGGTAGATCCAGATCTTCACTCCACAGGAATCGTGAACGGCCATCTGCCAGTTCCACCACCTCCATCACTCCGGTGCCGCGCACAACTCGGCCGGTATGAAGCACATCAACTCGATACGGCTCTTGCCACAACGTGATGGTCATCGTGTCCAAGAAGCCCACCCTGAATCCCAGATGGGCACCAGTAAATGCGCTGAGCTCTGAGCCAACGGAGCGGCCATCACCCTTGGTCACATCAACGGTCGTTCCAACCATCCACTCACCCTGTGCGGCCCAATCAGTAAATGCGGCAAAGACTTCTTCGACGCTTGCAGCTACATCAACACTTGCTCGGACTTCAGTCATGAAACCTGCTCACCTTTGAGTCGTGCATTTTCCGATCGCAATGCATCAATCACTGCATCGACTTCATCCATCCGATACCCACGAAAGGCCACGTCGAATCGCGGATGCTCTGGGTCCACTTCAGGCCGCAGCTGCGCCCCAATTTCAGTCAGGCCATCTCCTCTACCCACGAAGAAGACGAGCACACCAGTGATCACGGCAATCACAATGAACATCAGGGTCATATGGCTATCTCACCATGAGCAGCACACCCAGCACACACCCCCACACCTAAACCTGAAAGGCTGTACCCATGCCATCTCCAGGGTCACTCTTTCTGGGCACCCAAGAATTTAGAATTGATGACCGAGCCATCATGGCAATCGTCAATCGCACCCAAGATTCCTTCTTTAAGGGCGGCTCAACCTTTACCGATGACGATGCGATGGCTGCGGTCACGTTGGCCGTCGAATCGGGAGCTCATGTCATTGATATCGGTGGCGTGAAAGCCGGCCCTGGCGTTGAGATTGATCCGCAAGAAGAGATTAAGCGAACCGCTTCTTTCGTTGCTCAAGTGCGATCGAAGTTCCCAAACGTGGTGATCAGTGTCGATACCTGGCGTGCTGAAGTTGGTCGGGCCGTGTGTAAAGAAGGCGCAGACTTACTCAATGATGCATGGGGTGGCGTCGATCCAGAACTTGCTGAAGTTGCCGCTGAATTTCAGGTTGGGCTTGTGTGTACACATGCAGGAGGCCAGGAACCTCGCACTCGACCGCATCGCGTTGAATACCCAGATGTGATGGCCAGCGTCATTGAGTACACCGTTGGACTAGCAGAACGCGCAGTCAGCCTTGGCGTGCAACCTGATCGCATCATCATTGACCCAGGCCATGATTTTGGTAAAAACACATCACACTCTCTTGAAGCTACTCGACGTTTGGCTGAGATGGTTGCCACTGGTTGGCCGGTCTTGGTTTCGTTATCGCGTAAAGATTTTGTTGGTGAAGCAATCGGAATCACTGATCCAAATGAACGATTGCTAGGAACTTTGGCAACGACCGCGATCTCTTCACACCTTGGCGCCCGCATGTATCGAGTTCACGACGTCGCCGCGACAAAACAAACACTAGATATGGAACGAGCGATTGCAGGAATTACTCGGCCAGTCATGGCACGACGCGGTCTGGCATAACTCCAAATATTTCTAGTTCAGTTCTGGAATGCCCAGCGCGGCGAACGCTTCATCGATTGATTTGGTCCACACGAGTTGCTCAACAGCATGTTCGTGTACAAAGCCCATGTCACGCCAATGTTTGACCTGCTCGCGAAGTAGAGCGAAATCTTCCCAAGGATCCAGCACCACTACTGGCTTGTCATGCATGCGCAGGTGTCGTGAAGTCCAGACTTCCATCAGCTCTTCTAGCGTTCCGATACCGCCCGGTAAACATAAGAAGGCATCTGCCCTGGCGTCCATGATGCCTTTTCGTTCCCGCATATCTGTCGTGACAATCAGTTCCTGCGCGTCATGATCGGCCACCTCGTAGTCGACCAGCGCCTGTGGAATCACGCCGATCGTTGGGCCGCCACCTGCCCGGGTAGCGCGAGCCACCGCCCCCATCATCGATTGGGTTCCACCGCCTGAGACCAAGCCCCAGCCACGAGCAGCAATCGTGCTACCCACCTGCGCAGCAAGCTCCACATAACGCTCAGGGATATAGGGGCTTGAGGCGCAATAAACGCAAAGAAAAAGCACCCCACCAGCCTACGGGCGCCCAGACTTGCTCCATTGCACAGATAGTTGTACATTCAACAAAGTAATTGAACTTTCAACTTTGTAAAGGAAGTAACTCATGGCTGACCTCACCGGCACCACCGGTACCTGGGCAATCGACCCGACCCACACCACCATCGGATTCTCCGTGCGCCATGCAATGGTCGCTAAGGTCCGCGGACGCTTCACCGATTTCGCTGGCACCTTCACTCTCGATGGGGCTAACCCTGCAGCATCAACCGCAGAAATAGTGATCCAGACGGCAAGCATTGACACCGATAACGCTGATCGCGATGCTCACTTGAAGGGTGCAGACTTCTTCAACGTCGAAAACACTCAGCTTCTTAGCTTCAAGTCAACCTCGGTTGCTCAGAAGAACGACACCAACTTCGTGGTCACCGGTGATCTCACCCTCGGCAAGCATTCCAAGAGCATCGACATCGCTTTTGAACTCGTTGGCACCAGCACCGATCCATGGGGCAACGCTCGCATTGGCTTCGAAGGCGAAACAGAAATCAGTCGTAATGATTTCGGCCTTACCTGGAATGCAGCACTTGAAACCGGTGGCGTGCTGGTTGGCGATGCAATCAAGATCACGCTCGACGTCGAAGCAGTGAAGCAGTAACTACTCCTCAGTAGTCAGCCACGCGAACAAACGCTCGTGGCAACTGCGCAACTGCGCAACTGACACCCACTCATCAACTTGATGAGCGATGCTTGGATCCCCCGGCCCGTAATTCAGGGCCGGGGTTCCCAGTGCTGTGAACCTTGCAACATCGGTCCAACCAAATTTCGGTTGTGGATCAACACCAATCGTTTTAACAAACGCAGCCGCGGCCGGTTGATCCAATCCCGGACGTGCAGCATCCGATTCATCAACAAATACAACGTCATATCCAGCAAAGATTTCTTCGACATGAGCTTTGGCTTCACTCAGTGAGCGATCGGGTGCAAATCGGTAATTCACTGTGACGACGCAAGCATCAGGAATCACATTGCCAGCCACTCCACCCTGAATAGCCACAGCATTGAGACCTTCACGGTAGGTCAAGCCATCAACGACTGGAGTACGCGGAACGTACGCAGCTAACCGCGCGAGAATTTCACCTGCCGCGTGAACTGCATTCACACCCATCCACGAACGCGCACTGTGTGAGCGAATTCCAGTGAGGCGAATTTCTGCGCGTAAGGTTCCTTGACACCCAGCTTCGATGCCCGCATTAGAAGGCTCCATCAAAATGGCAAGGGAAGCTTCTAGAAGTTCAGGATCACGATCAACAATGTGTTGCAAACCGTTGAACTGTGTTGCAACCTCTTCACCTTCATAGAAAACGTAGGTGACATCGCGAACAGGATTGGTGACAGTTGCCGCAAGCGACAGGGCAATCGATAGCCCACCCTTCATGTCGCACGCGCCAAGCCCATGCAGGCGGTCGCCGTCGAACCGATGCGGCAAGTTACCGGCGCCGGGCACCGTGTCAAGGTGTCCACCAATGAGCACTCGCTCGGACTTTCCAGTGTTCGTTCGCGCCACCAATGTGTTGCCGTGACGCACCAGCTGCAGATGTGCGCAGCCTTCCAGGGCACGCTCTACCAAGTCAGCAAGGTGACCTTCATGATGTGATTCAGATGGCACGTCGATCACAGCCGCCGTCAATACGGCGATGTCTGTTGATAGGTCTAATACGGTCACACGAGTACGGTAGTCGTCATGTCTTCTTCACCTGTTGAACTGTCCGCTGTTTCTGGTCCGGCTTCTGCCATGGGCCTTGCCACGATTGCTGGCGACACCATTCTTGATGTCTGGTACCCAAGCCCAGCTCTGTCGGCCACGCCAACGGATGTGAGCGGTTTGAGTAATGCCATCGACAGCGATGCCGTGCGTATGGTCCGCGTGGAAACAGTGGTGACCACAATTGCTGATCTTGCCGCTGCGCCAGTGGATGCAGCAGACGCCTACCTACGCTTGCACCTGCTCTCCCACCGCCTGGTCAAGCCACGCACCATCAATCTTGACGGCATCTTCGGCCTGCTGGCCAACGTGGCCTGGACCAACCTTGGCCCGGTCGCTATTGATCACTTGAGCGAGGTTCGGCTGCGTGCCCGGGCAAAGGGCCTCCATGTCACCGTGTTCAGCGTCGACAAGTTCCCACGCATGGTTGATTACGTCGTGCCATCAGGTGTGCGCATTGCAGACGCCGACCGCGTACGCCTTGGCGCCCATGTAGCCAGCGGCACCACGGTGATGCACGAAGGGTTCATCAACTTCAATGCCGGCACTCTTGGGGCCTCCATGGTTGAAGGCCGCATCTCTGCCGGCGTCGTTGTCGGCGATGGCTCAGACATCGGTGGCGGTGCATCCATCATGGGCACCCTTTCCGGCGGTGGCAAAGAGGTTGTCACTATCGGTGCTGGCTCACTCATTGGCGCGAATGCTGGTGTTGGCTTGAGCCTTGGTGACAACTGCATCGTTGAAGCCGGCTGCTACGTCACTGCTGGCTCAAAGGTAACCATGCCTGATGGCACGGTTGCTAAGGCAAAGGAAGTTTCTGGCCACGACAACTTGTTGTTCCGTCGTAACTCACAAACCGGTGCTATCGAAGTGGTGTCACGCACTGGTTCATGGGGCGGTTTGAACGCTGCACTCCATGCGAACGACTAACTCAATGCATATGGGCTGAAGTCGAGGGCGCAACCGTTGCCTTTGACTTAGGCGCAGCAGCATCTTTTGATGCAACGACGAGTACCTCTGGACGAGGTGTCAGCGGAGGCGAGGGAACATTCGCGGTCGCTGGTGCGTATTTATCATTCCAGTAATAGGAAGAACCTGGACACAACTGCATCACACTCATGCCATATGTGCCTGGTGTTGTCGGCCAGTCGACGGAAATCGGAAAGAACGTTGCCGTTCCAAATGGAATTGGTACACCTTGATTTTTCCAAGTGATGTGCCAACCGCCCTTTGATTGCTTGGTGACCGACGAAGTCCACCCTGCTACTGCTTGCGGCTTCACTGCCCGCCAAGGAGCACCAACGAAAGCTTCCACTTGCAGTGTGGGTTCAGATGGTAGACAGCCATGTTGAATTTCGAGCGTCATCACACTGGACTTTCCCGCAACGGCACTCACACCTTTTAAGTCGATGATGCCATGCGCTGAGGCAGGCGAAGCTACTGTGCACACCACCAGGAGCGCACCTAGTACTGAACCTGTAACCGCAACGGAAATTCGCTTCACCATGTGCCTGAATGTAACAGGACCAAAAACTTGAATGAATTAACGCCCGGTGATCGCTACGTAATCGCGCTTGTCTGAGCCGATGTAGACCTGGCGTGGTCGACCGATCTTCGTGGTTGGGTCTTCCACCATTTCACGCCACTGCGCAACCCAACCTGGCAAACGGCCAAGTGCGAACAACACAGTGAACATGTCGGTTGAGAAACCCATGGCCTTATAGACGATGCCGGTGTAGAAGTCCACATTTGGGTACAACTTGCGTGACACGAAGAAGTCATCGCTCAATGCAGTGGCTTCCAGCGTCCGAGCAATTTCCAGCAGCGGATCTTCAACGCCGAGGGCATCAAGCACGTTATCAACGTGACCCTTGACGATTGCTGCACGTGGGTCATAGCTCTTGTAGACGCGGTGACCAAAGCCCATGAGCTTTACGCCGTCTTCCTTATTCTTCACTTTGGTGACGAAGTCAGCGACATCGCCGCCTGCATCAGAAATATCTTGGAGCATCTCCATCACCGCTTGGTTAGCACCACCATGAAGTGGGCCAAAGAGCGCTTGGATGCCTGCAGCAACCGAGCCGTACACATTTGCATCTGCTGAACCAACCATGCGAACAGTAGAAGTTGAACAGTTCTGCTCGTGATCAGCATGGAGCAAAAGAAGTGTGTCTACTGCGCTGACAACTGCTGGGTTCAACGAAGGAGCAACGCCGGCCTTGCCAAAGGTCATGTTCAGGAAGTTCGCAACATAACCAAGGGATGGATCTGGATCGACGAAGGCCTCGCCCTGTGTGTGCTTGTAAGCGTAAGCAGCCAACGTTGGCAAAGCACCAAGCAAGCGGAGGGTAGAAAGCTGAACGCCAGCCTTATCCGCTGGATCAAGTTCATCCTGGTAGTACGTGGAAAGCGCTGAAACCGCGGCCGACAACATCGGCATTGGATGTGCACTGGTTGGGAAACCTGCAAAGAGGTTCTTCAGCCCTGCCGGAACTTCACGATGCTTGTCGATCTCAGCTTCAAAGGCAGTGAGCTGTGTTGCAGTTGGAAGTTCACCATTGATCAGCAGGTAAGCCGCCTCCAAGAACGTTGACTGCGCAGCCAACTGCTCAATTGGGTAACCGCGGTAACGAAGGATGCCTGCATCGCCATCGATATATGTGATGGCTGACGAACATGCAGCGGTGTTCATGAAGCCGTAGTCCAGCGTTACGTGCCCGGTGGTCTTCATGAATGGCGCGATGTTGAGCCCTGGCTCACCAACGGTGGACGGGACCTCAGGAAGATCTAGTTCGCCACCTGGGTATTTAACTGCATATTCAGACACGTTCGCTCCTTCTCAGCACGCTGACCCTACCGACTCCAACGGGGCTGCACTACTTGAGTGTCGTATGGGGAGAGTCACATAGCCAGGCGAGCCGGAATCTGGCCAATGGCCTCATCGGTTCCGGTTAATGCGATACGCACGTGATTGGCCCCAGCCACCCCATAAAAGTCACCGGGAGTGACCACAACTCCTCGATCAGCAAACCAGGAAACGGTGTCCCAGCAGGGTTCGCCTCGGGTAGCCCAGAGGTACAGGCCCGCCGCGCTGTCGTCAATCGTGAAGCCAGCACCTTCGAGAGCACCCTTGAGAAGCTCACGGCGGGCTCGATAGCGCTCGCGCTGAACTGCCACATGTGCGTCATCGGCATAGGCAACAGCGGCTGCGTGTTGTACCGGAGCCGGAACCATCAGCCCTCCGTGCTTACGCACTTCAAGCAATTGCTTGATGATCACTGGATCGCCCGCAGTGAAGCCGAATCGGTAGCCAGCAAAGTTTGAGCGCTTGGAAAGTGAGTGCACTGCCAACAATCCCTGATGATTTTCACCGCATACCAAAGGATTCAAGATCGACACTGGCTGTTTGGTCCAAGCCAATTCGTAGTAGCACTCGTCGCTGGCAACAATCGCGCCAATGGTACGGGCGTGCTCAACAATCGTGCGCATCCGCTCATCGGTAAGCACATGGCCAGTTGGATTTCCAGGGGTGTTTAACCAAATCAAGGCAGCATCGTCAATGAGTTCTGGCTCGTCTGTTGCAGTCACTCGTGCTCCACACAGTGCAGCACCAACGGCATAGGTTGGATAGGCAATCTTGGGAATAACGATGTGATCTTCAGGACCAAGCCCGAGCAAGGTCGGCAACCAAGCGACAAACTCTTTTGATCCGATCGTTGGCAAAATCGCGGCCGCGTCAACAGTTGCGCCCAAAATGCGAGTCATCCAAGCCGCACAAGATTCCCGCAAATCCAAGGTGCCAACAGTGGTCGGATAGCCAGGTGCATTCGCTGCTTCGATCAACGCCGCTTGAATGATCTGCGGAGTTGGATCAACGGGAGTTCCAACCGAGAGATCAACGACACCGCTTGGGTGCGTTGCTGCACGCTGCGCATAGGGAGCCAACAGATCCCAAGGGAAATCTGGAAGTTCGTGGGCCTTGCCCATGTTTAGTGTTCGTGCTCCTGTGGCGGCAACGCTGCAACAACAGGCACATCGAAGGTCTGCGCGCCAAGCTTTGCTGCTCCACCTGGACTGCCGAGCACATTGAAGAACTCTGCGTTTGCCGCCGTGTAAGCAGTCCACTCTTCAGGAACGTCGTCTTCGTAGTAGATGGCTTCCACCGGGCACACTGGCTCGCAGGCACCGCAGTCCACGCACTCATCTGGCTGGATGTAGAGCATGCGTTCGCCTTCGTAGATGCAGTCGACCGGGCATTCTTCAATGCAGGCCCTGTCTTTGAGGTCAACACACGGCAACGCGATGACGTAGGTCATCTTTTCCTCCAGCAGTTATAGGAATGAGCAAGGACAAACTTACACAGGCTTGGTCACACTCGTTGCTAAGACCTCGCAGGAGCAGCGTCACCCGCACCAGGAGTCACTGCTGGCACCTTCGTTGAGACCCTTGAAGGCGCTGGGGTTGCGCCAGAGGCTGCCGGAGTAGGCGTCGGGCCAAACTGAGTTCCTGGTTTTTTCTTTTCCTTGCCACAGATCACTTCTGGGGATGGCTTGTATTTCGTCGTGATGGTCTCGCGCTTCACTTCGACACCATCTTTATAGAAGACCCGATCAACATCGATCGCGAAGCCCTCCATGCCACCCTGTCCAAGACAGGTGTCTGACTCGTCATAAATCGTTTTGAACGGCTTGATATCTCGCCGTGGACCGAACTCAGCTTTGATGTCGCTAAACACCGGGACACCCCAGAAAGAAACCGTGACGGAAGTACTCGTCGCAGAGGCCTGGATATAGACCGGAGTGTCGTAAGGGTTCTTAAACTTCATGTCGAAGATTCCCCAAGCCACCGTTGCTTCCAAACCGGCCTTGTAGCGCGAGATATAAATTGAATGCGCAATGACTTGTTCTGGTTCCATACCGGCATAGAACGCAGCCGTCCACGTTGTTGTGGTTGCCGTTGAAACACCACCGCCAAGTTCTTGGGAAAAGATTCCACCTTGGCCGATCACAAATCCAACTGTGTAACCGTTCGCGACAGTGCGTTCTTTAATCGTGTCATTCATTGAAAATGTCGCGCCTGGCATTACGACGGTGCCATTTACTCGACGAGCAGCCTCACCAATGTTTTGCTTCCGGTATGCCGCGTACGGAAAATTCTGCGTGAATGACGAGAGCTTTGCAGTGACACCAAGCTCTTGGGCTGCTTGAGTTGATAATGCTGGTTCGCGCACGCCAATGGTTACGGGAGTAACACGAGCGGGTGGAGTCTTATCAATGACACTGCCAACCGCAGTGGCGAGATCTTCATCAGAGACACCCTTGCCAACCTTGCCTGGCACCACGATGACTTTTCCATCTTGGGTTTCAAAATATGCAGAACGACCAGCTGTTTCAACAGGTTCTAGTGCACTAGCAATCGCCTTGTGTAAAATTGCGCCGTCAAGCACAGGCACTAAAACACCATTTTCTGCGCCAAAACTTAAAGACCGCGCAATCGCGCGCTTAACAATTTTCGCTTTGATATCGCCCGTTGTCACATACACAGGAGCGCTCACTGCCTGCGTTGCTTGGGTCTTCGCAGCGGCTAATGCGGCATTACTCACAGTCGGTTTTGAGTCGGCCGGAACAACACTGACCTTGTTGCTGCCCATGGCAAACGCTTGTGTAATTGATGTAGCTGCAGCTGCACGATCAATTTCTTTTCCAGACTGACCGTCAATTTCAACAGGCATCAATCCCTTCATCTTGATCGTTGGCTCAACAGACGGATGATCAACCACCGTTGCGATTCCATCAACTTGAGCAATCAAAGAATCGTTATCAACGAGAACCACAGGATCAAGAGTGCGCTGAGTGAAGAAATTGCCGATGACTGCGAAAGGGTTGTACGTGTGCTCTGCTGCTTGAGCCAACGTGGCATCGAGGTCAAAACTCAAGCCCGCATCTGATGGAAGGATGGCGAAGGTCTTGCGACCGCTCGTCACCGTGATAGGGGCTTTGGTCTGGGCATCGAACTGATTCGCAAGTGCCACTTTTGCTTCAGCTACTGACATCCCTCCAATGGGGGCGCCCATCACGGTAGTGCCCCGAGGAATTCCAGATCCTGTCGAAACCAAGGCAATGAGATAGATGAGAACAATGGCACCTAAAACCGAACCACCGATGATGAGGGAACGTCGTGACTTCAGTACCGACCACTGAATGTGGCGCTCTTCAGACACGGATCAAACCCCCAGATAATTAGCCAAGTGTTCTGAGATCGTAAGCGACGCACACTCGAACTTCGCGCATGAATCAATCCATGGGCGCGTGGACCTAGATGGCCTGTGCATCCTCGAATACATCATTGCGATCAGATAACACAGGAAAGGTCATTGCCGCAGCACCAATAACGACGCCACCAAGTAAGTACACCCACTGGCGTCCACCGCCTGAGAGTGCGAGGTCCCCCGATGGACTCTCTCCAGCCATCACGACCGTTGCCAAGATCCAGCCAAGGAATGCCGACATCGCACCCCAACGACTCATCACAAACCAAGCACCGCCACGAATCACGAATGCAAGCACGACGATCACCAGCACCATGCCCCACGGCACCACCAGCAAACCCCAAGGAACGTTGATCACAAAGCGATCAGCCTGAACGAATGCTCCGATCAGGCCTACGAGCAAGCCTGCCCCAATCGCCGCGAGGGAGCGAAGAAACTGGGTCACTGCGTAACTCCAGAGAAAAGATCCAGCTCACGTCCATCAACAAGCTCGCCGAGTTCTCCTACCGCCAAGCGGTAGTACTCCGTGCCGAACACCTGCGATCCCAAGTTGTTCGAGAGTGCAAAGAAGCCGCCATCAACACTGACCTGGGTTGCATGGGCGCGAAGGGCATCCATTTTTGCGTTCAAGAACTCAGGGCCGGTGATCTCCGTGGTAATCAGCGCATCCTCGGTTGCGAATGGCAGATCATCAGGATCTAACTCAGCAAAGCCAGTTGTTTCCCCCGCTGCACGCAAGGCTTTGATGCCTTCGCGCAAGACATTCTTAGACATTGCGGTCCAATAAATCTTCTGGATCTTCCAAGGCACACCAAGCTCTGGCTTAAATCCTTCAACTGCGGCCAACATTGCCGCGTAATGCGTAATGCGATGGGCCTGCAAATGATCAGGGTGGCCATAGGAGCCGAAATCGTCATAGGTGATTGCAACTTGAGGGCGAGTTTCTCGAATCACTTTGACGAGTTCGATTGACGCTTCAAGAAGGTCTGCGCGCCAAAAACATTCTGGCTTTTCATTTGGAGGCGTGCCGATCATTCCTGAATCGCGAAAACGCCCAGGCCCACCAAGCAAACGCCAATCGGTGATGCCCAATTCCTTCATCGCTGCAGCAAGCTCTTGCTGACGGTGCTCCCCGAGACGGTCGTCTTTATCTGCTGCGAAATGAGCAATATCAGGAAGCAGAATCTCGCCTTCCTCACCCAGCGTGCAGGTCACCAATGTGACTTGAGCGCCCGCTGCGGCGTACTTGGCCATGGTGATACCGGTGGCAATTGATTCGTCATCAGGATGCGCATGGACAAGGAGGAGTCGCTGGGTCACCCATAGAAGGTACCTTGCTTCCTGTGAGCACCAATGCAGCCGCCGAGAGCTACCCCCGCCAACGAGCCCGAACCCGCGGCTTTCAACTCGGACGCCCTCGTAATTTCCATCTCCTGACGGATCGGGTGCTCTTCATCCGGAGTGCCTCCGGCATCGACGCAGCCGGGTCGCTGTGGAGCCTTGACCTCAACTCAGGTATCGAAACCTGCATCGTCGATGTGCGCACCGACATACCTAGCAGCACTGACAACGACCTCCCGGCCGCCGAAAAGGCCCGTCGCGAACGCATGCGCGAGGTCACCGGTGGCATCACTGCGTACAGCGTTGATTCGACTGGAAGCTTCGCTGCTTTTGCCGTGAATGGCATCCCATTCATCGTTGACCTTTCCGATAACTGCGTTCGCGCACTTCCTGCACCTGGCCCGGTTGTTGATCCACGTATTCATCACGCAGGCAGCGCGGTCGCATACGTGATTGATCGATCGATGTATGTCACTGCGATCAATGCCGATGCAGCGACTTGCATTGCGCAAGCTGAACATGAACACGAAACCTGGGGCCTTGCAGATTTTGTCGCAGCCGAAGAGTTGGCTCGTTACCGTGGATTTTGGTGGTTACCGGAATCTGAAGGTTCACTTCTTGTCGAACGCTTTGATGAAAGTAATGTCGATGAGTGGTGGATTGCCGATCCTGCGCAGCCTGGCCTTGCGCCGCAATCGCGACGCTACCCTGCTGCTGGCACCACAAATGCTGTTGTTGAACTTTGGGTGATCAACTCCATTGGCGAACGCAAGCAAGTCATGTGGGATCTTGACGCATTTCCCTATCTGGCAACCGTTTCACCCTCAAAGCATGGCACCGTTCTTGAGTTGCTCAATCGCGAGCAAAACCTCGTGAGTATCCAACTACTGAATGCCGCGACTGGGGAACTCACTGAGCTTCAATGCCGCACCGACACGGCGTGGATTGACGTGATGCCTGGAGTGCCAAGCATTGATTTCGATCAACAACTGCTTGAAATCGTGAATGATGAAGCAACAGATACGTATCGCTTGGCTC
>CAFBMO010000020.1_pt1 | contig 20759 bp, 18 predicted proteins | sample 7268821 | NCBI WGS metagenome assembly CAFBMO01 (sample SAMEA6814065, study PRJEB35770) | freshwater metagenome | biome: Freshwater; feature: Freshwater reservoir; material: water | place: Czech Republic | collected 2017-05-23 | depth 30m m
CATCCGTGGTGCTGAAGTGAGCAGCAACATCGCGAGCTTTCGCGCGAGCAAGCTCTAAACACAGATCAACTGGGGCAATTGGAGCAAGTGATGCTGCGAGTTCCTCTTCATCAACATGGCTCACCACGATCTGTGGCGTGACTCCTGCATTTGCTAACAACATGCGTCGAGCAGGTGAGGCTGAAGCAAGAACCAGTGATGTCACGATGCTCGCAGACTTATGAAAGTACAGACGCACGCCAAGCAGTTGCGCTTGGTCGTGGAGTTTTCAACAAGTTGCGCGTGTGATCACTCCACGCATTCAAACCCTTTGGTGCAGCTGGTGCTTCATGCGAACTCGCCACGATCGCAAGGATCAGGGCAAGTTCTTCATCCGTGGGGTTACCAGAGATAACACGAAGGACCGGGCGCTTTGGCTCGTTACTATCGCTCATTACAGCGGAATATTTCCGTGCTTACGAGCAATGCGAGTCACTCGCTTGTTACGCAAGTTGCGCAACGCACGAATGATCACGATGCGAGTGTCATGTGGCTGAATCACGCGATCAACATAACCACGCTCTGCGGCACGGTAAGGATTTGCCAGCTGCTCTTTGTATTCGTCAATAAGCTCTGCACGCTTGGCAACTGGATCTGCAGCATCAGCAAGCTCTTTTCGGTACAAGATGTTTGCTGCACCCTCAGCACCCATCACTGCAATTTCTGCAGTTGGCCACGCGAGGTTCAAGTCTGAGCCAAGGTGCTTGCTCGACATCACGATGTACGCGCCACCATAAGCCTTACGAGTAATGACGTTAATCATTGGCACTGTTGCTTCCGCGTATGCATAGATCAGCTTTGCGCCACGGCGAATGATGCCTTCCCATTCTTGGTCGGTGCCCGGCAAGAAGCCTGGTGTGTCCGTGAGGCTGATGATTGGGATGTTGAAGGCATCACAGGTGCGAATAAAGCGTGCTGCCTTTTCGGATGCTGCGATATCGAGCGTGCCAGCGAACTGCATTGGCTGGTTGGCAACAATGCCAACACTGTGACCTTCTACGCGACCAAAGCCAACCACGATGTTTGGTGCGAAGAGCGACTGAATTTCCAAGAACTCACCATCATCAAGGATCTGCGAGATCACGCGGTGCATGTCGTATGGCTGGTTGGGTGAATCTGGGATGAGTGAGTCGAGCGCATAATCATCTTCATTGAGTTCAAGATTCACTGCAGTGTCGAAGATTGGCGCATCTTCAAGGTTGTTGCTTGGCAAGTAGCTCAGCAATGCACGCAGGTAGTCGATCGCTTCTTCTTCGCTTGGCGCCATGTGGTGAGCAACGCCGGACTTCACATTGTGCGTTTGCGCGCCACCGAGTGCTTCCATCGCAACGTCTTCGCCAGTCACGGTCTTGATGACGTCTGGACCTGTGATGAACATGTACGAGGTCTTCTCAACCATGATTGTGAAGTCAGTAATTGCTGGTGAGTACACCGCGCCACCAGCACTTGGTCCCATGATCATCGAAATCTGAGGGATCACGCCAGAGGCCGCAACGTTGCGCTTGAAGATTTCGCCGTAGAGCGCAAGGGAGGCGACACCTTCTTGGATACGTGCGCCACCTGAGTCGTTCATGCCAATGACTGGACAGCCGGTCTTGAGCGCAAGGTCCATGACCTTGACGATTTTCTCTCCGACAAGGGCCCCGAGCGAACCACCGAAGGTGGTGAAGTCTTGAGCGAAGACGCAGACCGGGCGGCCATCAACGGTGCCGTAGCCCGTGATGACTGCATCGCCAAGTGGGCGGGACTTCTCTTGCCCAAAGTCAGTTGACTGGTGACGGGTGAGCTGGTCTACCTGCTGGAAGGAGTGCTCATCGAGCAGCATTTCAATGCGCTGCATCGCCGAGAGCTTGCCGCGCTTGCTTTGCTTGGTGATCGCCTCTTGCTGGCGACCATCAATTTCAGCCTCGTACTGGGCAAGTACTGCACCTCGACCCGCGGTGGTGTTGCGGTCGATGGCACTTGAATCTTTTGCTGCGGCGCTCATTGGCCCTCCTCGCGCGTTACCTTATCGGCGTGAGCGATAAAGATGCGCGGACTGTCCTGAACGTCACAAGCCTCCAGGCTGCCCTAGACGCCGCGGGCTGGGCTGGCCCCATGCCCACAGTGCTGGACACCACTGAATCCACCAATAACGACGTAGCCCGTCTGGCAGCTGCCGGAGCAGTTGAGGGCGCCTGCATCGTGGCTGAGCATCAATCCCAAGGGCGGGGGCGCCAGGCCCGAGATTGGGTAAGCCCTCCACATGCTGGGCTGTGGATGTCGGTACTCATTCGCCCCAAAGACATGCCTCGTGACTCGTGGACCTGGCTACCCCTGCTGGCAGGGCTAGCCGCCAGCGACGCGGTCAACTCGATTGCCCAAGTACCGACGCAGGTGAAATGGCCAAATGACCTTGTGGTGATCGCAGACCATGGCAAACATCAAGGCAAGCCCTTCAAACTCGCCGGCATATTGAGCGAAGCCATTGATGACAGCACGGTGGTGCTGGGCATCGGTATCAATGTGTCGCTGACAAAGGAAGAGTTGCCGATTCCGACGGGAACTTCGATCACCTTGGAGCGCGGTGTGGTCAATAGGGAAGCGCTGATGGCACAGGTGTTGGTGAACCTCGTGGCACGCCTTGAACAGTGGCGGGCACGTGATCAAGACTTAGTCCACGACTATCGCGCGGTGTGCGCCACGATCGGGCGCACTATTGAAGCCACGTTGCCCGGTGACAAGGTGATCCGCGGGGTCGCGGTACAGGTGGATAACGACGGACATTTAGTGATTGAAGTTGGGTCCGACACGGTAATTGTCACCGCTGGCGACGTCATTCATGCAACGATCTGACCGTGGCCTATCCAGCAAAGCTCCTTGCCCCCGGTGAAACAATCGTTTATGAGCTCAAACCCCACTGGCGCGCGCTGATCGTTCCGTTTTTTTTCTTCCTGATAGAACTGTTCTTGCTGACCTGGTTGCTCATGGCAATTTCCGGAAGCATTCCACGATGGATCATCGCGGTTGTCTTCGTGCTCGTGGTGGTGGTGTGGTCGATCATTCCGTTCTTGCGTTGGTTAACCACGCAATATGTGTTTACTGATCGGCGCATCATCGTTCGCAAGGGCTTGATCACCAAGCAAGGTAAAGATATGCCTTTGTCGAAAACCAACAACATTGCTTTCAATCAGGGTCTCTTAGGTCGCATCTTGAACTTTGGCAACCTTGATATTGATTCTGGCAACGTTGATGGAAGTTTGCTCATCAACGATGTGCCAAACGTGGAAGAGATACAACGGGATGTCTATCGCTTAGTGGAAGAAGACGAAGCGCGTCGGCGTACCGGCGGAGCATAAGGAAGACGTTGCTTAGATCAAGGTAGACGCGTCGCGCTCGGCAAGTTCTTGGTCGGCAGGGTTATCGGGAACAGCAGGGAAGACCCACTTGCGGTAACTCCAAAAGCGAAACAAGGTGCCAAGGCCAAGGCCAATCACATTCGCGCTGAGGTTGTCGGCAAGTGCACTGGTGAGACCTAAGACATAGTGAGACAGGTACAGGCAGCTCACTGAGATCAGCATGCCCACGCCATTGAGAAGAAAGAACATGACCAGCTCGCGGCTCATATGCGTGCGCCCACGATGACGGAAGGTCCAATAGCGGTTGCCGAAGTAGGCCACCACTGTTGCGACGGCGACGCTGACGATTTTGGCGCTGATTGGGCGATCGAACATTGGGCCCTGGCCACCGGCAAACCGAAGCAGGTTGAACAGGCCAATATCCACGACCAGTGCCACCAAGCCCACGGCGCCAAATTTGGCTACCTCACGAAACAAGGCTTCAAATTGCTCCTGAAACCCGTGAATCAAGCGAACGAGAGCGTTCGATGAGGCGTCGGCAGGCATTCGGGAAGCATAGGTCACCACGAACAGCATTTTTCGAGGGATTCGTGAGCGGCTAGGGTTTGCTAGTGAAGCAACTCGACGGCGCCCCAATAGTGGGCATGATCGGTGGCGGGCAACTGGCTCGTATGACCGCCGAAGCCGCCACAGCCTTAGGCATAGGTTTTCGAGTGCTCGCAGCGACCGATACCGATCCTGCAGCCCAAGTAGTGCGTGATGTGCGTATCGGTTCCCATGAGGATCGCGAAGCAGTGCTTGCCTTTGCTCAAGGCTGCGATGTCGTTACCTTCGATCACGAGCATGTGCCAACTGACATTCTCAAAGAGCTCGCAGCACTTGGTGTTGAAGTACGCCCGAGTGCCAGTGCTTTAGCCCATGCCCAAGACAAACTCCATATGCGTCAAGCACTCACCAAGATGGGTGCACCAAGCCCTGCCTGGGCAAAAGTTGAAACGTCTGACGATGTGGCGAAATTTGCTGCCGAAAACAACTGGCCTGTAGTGCTCAAGACTTCACGCGGAGGTTATGACGGCAAGGGTGTGTGGGTGATCGACGATGTCGACCAAGCAAGAGCCGTGATGGCGACGCCGCTTGCGAAAAATTCGTTGTGGCTAGTAGAGCAATTCGTTCCATTTGTTCGTGAACTATCTGCTCAAGTCGCGCGGTCACCGCATGGTCAAGCCGTTGCCTACCCAGTTGTGCAAACAAAGCAAACCAATGGCATCTGTACAGAAGTCATTGCACCGGCTCCTGGCTTAAGTGACGAGCTTGCTTTGAAGGCGCAGCAAATTGCTCTACGCATTGCGCAAGAGCTTGATGTGGTGGGCATGCTCGCTGTTGAACTCTTTGACACTGGCGATGCGATCGTGGTGAACGAACTCGCCATGCGCCCGCATAACTCAGGTCACTGGTCTATCGAAGGCGCAGTCACGAGCCAATTCGAAAACCACCTGCGCGCAGTGCTGGATCTCCCACTCGGAGATCCAAGCACTCGATCAGCAGCCGTAGTGATGGTGAACGTGCTCGGTGGAACGGTCGGCAATCTTTATTCCGCGTACCGACACGTGTTTGCTCGTGACCCTGAACTCAAAGTGCATCTTTATGGCAAAGAAGTAAAGCCAGGGCGCAAGGTTGGTCACGTGACTTTGCTGGGCGACAATGCTGACGAATTACTCGTTCGCGGGCGCCATGCAGCAGACTATTTCTCTGGGACCATCAATGAATAAAGGAGACACCATGGCTACTCAGCCATTAGTAGGTATTTGCATGGGCAGTGATTCAGACTGGCCAACGATGCAGGCCGCCGCCGATGCTCTTGATGAGTTCAACATTGCCTATGAAGTCAACGTGCTTTCAGCTCACCGCATGCCATTGGAAATGGTGGAGTATGGCAACAAGGCTGTTGATCGCGGGCTCAAAGTAATCATTGCTGGCGCCGGTGGGGCTGCGCACCTTCCAGGGATGCTCGCCTCGCTCACTCCGATTACCGTGATCGGTGTTCCTGTTGCTGTCGGAACATTGGATGGCATGGATTCACTACTTTCCATTGTTCAGATGCCAGCCGGCGTTCCTGTTGCCACTGTTGCGATCGGCAACGCGCGCAACGCGGGATTGCTTGCGGTGCGAATGCTCGGAATTGCTGATGCTGAACTCGTTGACTCAATGGTTGAGTTCCAAAACGAACTCAATGCAGCAGCAAAAGCAAAGGGCGCAAACCTCAAGCGGTAAATCTGCACCTTTGTAGCAGAAAAACCAATTACGCGTTTGGTCGGCCAAGTGCTCGATAAGTGAAGCCTGCATTACGCCAAGCCTGCGGATCAAGAGTGTTGCGTCCGTCAATGATGTGGCGCGAATTCACAACCTTGGCAACTGCTGCGGGGTCGAGTTCGCGGTATTCATTCCACTCTGTGCCGTGGATGATGAGGTCAGCGCCATCGAGGGCTTTCAATACATCTTGTTCATAGGCCATGTTTGGGTACACCCGAGCTGCGTTGGCTAAGCCCTTTGGATCATGCACCTTCACTTTGGCACCGGCGTTGCTCATCGCAACCGCGATATCCAGTGAAGGTGAATCGCGCACATCGTCGCTGTTTGGTTTGAATGTTGCGCCAAGCACCGTGACGGACTTACCTACAAACTCACCACCAAGCACTTTGCGGGCAAGATCAACTGTGTGAGTGCGGCGACGTAAGTTGATTTGATCAACTTCTCGAAGGAACATCAATGCTTCATCAGCACCAAGCTCACCGGCACGCGCCATAAATGCGCGAATGTCCTTTGGTAGACAGCCACCGCCGAAGCCAAGGCCAGCAGCCAAGAATCGATTGCCAATGCGCGGGTCATATCCAATTGCTTGAGCAAGCTCTGTGACATCTGCTCCAGCAGCCTCACACACTTCTGCCATTGCATTAATGAACGAGATTTTTGTTGCCAAGAATGAGTTGGCGGCAACTTTGACTAATTCAGCAGTTGGAAAGTCAGTCACCAAAAATGGAGTATTGATTTCCAGGAGTGGGGCGTACACCTCACGAAGGAGATCTTCAGCACGCTGACTGCGTACGCCAACCACCAAGCGATCAGGGCGCAATGTGTCTTCAACTGCGAAACCTTCACGTAGGAACTCTGGGTTCCAAGCAACTTCAACGCCTGTTGCAGCTGTTGCTTTCAGCCGCAATTCAATTTCGTTGGCTGTACCAACGGGAACCGTGGATTTACCCACAACGAGCGAGTTTGGCTTTAAGTAAGGGGCTAGCGCTTCTACTGACCCAAAGACCTGAGACATGTCGGCCTTCTGAGCGCCGGCAAGTTGGGGGGTGCCCACGCAGATGAAGTGAATGTCCGCGAATTCGGCAGCTTCTTGAATAGAGGTGGAAAAGTGCAGGCGTCCAGCTGCGATATTTCGCTCAAGGACCTCGTCGAGCCCTGGCTCATAGAACGGGACTTTCCCGGTCTGAAGGATGGCGACCTTATTTGGGTCAACGTCGATACCAATGACCTCAAACCCCAGTTCAGCCATGCAAGCCGCGTGGGTGGCTCCGAGGTAGCCGGTGCCAATAACTGAGAGTCTTAAGGTCATGATGCAAGGCTACCGGCGAGAACGTCGGATACCCCTCTACGCTGGCCCATGTGAGCAATCCCTTAGCCCTAGCGCGTGCCCAAGCCAAGCAGATCAAGCGGGGACCTGTGCCAGGGTTGCCGGAAGGAATCACTCTCAAAATTAAGCCAACAATGTGGCTTGTCAAAGGCGACAATATTGATTCGTTGTCACAACTGGCGGTGATGATCGTCGGTGGCCCAGAAATCACCCGGATTGATGTGCGCTTGAAGTCATGGACCCCACCAAAGGGTTGGGCTGGCGCGCCAAAGCTCTCCGGTATCAAGTCTCTTTGGCTGCATGGCCACGGAGACGGCATTTTGCTCGAACTGGTCACTGTAGAAAAAACTGATCCCGCACTCCTCATCGGTGCAGCGGTGCGAGTACTCCAGCCGATGGTGTCTTCAGGCTTTGGATCGATGCTTACCTTTGGGCCTGGACTTCCCAAGAGTGCAGCTTCTTTAGTTGCCGACCTCAATGATGTGGTCACTCCAACAGAACAAGCGCACGCACACTTGCGTCGTTGTGACACGTTGGTCACCTCATCACAAGTTTCACTGGATTCAATTGATCGCGTCCGAACTGTTGTCATTGATGAAGATCGACCTACCTGGCTGGTTGATGGCGTTGAGCACGAAGTCTTTGTGAATCCACTTGTACATCGCCCGATTGGTCGTCGCTCCGTTGGTCCGTGGCCACTTGGTATCGGATCAGTGCAAGGTGGGGCGCTCGTAGTTGAAGGAAGCGGCGTTTTGATCAAAGCCGACGGTGACTTGAGTGAGAGTGATGTTGTAGCACTGAGGAGTCTTGCAGGAGTTCAGACACTTTTGGAATTGCCAGCCCGTTGGCGTGCCCAGCTTGAAGCTTGCGGCTTGCTTGTTCGAGCAAGTGAATTTCCAGTTGATGACATGGACTGGCTTGTGCAATCAGTTCACACACGCCGCCACGCTCTTCGCGCCTATTCACCGGTGGCGGCATTAAATGCTTGGCCGACAGTGTCAGTAGTACTCGCAACGCATCGTGAGCGCTTTATCGATCATGCTGTTGCGCAACTCGCGCGCCTTGCTTACCCGAACTTGCAAATTATTGTTGGTTTACATGGGGTCGAGGTTGATGAGTCTCGTTTCGCACCGATAGCTCACGATCTCAAGGTTGTTCGAATGAGTAATGACATTCCATTCGGCACCGCACTGCAGCAGTTGAGTCAGCATGCTGAAGGACAACTCATTACCAAGATGGATGACGACGATTTCTATGGTCCGGAGCATGTATGGGATCTCGTGCTTGCTCGCATGTATTCGGGTGCAACATTGGTAGGGAAGGCACTTGATTGGATTCACGTTGAGTCGGCAAACACCACTGCATTTCGACCAGAATATGTAGCTGAGACGTATGCCCCGTTCATTGCTGGTGGCACCATGTTGATCTCACGTGCAGATCTGGATGCTCTTGGTGGCTGGCGCCCGGTTGCCAAGTCAGTCGACCGTGCGCTCATCGAACGCGTTCAGCACACAGGTGGATCTATTTACCGCACCCATGGTTTGGGTTATCTCTACGAACGTCGTGGCGAAGGACACACTGCCACTCCCAATGAAGATCACTTTCTCACCAAAACAACACGCACCTATGAAGGGCGTATCGAACACGAAGTATTCGGAACGCGTGCATGACCAACGCTCCACTTTCGTTACTTCCACGCGTCAGCGTGATCATGCCGGTGCTTAATGAGGAACGTCATCTTGATGAAGCTGTAGAACAGATTCTTCGCCAAGATTATTTGGGTGAGCTAGAAGTTGTGATGGCTGTTGGTCCATCAAAGGATCACACACAAGAAGTGGCAGATGCGCTTGCTGCACGTCATGCAAATGTGCTCGTCGTCGCCAATCCAACGGGAAAAACACCAGCAGCCCTCAACGCTGCTATCGCTCAAGCAAGCGGTGAGGTAGTGGTCCGTGTTGATGGCCACGCCATGATTCCTACAGATTACGTTTCCCAAGGTGTTGCTGCTCTTCAGGAAACGGGGGCAGACAACGTCGGTGGCATCATGGCTGCTGTTGGTTCAACTTCTTTTGAATGTGCGGTAGCGCGGGCAATGACATCCAAGTTTGGAGTTGGCGGAGCGGCATTCCATGTAGGTGGTGCACCTGGCCCAGCGTTGACTGTTTACCTCGGGTGTTTCCGTGCTGATGCGCTCGCGCGAGTGAATGGCTATGACGATTCAATGGAGCGAGCCCAAGACTGGGAAATGAATCTACGCATTCGTCAAAGTGGTGGCACTGTGTGGTTCACGCCAACAATGCAAGTTGAATATCGCCCACGCCCGAATGCGCGCGCCCTTGCCCGCCAGTATCACGATTACGGACGCTGGCGCCGAGAAGTTGCCCGCCGCCATCCAGACACACTTTCATTTCGATACCTAGCTGCACCCATCGCCGTTTCCTTGGTGATCCTAGGCGTGATTGCGGGGGTCATCGGCGTTGTTCTGGGCAATGATTGGCTCACGCTGCTTGGGTTCTTGATGCCAATTGGTTATGTCTTAGGCAACCTCTTTGCCTCGTCTATTTCTGCAGTGAGCCCAACACTGTTGAGCATCGGCGCTGCGCTTCGACTGCCGATTGTGTACGCCACGATGCATGGAGCCTGGGGCTTGGGGTTCTTGCGTGGAGTGAAGTCATGAAGATTTTTGGGCAACGGAAATTGCGCTGGACCGTTCTGACTTCAGCACCTGGCGGGAAAGCAGGGGAGCAGTGGGGTGACACGTGGTTTGCGCGCGATCTCGTTGATGCGCTTCGCAAACTTGGTCAAGACGCTCACACCACTTCGCGCCAGAATGCCCACTCACTCGAACGTGAAAATGATGACGTTGTTGTCGTGCTTCGCGGGTTAACAGAAGTGAAACCAAATCGCTCGAAGAAAAACTCAATTTGGATTCTTTGGGTCATCTCGCATCCTGAATTAGTGACGCAAGATGAAGCAAGCCGTTATGACGTGGTGTTCGCTGCGAGTAACCATTGGAATCCTGACTTTGTTGATGTTCGCCCACTCTTGCAAGCAACGAATCCATCGCGATTTACTCCAAGTGCAGGAATTGCTGACAGCGGTGATGAAGTGCTCTTCGTTGGCTCAACCCGTGGCGTATTTCGCCCGATCGTGAAAGACGCAATGGAGGCGAATCTTGAGTTGAGCCTTTATGGCGTTGGCTGGCAGGAATATGTTGGTGTCGAAAAGATCAAGGCAGATTTTTTGGCAAACGATCAGCTTCCATCTGCGTATGCAAGAGCCCAAGTGGTGCTGAACGATCATCATCAGTTCATGGCTGATACCGGATTCTTATCGAATCGACTCTTCGACGCGGCAGCAACAGGGACGCGCATTATTTCTGATCCAGCGCTGGGGCTGTCGGAAGTCTTTGGCGACCATGTGCGTAGCTACTCATCAGTAGCAGAGTTGGCTGCTATCGCCAGCGATGTTGATGCTGCTTTCCCAGGGTTCGATGAACGGATGAAGTTTGCAGACGAAATTGCGACCCTTCATAGCTTTGTTGCTCGCGCGAAGGAACTCATTGCCTTTGTGCAAGACAAGCGAGTGAAGAAGTGAGCAGTATTCCTGATGTCAGCATTGTGTTGACGAAACCAGCTGAGGTCGATGGGTCATTCGTTGATCAGACCCTTCGTAACCTTGAGGTTGTTGATTCTTTTGATCAAGCCAAAGGTGCCTGGGTGATGTTTGCTCCTGCGTTTTTCCCGTATGAGCGCCATATTGTGAAGAACCTGCTCCTTGCCGCCGAATCAGCAAATGCGGATGTGGTTATTGGCGGGATAAAAGGTCCATGGGTTGCCACAAGAGTCGCAGCGGATGAGTTTTCTGACTCAACGACCGAGATTCCAGCCACGCATGTGTTAATCCGCAAAAGTTGGTTGGTGAGCCAAGATGCAGTTTGCGCGGATGTAGTGCGTGGCGCTGAAGTCTTTCGAGTTGAGTCACTGCCGCAAGAAGCTCGTGTGATGACAATCCCGCAGGATGTTGTTGCGAAACCGAGGAAGAAAGCGGCGAACCCAAAAGCGGCGAAAGGCTCGCCATTTCAAAATCTGCCAGCAATGGGTTACTTCATTGCCAAGTATCTGCCTCTAAAAAATGAAGTGCTCTTCGATGTGGAAGGCGACCGAGCGGTTGATTCCGCCTTGCCGGACTTGGCTTGTGACTGGAAGTTGCTTAATCCTGGAATAAAGCAGAAGTGGATCACGCCGAAACTTCGAAACACGTGGACGCATGCCTGGCATTTAGGGCGTGCAAAGTACCTCGTGACCAATGAAGTGTTCCTCAATCGTATTCCCAAGCGTGAAGGTCAGATGATGGCTGTTGCCGGCGTAGGTATCCCGGTCCTTCGCACAGGCCGAGATAACCCTGATTGGGTATTGCAGCCAACTTCTGAACGCAGGCCGGCCTGGTCACAAGTGGGGCGTTGGGATCTTGTACTTGCGGCGTCACCATTTGCTGAGCAAGTGCTGCGTTCATCAACGGCGTACGTCAGTGAAGTCGTTTCAGGAACCATATTTGGCGATGCGATGATGAAGGCAAGTGCGACAACGAGTCTGAAGTCCGAGTTGAGCATCGACTCAAGCCGTCCGCTTGTGGTCTGCGCATTCTTCACGAGCCAGAGCGCACCCGATCTCACGAAACTGGAACAAGTATTTGGTGATCGAGTTCAATTCGTGGGCGTAACAGACGATTGCAGCACCTTGCGATTGCCAGAGAGCATTGCGCAAGTGGCCACTGATTTGCCTAAGTGGCTTGCCGCGGCTGATGTGATGATTACCGATTGGTCAGCACTCGCGATGGAGTTTGGTCGCCTGCAGCGCCCGATCATTGTGATTGAGCCAAACCGGATTGATGTAGTGCGCAGGCGTGGAACGTATCTTGATGTGCATTCACAATTCCCAGGTCCAGTAGTAGAAGACCTAGACGCACTGATTGCTGCTGTGAGTAGCTGGCTTGATGGTGAAGGTTCTGTTGCAAACTACGCAGAACGTCGAGAATCCTTTACTGAACTTTGCGGAGTTTCAACTGGCAACGCGGCACAACGCTTATGGGACGCGATGGTGAAACAGTCGTGAGTACTCGAGTCGTGTTACTTGCCAATAACGTAGATGAACTGGGTGGAGCCCAAAAAGTCGTTCAGGTGCTTGCCGCTGGTTTTGCTTCGCGGGGTTATGACGTCACACTCGTGGGTGTTGAGCCGGTTGGCGAGAGAACCGCCCACGTGAGTGCGAGTTACCAGGTTGAGCGCTTGCTGGAAGTGAGTTATCCAAAGGATTCAGGCCCTGAACTCGACGCGCTTCGGGTAGGTGCGGTGAAGAAGCTACAGACGATCCTTGAAGCAGGCGATCCTGGAGTCATCATCAGCGCTCAAGTGTGGGCGATGGAACACGCACTCGACTGCGATCTCACCGACTGGAAGACCATTGGGCAGTTCCACTCTTCAATCGAAGCAGCGGTGTTCAACAAAGATTTAGCTCGCATATTGCAGGCCTATCGCGATGCTGACGCGTTCCTTGCGCTCACTGATATCGATGCGTTGCGTTTCACTCAATCTGGTTTGAATAATGCAAGAGCAATGCCCAATCCACTTGCGCAATGGCCCGAGACTGTCGCGAATCCTGATTCCAAAGTCATAACTTACCTAGGGCGCCTGTCCGCAGAAAAAGCGCCGATGACTCTTGTGCAAGCCTGGCGCATTGTGTGTGGGCAAGGTCAACTTGATGATTGGTCACTCAACATCATCGGTTCAGGTCCGCATGATGTTCAGATTGAAGCCGCGATTGCTGATTTACCGCGAGTGCGGTTGCTTGCACCGGTGTCTGATCCTTATGCAACTCTGCAGAACACTGGAATCTTGGCAGTACCCTCACTCGTTGAAGGGCTTCCGCTAGCAGTGATGGAAGCATTAGCAAGCGGTGTTCCTGTTGTGGCAAGCGATTGTTCAGCCGGAGTGCGTGAACTCCTGGATAACGGAGCTTGCGGAATATTGGTTAATCGTGGAGATGCAGCGGATTTAGCCAGAGGCCTGTGCGAGTTAGCGCAGAACGATCAATTGCGAGCCCAGATGGCTGCTCATGGACGCACACATATAGAGGCGTATCGGCTCGACCGAGTTCTTGATCAATGGGAAAAGCTCTTCGCTGACGTTCAACGGTAGTTACTCCAGCAACACTCAGAGGTGTTGGTTAGCGCGCGAAAGATCTTCCTCAAAATCCACCTCGACGGCGAATAAGTCGGTGATGTCTAGTGGCAACACATGCAGTCCATCACGATCGATGGCGATTTCCAGCCCGCGCTCGAAGTAGTCGCCATCTTCACAGGATTCAAGTCCGCGAATAAAGGTCGCACGATCTTTCGATGAGATGAAGTTAATGCCAACAGCTTCACCGAGGGCAGGATTGACAGTCTTAGAAAGTGCATCAATGAAACCTTGGGAATTCACCGTGTATTTCACTTCTTCTTCAGCAACTGCAGAAGTGTTGACACACACGAAGGACTGATCAGCAGCCATCATCGGCTTGCAGCGCTCAAGCACTTCTGGGTCAAACACCACATCACCATTGAGCCAGATCACGCCGCCATCTGATGCCAGACGAAGTGCCTTGAGTAGCGATCGGTTCGTGTTGGTCTGGTCGAAGTTCTCGTTGTAGGCATAGGTGACGTTAGGGAAAGCCTCGAGAATCATGTCGAGTTTGAATCCAACCACGGTGAGCACACGAAGATCGGTGCCAAAGACCTTTTGGAGATTATCCATCTGTTGACCCATGATGGTTCGACCATCAGCCAGAGGAGTGAGTGGCTTTGGCCACGGCTTGCCTAAGCGAGTGCCCATTCCTGCGGCCAAGATCACTGCTTGAGTATTCATGTGGTGCATCTCCGGAGTGGTCTTGGTGCTACTGACGAGGAGTGACCTATCGTAACGGCGTGACCGATCAGCCGCGCCCTACACACCCAACGGTGGCCCAGATCCGTGAGGTCTGCCAACCGCCAGCAATTCGCGGTCGCACAAACTCAGAACATTGGGTTGCTGATGTCTACCTTCGCGATATTTCACCGTATCTGACCAAGCAGCTACTCAAGACGCCTATCACTGCAAATCAGGTCACCTGGCTCATGGTGGCTACTGGTGCTTCAGCGGCCGTTGCCTTACTGATTCCAGGTATCTGGGGACCATTGTTGGCGGTATTCCTTGGTCAGATGCAGATGCTCTGGGACTGCTGCGATGGAGAAGTTGCGCGTTGGCGTCGTAAGTCTTCGCCAATGGGTGTGTTCATTGATCGTGTTGGTCATTACACAACTGAAGGTTTGATCCCGATTGCTTTGGGTTTGCGTGCGGCAGGTTTCCCAAATGAAGGATGGCTTGATTCCATTTGGCCATTCCTTGGCGCACTACTTTCCGTCATCATTTTGTATAACAAGGCATTGAACGACATGGTGCATGTATCGCGCGCATACAACGACCTGCCAAAACTCGTCGATAAAGCTGAGGTTGGGGTTCCGACAAACACCGGAATTCGTAACCTTCGCTCACTTGCCAAGTTCTTCCCATTTCAGCGTGCCTATCACTCGGTCGAGCTCACAATATTGATTTTGATCGCTGGAATTATCGATCTGTTTATTGGAGACCTTGGGGCAACGCGTGTGTTACTTGTTGCACTCCTTGGATTCGGTGTGATCACGATTGTGGGTCACTTAGCTTCGATTCTTACCTCGAGCAAGCTTCGATGAATCAACCCCGCTTTGGCGTGGTGGTGCTCACAATGGGTAAGCGCCCAGATGATCTTGCGCGTGGTGTGCGTTCACTTCTGGCCCAGCAAGGTGTTGAGCTCGACATTGTTGTTGTGGGCAATGGTTGGGAGCCAACAGATTTACCTGCAGGCATCAAAGCGCATGGCCTCACTGCCAACGTAGGTATTCCTGCAGGCCGAAATGCCGGCGTGAGTCAGGTGGCTGGGGAGTTGTTGTTCTTCCTTGACGACGATGCATCGTTAGCTGATCCGCATTTTCTCGAAACGGTTGCGCAGCGCTTTGCCGATGATCCAAAGCTTGGTCTGATTCAGCCGCGCGTTGTCGATCCGACAGGTCTTGCAGCTCCTGGGCGCTGGGTGCCTCGTCTTCGTGTTGGCGATCCTGCAACTCCAGGACCAGCAACGTCACTTTGGGAAGGTGCAGTAGCGATGCGCCGCGAACTCTTTGATCGCATCGGCGGCTGGCCAGATGAGTTCTTCTACGCGCATGAGGGCATTGATTTGGTATGGCGTGTGTGGGACGAGGGTTTCACCCCTTGGTATGCAGGCGATCTGATAGTGCATCACCCAGTCATTGATCCAGCTCGTCATGATGTGTACTACCGACTCAACGCGCGCAACCGAGTGTGGTTAGCGCGCCGCAATCTTCCAGTAGTGATTGAACCGATTTACGTAGGCACCTGGATAGGTATGACGTTGCTTCGGGTACATGACAAGGCGGCTTTGAAGTCTTGGTTCGCCGGGCTCGGCGAAGGTATGAAGAACAAGCCAACAGGCCGTAAAAAGATGCAGTGGAAAACTGTATGGGCAATGACCAAAGCCGGTCGCCCGCCAGTGATTTAAGGCAATTGACTCAGGCACCCGCGATGAATGCTGCGCTTACGAAGCGCAGAAGGACTCATCGCCGGTGTTCAGCTTCGAATATACGTCACCAGCTGCGGCACTAATAATCACCGGTTTAATCGCGGTGAAGTCAGGACCGATGGTCAATGTCATGCGTTGACCATTGCCCGTCGCATCACCCTTGGCGCCGGCTGCCCAGAGCAATGTCTTTGCACTGGTATCCCAACGAGGGCTGTACTGCACCACTGTTGCAGTAACGGGAGCTTTCGCATTGCCAACGTTTTGAACCCGGTATCCCTGAGCCTTGAGTTGCTTTGCAACCTTGCGCGCAAGTCCTGGAGTTGTAGTGCCGTTGAATACGTCAACGTAAATACCGCTTGGGGCACTCGACAATGTTGGCTGACCATTCGTTGGCTTAGGTGGGTACTCGGTGTCTTCGCGCATTGCCTTCCAGACTGGGCGAGCCTTCTTCTTGTTTTCCAACACGTTTGCCCCATCGCCAGCCGGCTTCCACGGCATGGTTAAAAAGGTGAGGTTCTTGGGATTGATGTCTTTCATGGAAAGCACCAGTTCTTGCAACTGCTTGAGATCAGCCATCTGCGGATCGGCAGTAATAGCTTGAGTGGCCGCATCTAGCAAACCAATGACCGATGCAGGGTTGAGCAAAGTGCCGCTGGAAAGGACCTTGCGTGAAAGTGAAGAAATGAAAGCCTGCTGACGCCTGATGCGCGAAGTATCTGACCCATCGCCGATGTTATGGCGGATGCGGACGAATGCAAGTGCTTCTTCACCTGTGACAGTCTGCTTACCCGCAGGAAGATTCAATCCACTCTGTCGATCTTTTACCGGCTGCGCTAGGCAAATTTCTACTCCACCGACAGCATTCACAATTTTTTTGAAGCCACCAAAGTCAATCTTCACGAAGTTCGTGATGTTCATGCCCGTGAGCTCATTCACCGTCTTAATCGTGCAAGCCGGGCCACCGATTGAATATGCATCGTTAAATTTATTGGTGATGTTGCCAACGGTCTGGCCTTTGCTGTTGGTGCACTGGGGAATGCGCACCAATGTGTCGCGCGGAATGCTCACCGCAACTGCGTTCGTTCGGTCAGCGCTCACATGCAACACGATCGTGGTGTCAGAGCGCTCGCCGTAATTCATGCCCTTTTTGCCGTAGCCCTGATTGCCTTTGCCAGTGCGGGTATCAGTGCCCATCAGCACGACATTGAGCGCCTTCATGTTGCCATCGGCGTCATAGACCAGTCCAGCAGCTTCCGCCGAGGTCGTGGAACCGTTGAGTTGGTCTGAAACGTCCAAACTCGTGATGTTTCCCTGCAGGTTGCCCAACAGGTGGTTCACCCCTGCCCCGATCACGGTTGTGATCAGCACGATGCCCGCTACAACGGCAGCAAGGATGCGTGGCCAGCGGCGGCGCGAGGTTGGCATGAACGTCCTTCTAACGGAGGGTAAACAGCCATCGTAAGTCGCCGAACGGCTCCCCACGAATGCTCAGACGGCGTGTTGCTCTGTGAGGTTCCCTTAAGGAGACCTAGATAACAGTTGGGACTCAAGTGGCGTGTGCTGATTGAGTCTTTGCACTTCTCCATGGCACCGTAGGGATTTATCCCCTTCTTCCCCGAAAGGACCCGTATGACGTTTCGAGCCTTTGCTCGTCGTCCCATCGTTTGGGTCACCACCTCGTGTATCGGGGTGGCGGGATTCGTGCTGCCAGTCACCAGTTTGCCCAGCGCGGCGCGTTCCGCGGTGAGCCCAACTGAGCAAGCAATTTCGGTCTCGGGTGTGGACCAGCAGGGAATTACGGAGTCTTCGGTAGCGATGGCGGCTTGGGGTGGAGACGCATCTGTGCATGCGCTCGGTTTAGCTCAGAGCAGTCATGCGCATGATGCGAGCGATGAGGAAGCGATGCCACTGGCTCCGGCAATTGCCACCAAAGCAATTGCAACCGATGGTTTTGGGTTAGTTGCGGTCACAGCGGATTCACCGATGAGTCCTGAATCTCGAGTACTGGTGCGCGTGCGCGAAGACGGGAGCTGGGGGCGCTGGGAAAAGTTAGCAATCTCTGAGCACCGACCAGATCCAGGTTCGGCTGAAGCAGTCAATGCTCGTTACGGAACCGAACCGTTGCTGACGGGTGAAGCAGACGGTGTTCAGGTACGAATGGATACACCTCAGGGCATTGAGCCGGCGAATACTCAAGTGGTGCTTCTGGATAACCCAGTGACACAAGACGACGCAAACCTTCCAGATTCCGGTGCAAGCAGTGATCCGATTGCAACCGTCGAAGCAGGCACGGTGAGTGCACCCATGCCAACCATCATCACGCGCGCTCAATGGGGTGCTGATGAAAGTTTACGTAAGGGATCAGCCAGTTACGCGCCAACGATCAAAGCTGGTTTCTTGCATCACACCGTGACGACGAATAACTACACGCCGGAGCAAGCTGCTCAGCAGGTGCGAAACCTGTATGCCTATTTCACCAAGAGTCTTCGTTACTCAGATATGGCCTATAACTTCATTGTTGATCGCTTTGGGCGACTGTATGAAGGTCGAGCCGGCGGTATGGACCAAGCAGTAGTAGGTGGTCACACCGCTGGATTTAATCAAGATACTTTCGCGGTTTCAGCCCTGGGTAACTTCCAATCTGCTACACCTGCTCCTGATCAATTGAATGCGATCAGCGATGCTGTCGCTCAACTCTTTGCCTGGAAGTTGGCCTTGAATCACCGTGATCCAAACGGGACCACGCAACTCACCTCTGATTCATCTGCAGGAACTTCGAAATATCGCGCCGGGGAAATTGCGAATGCCTTCGTAATTGGTGGTCACCGAGATATCGGTAGCACTGCATGTCCAGGTAAATTCCTGGAACCTCAATTGCCGGCCATTCGCGCTGCAACAACGGCAAAGATGGGCGTGACGGCGATTAATCCTGCCGTTGGTCCGGCTATTGCGTGGGGTTCTAACCAGCCATTGGTATTGAACACAACAACGAATGCACCACTCACATGGACCGTGAATATTTCCTCACGATGTGGTGCCGTGGTGCGCACCCTGACGGGAGTGCAGCCAGCCCCAGGTCCGTTAGTAATTGGTTGGGACCTCAAAGACAACGCTGGCAACGCAGTCCCACCAGGTACCTACACCTTCAATCTCAATGGCACGAGTGGCGCAGACACCATCTACCCATGGACCGGTTCGGGTGTTATCACGACTGCTCCTGGTTCACCGATTGATCCATGTGGTCCGCCAGACACCTTCGCGCTGACCGGTGCTGGTTACGGTCATGGCATTGGCATGTCGCAGTGGGGCGCCTATGGCATGGCTAAAGAAGGCAACAACGCGACCCAAATTGTTGGGCACTACTTCCCAAACACGGCTGTAGCTCCTGTCCAAGACGACATGGAACTTCGCGTCAATCTTTTTTACCGCGTCGCACAAACCAAGGTGCGCTCGGAATCCCTTGAAACCGGTGGCGGCCAGATTGAGGTCACTGTCGGAGGCAATGTGGTCACAGGTAGTCCAAGCGATGTCTTCACCTTCAACGTTTCCGGCAATGCAGTGAATGTGCAGCGCACTACGGGCGGTTCAACGACTGATCTTGGAACTGCTCCGCAAGCAACTGTGAAGTGGGCAGGTAACCGAGATTCTGGAACGGCCGGTGGCCCGGCCACTGCGCTGAATGTCATTGGTCCTAATGGTTCTTTCTCAACCCCAGGTCACCGTTACCGATTTGGCAAACTCGATGTCGTTGCCGCAACTAACTCAACAGGTACGCGATTAAATGTTGTAAATCAAGTTCGCATGCATGACGAATACCTTTACGGCATCGCCGAAGTTTCGAGTTCTTGGCCTGAGGCTGCGATGCAGGCTCAAGTGATCGCTGCTCGGTCATACGCGCTAGCGAAGTACAACGCTGGTGAAAAAAAGGCATGTAACTGTCACATCGATGATGGCGATGGACCATTTAATGATCAGGTTTTCGTGGGTTGGGCCAAGGCCACGGCACCAAAGGGTGATCGTTGGGTTGCGGCAGTGAATAGCACCTTTGGTTCAGAAACGACGGGCATCGCGGCGACGTATAACGGAGCGCCTATTAGTGCGTTCTATTCCTCATCAAGTGGCGGCATCACCAACACGACGAAGGATGTCTGGGGCGGAGCACTTCCATACTCGGTGAATGTTGACGATCACTGGTCACTTTCCCCAGACAATCCAAATGCCAGTTGGACGGTGAACGTGCCACAGGCTGCCATGGCATCTGCCTTTGGGGTACCGGGTGTCTGGAAGGTTGAAGTCGCGGAACGTTTGCCGTCGGGCAGTGTGCGCACGCTTGCGGGAACCTTGCAAGATGGATCAACGCGCACAATCACTGGTGAAGTGATGCGTGCGAGACTTGGATTGAAATCGACCTATGTCAATGCAATCAATGGTCAAGCAGTTCCCGGTGCGCCATCGATCACACCAACACCGGCAACAACCACTGCAGCACCTGTACCCGTAGCTCCTGAAACGCCAACCCCTGTAGCGACGGCCACGATTACCATGAAAATCGGGCCGACTTTGCAACCAAAGGCTGGCTCTTCGTTGAAGTTCAGAGGAAAAGTGGTTCCTGCTGCTGGTGGATTAACAGTGCAACGGCAGATGAAGGTTGATGGGGCTTGGCAAGTTAAGGCAACCACGACAACCAAAGCATCAGGGCGTTTCACCTTCACGATCAAGAAAGCCGTGCCTGCTGGTGCACAATATGAGTACCGCGTGGTGGTGCTCAAGAACGGCGCAGAAATTGCGGCGAGTACATCAGGTCTTGTAAAAATTCGAAAGTAATTACTGCCAGACCTGAGAAATGCCTTCTTGTTGAGCAATCGCTGAGGTATCAACTGCATTGCTCATCACTACGGAACCTGAGCCATTGAGCGGGAAGAGTGCAGGAATCAACCAAGCACCGAGCGAATCTGATGCCGGCGCATTGATGAGCACTCGATCTGAGGAATCGGGGAGCGAAGATGCGACCCACGCAAGTGCATTGATGCGCGAATAGTCAGTGTCGTTAAGCACCAGCGCAGGCCCGTCGCCAGTTGCCGGTTCGACGAGCAG
>CAFBMO010000021.1_pt1 | contig 20508 bp, 18 predicted proteins | sample 7268821 | NCBI WGS metagenome assembly CAFBMO01 (sample SAMEA6814065, study PRJEB35770) | freshwater metagenome | biome: Freshwater; feature: Freshwater reservoir; material: water | place: Czech Republic | collected 2017-05-23 | depth 30m m
AAGCCAAGAAAAACGCGCTCGCAGCACTCAGAAGGAATCCCTGAAAAAGTCCTGCGCGCACACTCACGATTCCCATTGCCGCTGGGCGCTTATCTGTTCGGTGCATCACAGCATCGATGTCGCGGTCATACACGCTATTGAGTGTGTTAGCCCCCATTGCAGCTAACGCTCCTCCAACGAGAACAGCGATTGTTGCTTGCAGGGTAGGAAGACCCTGAGCGGCGAGAAACATCGTGGGGACAGCGGTAACCAAGAGAAGTTCAACGATTCGTGGCTTGGTCAAGGCAACATGGGCAGCCAACCGCTGGCGCGGAGTTGTGCCGGGCAATTCCAGACCTGTGCTCACCTGGGTAGCCTAGCCTTGGTGTCGTGGTCAGGCTGTTGCACAGGTCGCACTAGTGTTTTCCGTGTGACGGCACTTGACTGGACCACCACCGATGACCGAGCCACCGCGTACTTGCGCGCACTAGCCATGGATGCTGTGCAAAAAGCGACAAATGGCCACCCGGGCACGGCCATGACGTTGGCACCCGTGGCCTACTTGCTCTTTCAACGGATTATGCGTCACGATCCTTCCGAGCCTCATTGGTTAGGCCGTGATCGCTTTGTTTTAAGCTGTGGACACTCAAGTTTGACGCTGTATAACCAGCTGTTCTTGAGTCAGTACGGACTCACGATGAGCGACTTAGAGTCCTTTCGGACAGCTGGTGCCCGAACCCCTGGCCATCCTGAATTCGGTCATACGGCAGGTGTAGAAACCACCACCGGACCACTGGGCAATGGTCTGGCAACCGCCGTAGGAATGGCGATGGGAAGCCGCTACGAGCGTGGACTCTTTGATCCCGATGCCCCAGTTGGATCGAGCCCTTTTGATCACCGTGTCTGGGTTATTGCGTCGGACGGTGATTTAGAAGAAGGAGTGTCGGGAGAAGCATCCTCATTGGCAGGTACCCAGGCACTCAATAATTTGGTAGTCATCTGGGATGACAACCACATCTCAATTGAAGGAAACACTGCTGTTGCCTTTACTGAGGATGTTGTCGCTCGGTATGCCTCATATGGTTGGGCCACTCACTACATTGACCGTCTTGCGGATGGAAATATTGACCTTCCTGGTGTGAATGCCGCTCTTGAGGCTGCCAAAGTGGAAACACAGCGCCCAACGTTCATCGCCATGCGATCAACGATCGCCTGGCCGGCCCCAAATCTACGCAACACCGCGAAATCTCACGGCTCTGCTCTTGGAGCCGAAGAAGTTGCGGCCACGAAGGTTGAACTTGGCCTCAATCCACACGAACATTTCGCTTTCGATCCCGAGGTTCTTGACCAGGTCCGGTCACGTTTGAACTCTCGAGTCGCATTAGATCGCAACGCTTGGGACGCTGCGTTTGCCTTATGGCAGGTACGTGAGCCACAGCGTGCAACTTTGCTGGAACGAATCACCAGTCTGGAGCTCCCAGCTTCCTTGAATAGTTCACTTCCTCACTGGGAGCTGGGTTCTTCTTTAGCTACTCGAAAAGCATCTGGCGAAGTGATCAACGCAATCGCAGCAGTGATGCCAGAATTTTGGGGTGGTTCTGCCGACCTCGCTGAATCAAACAACACCTCCATTGAAGGTGGTAAGAGCTTCCTTCCCACGACTACGGATATGCCTGATGCCTCGCCTTATGGCCGGATTGTGCATTTCGGAATTCGCGAACATGCCATGGGAGCAGCCCTCAACGGGATGTCATTGAGTGGGTTGACTCGCCCATTCGGCGGAACATTTTTTGTTTTCAGTGACTACATGCGTGGAGCTGTCCGCCTTGCTGCGCTGATGCAAACTCCGGTGACGTACGTATGGACCCACGATTCGATTGGATTGGGCGAAGATGGCCCTACACATCAACCCGTAGAGCACCTGTGGAGCCTGCGTGCTATGCCTGGACTGTCCATTGTTCGTCCGGCGGATGCCAATGAAACATCAGCAGCTTGGCAGGCAACCTTGCACCAGCGGCGACCTACTGGTTTAGTACTTACACGACAGAACGTGACGACCATCGTGTCTGGTTTTGACGCAACGATTGGCGTTCGAAGAGGCGGCTATGTGATTGCCGATCATGAATCGCCACAAGTGCTGCTCCTTGCAACAGGTTCAGAGGTTCAGCTAGCAATGGCGGCGCATGCAGAACTTGCTGATGAAGGTATTGGTAGTCGGGTGATATCTATGCCGTGCCTTGAATGGTTCGACGAACAAGATCAGGCGTATCGCGACTCCGTGTTATTGCCAAGTGTCCGCGCTCGTGTCTCGGTGGAGGCGGGTGCAACCTTGGGATGGTGGAAATACGTTGGCGACCGAGGGCGAGTCATCGGCATCGATCACTTCGGCGCAAGTGCCTCGGACAAGATTCTTTACCAAGAGTTTGGTATTACTTCCGATGCTGTTGTTGCTGCGGCAAAGGCATCCCTACACGATCAGCTGTAACACACCGAATTGGAGCGCTCCATGCCAACACCTGCACTTCAACAATTAACCGACGCCGGGGTTTCGGTCTGGCTCGACGATCTCAGCCGTAGCCGTTTAACCTCGGGCAGTTTACAAGCGTTGGTCCAGGACAAATGTGTACGAGGAGTGACATCAAACCCCGCAATTTTTCAGGCTGCCATATCAAAGGGAGCAGCTGACTACGCGGCAGATTTAGCGGCGCTTACTCGCCAAGGATTGGATGTTGACCTCGTTATTCAGCGGTTAACCACAGATGATGTGCGCAACGCATGTGATGTGCTGTTACCGGTGTACCAAGCCACGGGCAGAATTGATGGCAGAGTCTCGATCGAAGTTGACCCACGGCTGGCTCACGATACGAATCGCACAGTGGAACAAGCACGTGAACTATGGAATCTCATCGATCGGCCAAATCTACTGATCAAGATTCCTGCCACCTTGGCCGGTTTGCCAGCTATTACCGAGGTCATCGCTTCTGGCATCAGCGTGAACGTCACACTGATTTTTTCTGTTGATCGCTATATCGAGGTTATTGAGGCGTATGAAGCTGGGCTAAGGAAAGCTTTTGCTCAGGGGGTGGACGCTTCGACCATACATAGCGTGGCATCATTTTTTGTGAGTCGTGTTGATACTGCCGTTGATGCGCGACTACATGAAATAGGCACGTCAGAGGCAAAGGCCCTTCTGGGTAAGGCAGCAATCGCTAACGCGCGCCTTGCTTGGACTGCATTCGAAGAACGCACCTCAACAGATGCCTGGGCTATGGCTGTGGCACACGGGGCAAATGCACAGCGACCACTCTGGGCTTCGACCGGAGTGAAAGATCCAGCGTATGACGACACTCGTTACGTCATCGATCTCGCCGTCCGGGGTTGTGTAAACACCATGCCCGAAAGCACTCTGAACGCAGTTTTCGAGCACGGTAATTATCGCGGAGACACAGTAACTGGCACAGCTCCCGAATCACGAGAACTTTGGAATGCATTGGAAACCTTAGGAATTAGCCAAACTCATGTCTGTGAAGAATTAGAAAAAGATGGCGTACAAAAATTTATAGACGCATGGGAAGACCTTCGGACAACCGTTCAAAACGCTATGGATCAGATCGTCTAACACTGAGGAATGATGAACAATCCCCTACGCAGTCCACTAGATCAACGACTTCCCCGTATCGCTGGACCATGCGGTCTGGTTCTTTTCGGCGTCACAGGTGACCTCGCTCGTAAAAAAGTGATGCCTGCGATTTATGACCTCGCGAACCGTGGCTTTTTACCTCCTGGCTTCTCGCTCGTTGGGTTCGCACGCCGAGAATGGCAAGACGAAGACTTCGCTCAGGTCGTGCACGATGCGGTTAGGGAACATGCACGCACACCTTTTCGAGAGGAAACTTGGAAACAACTGAGCGAGGGTATTCGTTTTGTCGCGGGAGATCTTGGTGATGCAGCTGCTTACGAAGATCTCAAGCATGTTGTTGCGGATCTTGACGAGAAACGCGGAACGGGAGGCAATCACGCCTTCTACCTATCTATCCCCCCTGGACTGTTTCCAGTAGTCCTATCGCACCTTAAAGAATCGGGACTAGCAAACGACAAGCCAGATGCCTGGCGGCGCGTTGTTATAGAGAAGCCATTTGGACATGATCTCAAAAGTGCGCAGGAACTGAACGATCTCGTAGGCACTGTTTTTGATACGGGTTCTGTTTTTCGAATAGATCACTACCTTGGTAAAGAAACGGTTCAGAACATCTTGGCTGTGCGCTTTGCCAATGCAATGTTTGAACCTTTGTGGAACAGCAATTTCGTGGATAACGTTCAAATCACAATGGCTGAGGACATAGGTATCGGTGGTCGGGCTGGTTATTACGACGGCATCGGAGCCGCACGTGATGTCATCCAAAACCATCTGCTGCAACTGCTTGCCCTCACCGCTATGGAAGAACCTTTGAACTTCAATGCCGCAGAAGTACGGGCAGAAAAGGAAAAAGTTTTATCAGCGGTCCGACTTCCCAAAGATCTCGGTGCGAACACAGCTCGCGGCCAATATGCGCAGGGCTGGCAAGGCGGAATCCCAGTCATTGGCTACCTCCAAGAAGAGGGCATTAATCCTGACTCACACACAGAAACCTTTGCCGCGATGCGGGTAGACATTGATAACCGTCGTTGGGCAGGGGTGCCGTTCTATTTGCGCACTGGTAAACGTTTAGGGCGAAGAGTCACCGAGGTCGCCGTCATCTTTAAACGCGCACCGCATCTGCCATTTATGGAAGACGCAGTGCAAGAACTTGGTAATAACGCACTCGTGTTTCGCATTCAGCCAGATGAGGGCATCACTGTGCGCTTTGGATCGAAGGTTCCCGATACCTCACAAATTGAAGTACGCGACGTGACTATGGATTTCCAATACGGAGAGACATTCGTTGAATCAAGTCCTGAGGCGTATGAACGCCTCATCCTTGATGTGCTCATTGGCGACCCACCACTTTTCCCTAGGCATGTGGAAGTTGAATTGGGCTGGAAAATCCTTGATCCTGTTCTGGATTTTTGGTCAACTCAAGGCCAACCTGATCAATACGTTTCAGGTGGATGGGGTCCGCATAGCCAGTACGACATGGTTGCTCGTGACGGACGTAGTTGGAGGCGCCCATGATTCGCTTAGAAAACACCAGTGGTGGTGCAGTTGCTGCGGCGATACACGAAGAACGTCATCGCATAGGCGCACCAACTTCAGGGATGGTGTTGACATTGCTCATCATGGCTGATGAGGAAACCCAAGCTGATGCGACTGATGGCGCGCTCACCGCAGCGCGTCAGCATCCGATGCGTATCTTGACGCTGATTGGTCGTCCGGATTCTCGTCAGACGCAACTTGATGCCGAAATTCGGGTCGGTGGCGATGACGGACCAGGCGAGGTTGCATTGCTCAGGCTGCGTAATGAGCTGGCTAATTACCCAAACTCAGTAGCGGTTCCATTACTTTTACCTGATACGCCTGTTGTTGCATATTGGCCAGGAGAATCTCCAGAGGTTCCATCTGATTCGCTCATCGGTCGCCACGCACAACGCCGAATTACCGATGCATCATTCGATGAAGATCCTTATCAAGCGCTACGGGTTCGACAACGTGGTTATCAGCCAGGAGATACCGATCTTTCTTGGGCACGTTGCACACAATGGAGATCTGTCATTGCTGCAATTTTTGATGCACCTATGGCGCGGGTAAATCATGTCAGGGTCACTGGCGAACACAACAACCCAAGTGTGATTCTCATGGGCGCCTGGTTAGGGCAGATGTTCGAAACCTCATTCGAAATAATCTGGGATGACACCATCGCCATTTCAGGTGTTGAGCTGGACATGGATGATGGTGTGCTTCGTATTACTCGCATGAATGACAAAGAGGCGAACATCCAACGCCCGGGTTACCCTGATCAGCGAGTGAGTCTTCCTCGACGACCGACTTCGGCACTTCTAGCTGAAGAACTGCGTCGTTTAGATCCTGATGATATGTATGGACAAGTCATAGCTGGTCTTTCCTTATGACCACTCGCGAAGTGGTTCGTTACGCCAATGCGGATTCACTCGCTGAAGCTACTGTTGGCCGACTTGTTGCAACTGTTGTGGAGGCCCAAAATCAACGAGGTATCGCACATGTCGTACTCACCGGTGGCGCAATAGGTACAACAGTTCTTGCAACGCTCGCGAGTAGCCCGTCTATCGAAGCCATCGACTGGGAAAACATCCACCTCTGGTGGGGTGATGAACGCTGGGAGAATGCTGGCAGTGATGTACGTAACGACACAGCCGCGCACACTGTCTTGATCGACCAGGTTTCGATCCCCAGGCATCATGTTCACGCCATTCTGGGTCCAGATCGGTGCCAGACCCCGGAGCTGTCTGCGCAGACTTATGCGCGAGAACTCACGGAATGTGGCAACGGTGCTCCCCCTGAATTCGATGTGGTGCTTTTGGGGATAGGTCCAGATGCCCATGTGGCGTCGTTGTTTCCCGAACACCCTGCAACACATAGTCATGACATCGTCGTGGCTGTTCGCAACTCCCCCAAGCCACCTGCTGTTCGTGTCAGTTTGACCTTTTCTACCTTAAATAATTCGCGTCAAGCATGGATATTGGCGAGTGGAGAAAGCAAAGCTCAGGCGGTGCGGCTCGCATTAGATCCATCAGCAGGCCCTCTGCAAGTTCCAGCAAGTGGAATTGCAGCATCACATACATATTTTCTTATCGACGAGGATGCAGCAAAAGAACTCCCGGTCGACTTCAGTCGACCGGGAGCATAAGCAATGTTGGGTTAGAAGCCTTTGCCGCGCAGTTTGTTCAGCGCTTCATCTAGGATTGCCGCGCCATCTACATCTGAACGCCGTTCCTTCACGTAAGCCAAGTGAGTCTTGTACGGCTCGACCTTTGGTGGAGCAGGTGGATTCTCTTTGTCTTTACCGGCAGGTAAGCCACATCGCGGGCAATCCCACTCATCAGGGATCGCCGCATCTGAGGCAAAACTTGGCTTTGATTCATGCTTGCGTGAGCACCAGAAAGAAACCCAAATTCGAGGGGCGGCTTCGCCACGTTCTGCTTCCCCCATTGGGCCTGCACCAACACGACTGCCACGGATAGCACTTCCACCAGCCATAATTACTCCTTACTAGATTCGCACATGTGCGATTTAGACACCCGTACGAATGAGTAGACCCACGCCAACAATTGACGCGGCCCAAATAAGACCAATTGCCACGGTAATTCGGTCGAGATTTCGTTCAGCTACAGACGAGCCGCCAATCGATGAGCTCACTCCGCCACCAAAGAGATCCGAAAGTCCGCCACCTTTACCTCGGTGAAGCAGGATCAGCACGATGAGAAGCAGACTGCAGATGATCAACACCACAGCTAATGCAATCGTGACAATAGTAAGCAAGACAGACTCCGTATCAGTGTGAAGGGATCAGTATAGATCAGCCAGCAAGTTCAGCTGGGTGCAGTCGATAGCGAACGATTCCCACGAAATCATCTGGGTCCAAACTCGCCCCTCCCACAAGGACGCCATCGACGTCTACCTGAGCCATGATTCCGGCAATATTTGAGCTTTTCACTGAGCCGCCATAGAGGATTCTGGTGCTCTCAGCCGCCGCTGCCCCATGGAGTTCACCGATTCGAACCCGTATAGCCCGGCATACTTCTTGTGCGTCATCGGGAGTTGCCACCTCGCCTGTGCCAATAGCCCACACCGGCTCATAGGCAACCACAAGCCCAGCGACCTCTTCGCTTGTGAAATGCGCCAGTGAACCGTCAAGCTGGCCCAACACGTATGCCACGTGCTCCCCCGCCTTGCGAATTTCAAGGCCTTCACCCACGCAAACGATGGGAGTGATTTCATCCTTGAGCGCTGCCTTAGCTTTGGCATTGACTAAAGCGTCTGATTCACCGTGGTACTCGCGGCGCTCACTATGACCCACAGCTACATACGAGCAACCAAGTTTGGCCAGCATCGCCGATGAAATCTCACCGGTGTAAGCGCCAGACATATGCTGCGATACATCCTGGGCGCCATACCCGATGTCGTACTTATCGCCTTCGATCAAGGTCTGCACTGAGCGAATGTCAGTGAACGGTGGCAGAACAACAACGTCAACTGCGGAAAAATCTGCCTCATTTAGAGCGAAAGCCAGTTTTTGAACAAGTGCCAGCGCTTCAAAATGATTGAGATTCATCTTCCAGTTGCCTGCGATGAGCGGCTTCCTTGTATTTTTGGCCATGTCAGTTCCCTTCGAGGACAGTGAGCCCAGGGAGTTCTTTACCCTCCAGGAATTCCAAACTTGCTCCTCCGCCTGTGCTGATGTGAGTGAAGGCGGATTCATCGAGATTCAATAATCGAATTGCTGCTGCGGAGTCCCCGCCACCCACGACAGTCATCGCGCCAGATTTGATCATGGCTTCAGCGACACCGCGTGTACCGCCGGCAAATGGGTCCATTTCAAACACGCCCATCGGCCCGTTCCACACGACCGTTCCGGCATCAGCAATTTTTGTTGCGAACAACGCTGTGGATTCAGGTCCGATATCCAGACCTTTCCAGCCATTGGGAATTGCATCTGCAGCTACTACCTGCGTTTTAGCCGAAGCTGAAAAATCATCAGCGATAACGACATCGATGGGAATAACAAGTTCAACGCCGCGGGCTTTCGCTTGCTCAATAAAGCCTTGAACGGTGGGAATCTGATCCGTTTCCAATAAAGAATCACCCACTGAATACCCCTGCGCGGCAAGGAACGTAAAAGCCATGCCACCGCCGATGAGCAGTCGATCAACTCGACCGATCAAGTTCCCAATAACACCAAGTTTGTCACTGACCTTAGAACCACCAAGTATGACAACGTACGGTCGCACTGGTTGGGCCAGAAGCGTTCCGAACACGCTTGCTTCCTTATGCACGAGACGACCTGCAGCATTAGGCAACAACGTTGCTATTTCAGTCACAGACGCTTGTCCGCGGTGCACAACACCAAAGCCTTCTGCAACATATAGGTCTGCCAATTGCGAGAGTTCTTGTGCGAGTGCCAAACGATCCGCAGTATTTTTGCTGGTTTCGCGCGCATCAAAGCGAATGTTTTCTAACAGGAGCACATCTCCTGCTTGGAGCTTCTTCACAGCAGCCTGTGCCAATGGACCCGTGACATCTTGTGCGAATTGCACAGTCGAACCCAGAAGTTCGCCCAAACGTGCAGCCACTGGAGCAAGACTCAAATCTGGGTGAACTTGGCCTTTGGGCCTACCCAAGTGGGCCACCACCACAACCTTGGCTCCCTGTTCGCGTAGGTAGACCAAGGTCGGGAGTGCAGCTTTGATTCGTCCATCGTCAGTGATGACCTTGCCATCGGGACCGTCGGCAAGTGGCACGTTGAAATCTGCGCGAACCAAAACGGTCGCCCCGGCGACCTGCAAGTCGTCGAGTGACTTCATAGGAATTCCTTAGAGCTTTGAGCCAACGAGGGCGGTGATATCAATGAGTCGGTTTGAGTAACCCCATTCATTGTCATACCAGCCCACAACCTTGACCAAGTTACCGTTGGCATTGGTGAGTCCAGCATCGAAGATGCACGAAGCAGGATCAGTAACGATGTCAGTGGAAACGATTGGATCCTCGGTGTACTTCAGGTAGCCCTTCAGTGAACCTTCTGCAGCGGCCTTTACTACTGCGTTGATCTCTTCCTTGGTCGCCGGCTTCTTTAACTCAACAGTGAGGTCAGTTGCCGAACCTGTTGGCACAGGAACGCGCATTGCATAACCATCGAGCTTGCCTTTGAGGTGTGGCATAACCAAGCCAATCGCCTTTGCTGCGCCAGTGCTTGTTGGAATCATGTTTAAGGCAGCAGCGCGCGCACGGCGAAGATCACTGTGAGGGAAGTCCAAAATCTTTTGATCATTGGTGTACGCATGAATGGTGGTCATGAGACCGCGTTCGATGCCGAAAGCATCGTCAATTGCCTTGGCCATTGGAGCAAGGCAATTGGTGGTACACGAGGCATTAGAGATGATGTTGTGTTTGGCAGGGTCATAGTCACCGTCATTGACACCCATAACAATGGTGATGTCTTCACCCTTTGCCGGAGCAGAGATGATGACCTTCTTGGCACCAGCGGCGATGTGCTTACCTGCATCTTCTGCATCCGTGAAAAAACCAGTTGATTCAATGACAATGTCCGCGCCAACCTTGGCCCAAGGCAATGAACCCGGATCGCGCTCCGCGAAAATTGGAATGACCTTGCCGTCAACGGTGATTTGGCCTTCGCCAGCTTCCACTGGCACTCCGATGCGACCAAGGATGCTGTCGTACTTCATCAGGTGAGCAAGTGTCTTCGTGTCGGTGAGATCGTTAATACCTACGATCTCGATATTGGCGTCACTTTCTAAAAGTGCGCGGAAAAAGTTGCGGCCAATGCGGCCAAATCCGTTAATGCCAACCTTGATCGTCACGTATTTCTCCCCAGAATTTGTCACTTGAAAATGTAAGCGTTTTACAACCAAATCTTATCGAATCAGAAGTACGGGATTCACCCCGTACGCCTCAGCCTATGAACTCAGGTCCTAGAGCTGATTCTGTGTCCGGTATGCCCAATTCTTGAGCACGTTTATCGGCTAGGGCCAAGAGGCGACGAATTCTCCCGGCTATTGCATCCTTGGTCATTGGCGGATCAGCAAGAGCTCCCAACTCCTCCAGACTTGCCTGGCTGTGCTCAAGGCGTAGTCGGCCGGCTACGACGAGATGATCAGGAACTTCGTCTCCCAAAATTTCCATTGCCCGTTGGACACGAGCACCCGCAGCTACTGCGGCGCGAGCAGAGCGCCGAAGGTTGGCATCATCGAAATTCGCTAGTCGATTGGCCGTAGCGCGAACTTCCCGGCGCATTCGACGCTCTTCCCAAGCCATCACAGACTCATGGGCACCCAAGCGTGTGAGCATGGCACCGATTGCGTCTCCATCGCGGATGACAACCCGGTCGACACCACGGACTTCCCTGGATTTAGCCGCGATACCCAGCCGGCGAGCAGCACCAACAAGCGCCAATGCAGCTTCTGGGCCCGGGCAAGTAATTTCAAGAGATGACGATCGTCCTGGTTCCGTCAGTGAACCATGGGCCAAGAAGGCGCCTCGCCAGGCTGACTCACAGTCGCACAAGGCGCCTGCCACGATCGCTGGTGGCAAGCCACGCACTGGTCGTCCACTGCCATCAACCATGCCGGTTTGGCGAGCGAGAGCTTCGCCTCCTTGAACAACTCGAACAACATATCGAGTCCCTTTGCGGATGCCGCTCGCTTGCACAACTGCAATTTCGCTGTCATGGCCATAAATCTCGAGGATGTCTTTGCGCAACCGGCGAGCCGTGTGTCCGGCATCGAGTTCCGCTTCGATGACTATCTGTCCGGAGACGATGTGCAAGCCGCCACCAAAGCGAAGCATCGTGGAAACCTCAGCTTTTCGACAGCAAGCCTTCGTAATTTCTACGCGGCTGAGCTCATCTTTTACTGCCGCAGTCATTGCCATAGAGCGCATCCTGCCATGAAACGCGTTCGGGCGTGTCGCTTACCCCAGAAGTGCGCTTCTCAACGCAGCGGATAGCCGGTCTGGATCATGGCTGCCTGGATGTCTGCCACCACTATGGGCTACCGGCTCCACGATGAGTTCTGCCCCAAAAGTCGAGCATGCGGCATGAAGCTGCCCAAGATCATCAACGTGATGCGGATCGGCAATAACCGCGTCCAGCCGGAGCGCCGGGGCCGCTGCTCGAAGGAATTCTAAATGTTCGGCAACTGGTATCCCAGCAGTCTCTTGGTCAGCGTAGGGGGCCAAATTCAACACGACGATTCGTTTAGCCGGGGATTCGATAATTGCCTGCGCGAGATCGGGGATAAGTAGATGCGGCAGAACTGATGTGAACCATGAACCCGGCCCCAAGACGATGGCGTCTGCGACAGCCATTGCCCTGATCGCCTCCGGACATGCAATAGGTCGTGCTGGCTCCAACGTCACACTGACCACTTTTCCCGGCGTACTGGCCACCTCAACCTGCCCGCGAACTTCCGTGATTCCATCTGGGGCATGTGCGTTGATACCTTGCACTTGTGCAACGATTTCTAAGGGTTGAACACTGCACGGCAACACCCGACCTTGGGCCTCAAGTAACGCACCCAACCATTCAAGGCCAATGACGGGGTCGCCAGTTTCCTCCCACAGTGCGGTGATCAGCAGATTTCCTAGGGAGTGCCCGCCTAACTCCCCTACCCCGCTGAAACGATGCTGGATCACTCGCTGCCAGGTGCGACCCCACGTGTCATCCCCACACAGCGCAGCCAACGCCATCCGCAAATCACCAGGCGGCAAAATTCCAAACTCCGAACGTAGACGCCCGCTTGAGCCTCCATCATCAGCAACACCTACGACAGCTGTGATCTGATCCGTCATTCGACGCAGGGCCGTAAGCGTCGAGGCCAGGCCGTGGCCACCACCTAAGGCAACGACATTCGGTCCGGAAGCTACGGCGCTGTTCAATGTGACAGGTAAGCGTTTCATTCGCGACCCAAATCGCGATGCAACACGAGCGTTTGAATTCCTTGTGCGCGCAGTCTCTTCGCGAGTTCTTCAGCAGTGGCAACACTTCGATGTTTGCCACCGGTGCACCCCACTGCAATCGTCATATATCGCTTACCCTCAGTGAGGTAACCAGGACGCATGGTGCTGACTAAATTTCCATAGAGAGTAAGAAACTGCTGAGCAGCTGCAGATTGAAGTACAGCCTCAGAAACCTGTGCATCTAATCCGTTCAGAGGGCGTAACTGTGGATCCCAATGTGGATTTTCCAAAAAACGCATATCTGCAACGAGATCCGCATCAACGGGTATCCCATACTTAAAGCCGAACGACAACACTGTCGCACGTAAATCGGCCGGGGTTTCCTCAGCGAATGCCGCCTCAACTTTGCGACGCAGGTCATGCACATTTAAATGTGTTGTGTCGACAACGACATCTGCCTCAGCACGCAGATCGCCAAGCAGTGAGCGTTCGGCCTGCAGACCATCGACAATTCTACTTTGACCTTGAAGTGGATGAGGCCTACGCGAGCTTTCGAACCGTCGAACTAGTGATTCATCAGAGGCTTCAAGGAACAAGGTACGCAGAAGTACTTGTTTGGTCTCAAGATCGTCGAGAGCAGCGGCTAATGCCTGGAACATCGATCCGCTACGAACGTCTACCACTACCGCCACACGATCAAGATTGTTGGATGTTGTTGCCATGTCTATGGCTTGAGAGAGCAAAGCTGGAGGCAGGTTATCCATCACGAACCAACCTAGGTCTTCCAGAGCTCGCGCGGCAGTGGATCGGCCGGCACCGGACATGCCAGTCACTAATGCGACTTCAAGTGGACGTTGGGTCACTTCTTCTCCCTTGGAGCATGCAAACCTTCGTGAATTCTGGCAGCAAGGGCTGGACCTACGCCGACGACTTGCTTGAGTTCTTCAATCGATGCAGCTTTCAGCGCCTTCATGGATCCAAAATGCTTCAGCAATGCCTTCGCGCGAACCTGCCCTAATCCATCTATGTCGTCCAAGACGCTAGCTGTCATTGCTTTTCCTCGGCGCTTACGGTGGAAGGTGATGGCGAAGCGATGCGATTCATCTCGAACACGCTGAAGCAGGTACAGACCTTCACTCGATCGCGGCAAAATTAACGGCTCTTGCTCATCTGGTAGCCACACCTCTTCGAGACGCTTTGCCAGACCGATCACGGGTACATCAGTTACACCCAGTGCCATCAGCGCATCCTGTGCCGCACGCACCTGTGGCTGTCCACCATCGATCACCAGTAACCCTGGCGGATAAGCGAAACGTTTTTTATCCTCGATGACACTCACTTCGAGCCCTGGGCCAGCACTTGTTTCTGGAAATTGTGATGCGAATTTCATGAATCTTCGAGTCACGACCTCGGCTACCGCGGCTGTGTCGTCGGCCTGTTCGTTGTTGATGATGAAACTCCGGTAGTCAGATTTTTTCGGGAGACCGTCCTCAAAGACAACCAGGGAACCTACAGTGTTCTGGCCCATTGTTGTCGAAATATCAATGCACTCAATGCGTAATGGTGCTTCAGCCATACCGAGAACTTCACGAATTTCATCTAAGGCAATCGATCTCGTTGTGAGATCACTCGCTCGTTTCATTCGATGCGTCTGCAAGGTATGAGCTGCATTCTTCAAGGCAGTTTCCATCAGTGCCTTTTTGTCACCGCGTGCTGGTACGCGCAGATGTACCGGGCCTTCGCGTAACGTCGTGAGCCAAGCTTCCAAAGCCTGTGTCTCCTCGACACTCACCGAAACCAATATCTCTCGCGGAATGTCGCTGATACCCGGTTCGGAATACATTCGCTGCAATGAGCGCCCCACGACTTCGCCAGGCGTCAACTCCTGCGCTTTCTCAATTACAAAGCCGCGTTCCCCGCGAATGCGACCACCGCGCACATGGAAGACCTGTACTCCAGCCTCAAGTGGATCTTCAGAAACTGCGATCACATCGGCATCGGTGTCATCATGAAACGCAACTGCATTTCGTTCTGTTGCCCTACGCAAGGCGTTTACGCGATCTCGAAGCCGCCCAGCTTCTTCATACCGTTGCTCACCTGCCGCTTGACCCATCTGGATTTCCAATTGGTTAATAAACCCATCGCCACTGCCGGCCATGAACGAGCAGAAATCCAAGACAATGCCGCGGTGCTCATCTTCTGACACTTTTCCCACACACGGCGCACTGCACTTATCGATGTAGCCAAGAAGACATGGACGACCGACCTGCTGTGCCCGACGAAACACTCCATCCCGGCACGAACGAATGGGGAACACTCGTAGAAGTTCATCGACCATTTCCCGTAGTGCCCACGCATGTGCATAAGGACCGAAATACCGGGTACCAAGCTTCTTCGCCTCGCGAACAACGGCAACTCGCGGGAATGGATCCGAAAGATTAAAGGCCAAATAGGGGTATGACTTGTCGTCGCGAAACTTCACATTGAAACGTGGGTCAAATTCTTTTATCCAAGCGTATTCCAGGGTGAGGGCTTCAACTTCTGTGCCAACAACGACCCAATCCACGTCACGTGCAGTGGCGATCATGTTTGCCGTCCGTGGATGAAGCTGTTCAGGGTCTTGAAAATAGCTTGCGAGTCGCGAACGCAAATTCCGAGCTTTACCGACATAGATAATTCGGCCCGTTCCATCTCGGAAACGGTAAACACCTGGTTCAGTGGGTATCGAACCAGCCGGGGGCCGAAGCGTTGATTCGTGAACCATCTTGGGACTTACGCCAAAACGACGTTCGTGCCTTTCACATTCACATCAGCAGTTTCCAGGGCTTGTTGGGCAGGACCTTGGATTACCGACCCGTCAACTGCTGAGAATTTTGAACCATGACAGGGACAAATAATCTCGTCATTCACGACGGTTGACACGAGGCAACCAGCATGCGGGCAAATGGCAGTAAATCCGTTGATCTGACCAGATGTCGGTTGAGTGATCACGATTGGTGGATCACTCAACACCAAGCCCCCACCGACAGGGACATCAGCGACGGCAGTCAAGAAAGTGCCTGACGGTGCGACACCAGCTCCTTTAATGTCAGGGTTCGCCCCATTTTCTGTTCCCGGTGAGCAGGCTGCAACTACTACGCCAGCTGTGATGATGCCTGTTCCAGCCAGGACATTACGTCGGTTAACGAGTGGTTCTTTAGCCATGGCAACTCCCTTGTTGAGATCAGACTAAGACTTGCGGCGCTTCGCGGGTGTGCGACGCGCACCGGGCAGTAAATCCAAGAGAAATGAGCCAGTGTGACTCTGAGCAATTGCGGCAACTTCTTCGGGAGTTCCTTGTGCAACCACCGTTCCGCCCCCTGATCCACCTTCAGGCCCCATATCGATGACCCAGTCGGCGGTTTTGATCACATCGAGATTATGTTCAATCACGACGACAGAATTTCCCTTGTCAACCAATGAGTGTAAAACAGCTAGTAATTTACGAATATCTTCGAAATGCAACCCTGTCGTTGGTTCGTCAAGTACATAAATCGTGCGACCCGTGGAGCGCTTCTGCAATTCTGCAGCCAGCTTCACACGCTGAGCCTCACCACCAGAAAGAGTTGGAGCTGATTGTCCGAGCCTTACATACCCAAGTCCGACTTCAACAAGTGTCGTTAAATGTCGAGCAATCGCCGGAACAGCAGAGAAGAATTCCTTCGCTTCTTCAATTGGCATGTCCAGCACATCAGAAATGCTTTTGCCTTTGAAATGAACTTCTAACGTTTCTCGGTTGTAGCGTGCGCCATTGCATACCTCGCAAGGAACATACACGTCCGGCAGAAAATTCATTTCAATCTTTATCGTCCCATCGCCGGAACATGACTCGCATCGTCCACCCTTGACGTTGAATGAAAAGCGACCCTGTTGATAGCCGCGAACTTTAGCCTCAGGGGTATCAGCAAATAATTTTCGAACATGATCAAAAACACCCGTATACGTAGCCGGGTTGCTGCGAGGTGTTCTACCAATCGGTGACTGATCTACGTGCACAACCTTGTCAACATTCTCGAGCCCCGTTACTTTCTTGTGCCGGCCTGGAACATGCCGAGCCCCATTGAGATCACGTGCAAGAACTGAATAGAGAACATCGTTGACTAACGTTGATTTACCCGAACCACTGACACCGGTAACTGCAACGAGTTGCCCAAGGGGGAAATCGACAGTTACATTCTTCAGGTTGTGTTCAGATGCACCATGCACCGTAATTTTGCGCTCGGTCACGGGCCGACGAACTTCTGGCACATCAATCTTTCGAGCACCACTGAGGTATTGGCCCGTGACCGATCGCGGATTGGCTAAGAGGTCTTCGACCGTTCCGCTGACCACAATTTCGCCACCGTGTTCGCCTGCGCCCGGCCCAATGTCAACGACCCAGTCTGCGGTCCGAATTGTGTCTTCGTCATGTTCAACCACAATAAGTGTGTTACCTAAATCGCGTAACCGAACTAAGGTTTCAATCAGGCGCCTGTTATCCCGCTGATGTAGGCCAATACTTGGTTCATCGAGAACATAAAGAACGCCGACGAGACCCGATCCAATCTGAGTCGCCAGGCGAATCCGTTGTGCTTCGCCACCAGCCAAGGTCCCTGCTGCTCTGTCTAACGACAAATAGTGGAGACCAACATCAACGAGGAACTGAAGTCGTTCATTTACTTCTTTGAGAACGCGCATTGCTATTTTGGCATCACGGACTGAAAGCTTGAGGCCGGCCAGCATCGAAGCTGTTTCACCGATGGGAAGCGCTGCAACGTCAGCGATTGAGTGACCATTGACTGTTACGCCCAAAGAAAGCGGCTTGAGGCGTGCCCCTCCACATGCATGACAAGGAACTTCACGCATGAAACCTTCGAAACGCTCGCGAGCGGAATCACTTTCGGTTTCTGCATGTCGACGAGCGACGTATGCGAGTGCACCTTCAAAGCCAGTGGTGTACGAACGAGTGCGTCCATATCTATTTCGATACTTCACATGCACTTCGGCTTCGTGACCATTGAGAATTGCCTTGCGTGCCTTAGCTGGAAGCTTCTCCCAAGGAGTGTCCATGTCGATATCGAGTTCTTCGCATAGCGATTCCAGTAATCGTCGAAAGTAATCCGAAACCATGCCGCCTGCCCATGGCGCAATTGCTCCGTCATTCAACGTCGCCGTTGGATCTGGAATCACTAATTCGGCGTCTACCTCACGTCGAGTCCCCAACCCTGTGCACTCGGGGCAAGCACCAAAAGGTGAGTTAAATGAAAATGAACGAGGTTCTAATTCTTCGAATGACAAGCCGTCTTTTGCGCACGCCAAATGCTCACTAAAAATCCGTTCGCGGTTTGGATCTCCTTCTGCAAGATCGACAAAATCAAGAACCACTAATCCAGCGGCGAGCTTCAATGCTGTTTCAATCGAATCGGTTAGACGCCGCCGAGAATCAGCCTTCACCGCCAGACGATCGACAACCACCTCGATCGTATGCTTTTCCTGTTTTTTGAGAATTGGCAATTCATCCATGCCATACACGACTCCGTCGACACGTACTCGAGAAAAGCCTTGAGTCTGAAGATTGCGGAATAACTCTGCGTATTCACCTTTACGTTCTCGAATAACAGGTGCCAAGACCTGGAAACGCGAACCTTCCGTGAGTTCGAGAACCTGATCCACAATTTGCTGAGGACTTTGTCGGGCGATCTCGTCGCCACACACAGGGCAGTGTGGCTTTCCGATACGCGCGTAGAGCAGCCGCAAATAGTCATAAACCTCGGTGATGGTCCCTACCGTGGAACGTGGATTGCGGGATGTGGATTTTTGATCAATTGAGACCGCTGGTGAAAGACCCTCGATGAAGTCCACATCCGGCTTATCCATCTGCCCCAGAAACTGACGCGCGTAAGCAGAGAGACTTTCCACATACCGGCGCTGTCCCTCAGCAAAAATCGTGTCAAAAGCCAGGCTTGACTTACCCGAGCCCGATAGGCCCGTGAACACAATGAGCGCATCACGGGGTAAATCCAGGGAAACGTCCTTAAGATTGTGCTCACGGGCACCGCGGATGACCAGCCGGTCGTGCACGATGCCTCATCTCGGGTTTTGGCCACACGGCCGCTTGAAGGGACAGAACGAATGTATACCGGCAACGTGCGCGTAGGTGGTCCGGGTGATGTACGGGAACTCCCCCATCTCATTATTACCAAGTTGGCTGTGGGCGACTACAACAACAATTCCTATCTTCTCCGATGCCGGGAAACCGGCGAGCAGGCCCTTATCGATGCCGCAGCCGAGACCGATCGTCTTTTGGTCTTGACCGGGGACACTCTCAAAACCGTCATCACTACCCATCAACACCAAGATCATTGGGGTAGCTTGGCCGATGTGGTTCGGGCTACCGGTGCCACCACTATGGCCCACCCAATCGATGCTCCTGGGATCCCCGTACCTACAGACGTCTATCTCGAAGAAGGTTCACGCCTTCAGATCGGCAAAGTGCACCTACGCGTCATTCACCTCATTGGCCATACTGACGGTTCGATCGCATTCGTTTACGAAGATCCAGAGGGGACCACGCACCTGTTCACCGGTGACTGCCTATTTCCTGGTGGGGTTGGCAACACCTGGGGAGATCCTGCCGCATTCAATTCATTGCTAGACGGTGTCGAATCCAAGATTTTTGATGCCTACGCTGATGAGACTTGGATATATCCAGGCCATGGCGAAGACACAACTTTGGGCGAACAACGCCCACATTTGCTCGCATGGCGCCAACGGGGTTGGTGAATCGCCATATCGAGTTGATTTTTACTGATGGCCGTCCGGATCACCGTGCTCATCTAAGAGACGCCCAGCATGCGCCACAGCATCAGGATCACGTCGCACCTTGATGATCGATGCAATAGTGACAACGATCAAGATAAGCGCAATCACGACCAAAGATGCCATGGTCGGAATCTTCGGAATGCTTGGCCAGGTTTCATGTACGTAAGTGAGCACGAGTTTAATTCCGATAAATACCAGGATCACCGCAAGGCCGGTCGATAGGTAGACCAGTTTGTCCAGCAACCCCTTCAGCAGAAAGTACAGGGCGCGCAATCCAAGTAACGCAAAGGCATTCGCAGTGAAAACAATGAATGCTTCTTGGGTCACCCCAAATGTTGCGGGAATTGAATCCAAAGCGAAGAGAACATCGGTCGCACCAATCAGCACCATCACGGTCAGCAATGGAGTTGCTAACTTCCTACCATCGACCCGAATGAAAAGTTTTGACCCTTCGAATTCAGGGGTCGAAGGGATTCGGCGTTGTATAAACCGGGCCATTTTGCTATCCATAGGATCTGGGTCTTCATTGCGATGCCGAGCAAGCTGAATCCCAGTCCAAATGAGCAGAGCGCCAAAAAGCACAAACGTGAAAGCGAAAGAAGCAAGAGCAGCAGCCCCAGCAAAAATAAAGATTGTGCGGAAGAACAAAGCAAGGATGACACCTACGAGCAATACGCGCTGATGAAGTGCGTAAGGGACTGCAAACTGAGTCAGGATTATCAGGAAAACAAAAAGATTATCTACGCTGAGCGACTTCTCAACTAGGTATGCAGTGAAGTATTGAGTTCCAAAATCAGATCCCTGCCAGACTAAGAGCCCTATCCCAAATGCGACTGCGATTCCTACATAAAAAATTGACCACCATAGAGCCTCTTTGAACTGCACTTCGTGCGGTTTGCGACTCACCGCAATGAAGTCCAGAGCCACGAGAAGAACAAGACCACCCACAGTGAAGCTCCAAAGAGCGATAGATACGTTCACAGAGACCCCTCCTCCTTTGATTCAGCTACATACGGCGAATTCCGTAGACTCAAAATTGTGGTTACAACAAGAACCCCGATGATCACAAGAAGAGACATCCAAATTGGGATCTGTGGAATATCTAT
>CAFBMO010000022.1_pt1 | contig 19632 bp, 16 predicted proteins | sample 7268821 | NCBI WGS metagenome assembly CAFBMO01 (sample SAMEA6814065, study PRJEB35770) | freshwater metagenome | biome: Freshwater; feature: Freshwater reservoir; material: water | place: Czech Republic | collected 2017-05-23 | depth 30m m
AGCGGTCTTGCGAACAACCTTCTTAGCTACGCGCTTTGCTGCAGTCTTGCGAACTGCCTTCTTAGCGGTTGCCTTCTTGACGGTGCGCTTTGCTGCAGTCTTGCGAACTGCCTTCTTTACAACGCGCTTTGCTGCAGCTTTGCGGGCCGGAGCCTTCTTTGCTGCCTTCTTTGCGACTGCCACTGTTCCTCCAAAATAGTCGGACTTTGCATCCCTAGCAGAGTCCTTCAACTAAAACTTTGACAGAGCATTGCACATTTCGCTAGCACATCCGTAATCAGAATGTCATTCGTGTCGCGATTGATTTTTTTCATCTGGCATGATTTACCACTATGACTACTGATTCTGCAGCTCCACAACGTGATGCTCGAGTACTTCCAGACGTTTCACACCTATCTATAGGTGTGCTCGGTGGAACAGGTGAACAAGGTCGCGGTTTAGCGCGCAGACTTGGTATGGCAGGCCTAAAAGTGGTGATTGGTTCACGTGATGCTGCACGTGCGCAAGCAATCGCAGATGAGATCGGATTCGGCATTCAAGGTGCAACAAATGAAGATTGTGCATCAAGTACTGACGTTGTAATTGTTGCAGTGCCTTGGGATGGTCATTCAACGCTTTTAGAGAGCCTTAAAACGCATTTGGTAGGAAAAATCGTCATCGACTGCGTAAATCCTCTTGGTTTCGATAAACAAGGCGCATATGGACTGTCGGTCGCAGAAGGTTCAGCAGCCGAACAAGCAGCTGCAATTCTCACCGAAAGCCGCGTCGTCGGTGCTTTTCACCATATTTCTGCGGTGCTGTTACTTGATGAAGCAGTCGACACAATCGAGACTGATGTTCTCGTCGTTGGCGATGATCGGGACGCTACAGATGTTGTACAGGCCATCGCGTCGAGCATTTCTGGCATTCGCGGTGTGTTTGCCGGCCGCCTTCGCAATTGCGGACAAATCGAAACCTTCACCGCGAATTTAATTTCTATTAATCGCCGCTATAAAGCCCACTCAGGCATCCGGGTAACCGATATCTAAGAACTTTATTCATAGGTGTGCTCGTCGGCGGGGTAATTCCCGCTGACGACATCCGCACCCCAAGCGCGCACCGCTTCGGACATAATCGTGCGCAGATCGGCATAACGTCGGACAAATTTCGGTGCGGGATCCGGAGTAATTCCTAGTAAGTCCTGCCAGACGATCACCTGAGCATCGGTAGCGGGCCCTGCACCAATACCGATCGTTGGAATTGTCAAGATTTCGCTGACCTTGGCCGCAAGTGCGCTTGGCACTACTTCCAGTACTACTCCGCAGGCCCCGGCCAATTCCATGGCCTTGGCATCGCGGGTGAGTAACTCACCTTGCTCGCCGCGACCTTGAACGCGGTAACCGCCGAAGAGGTTTACCGATTGCGGTGTGAGTCCCAAATGGCCAATCACCGGTATTCCAGAATTTGCAAGCAATTCAATTTGCGGCAGTACTGATGCGCCACCCTCAAGCTTCACTGCGTGCGCACCGCCTTCTTTCATGAAGCGTGCAGCGGTTTCAAGTGCTTGAGCAGGGGAGGCTTGATAGGAGCCGAAAGGTAGATCTGCAATCACCAATGCCTTATGAGTTCCACGAACTACTGCTTGCACCAGAGGGATGAGTTCATCGACAGTCACGGGAAGAGTGGTGTCGTGTCCAAAAATGACCGAAGCAGCTGAATCGCCAACCAAGATCGAAGGGATACCGGCACCTTCAAAAATGCCTGCCGTGAGTGCGTCGTACGCGGTAATCATGGACCAGCGCTCGCCGCGATCGGTTGCCAATTGCAGGTCACGCATAGTGAATCGGCGATTTCCGACGCAGCCATACAGGGTCGACGACGAAGCGTCCATTGCGTTCTCCCATCTCGAGGCTGCGGTCGCAGTCCCCGGACAGGTAAATGATGGCACATGAAGGGGGATTCATCCATCCCGTACTGTCAGGGCACACCGCAATGGAGAGGCTGCCATGGACGACAGTTGGATGACATCAGGAGCAGGCCACCCTCGTCGATGGGCAATTCTTGCGGTGCTCGTGGTCAGTTTGCTCGTGGTTGTCTTGGACAACACGGTGCTGAATATCGCGCTACCAACGATTCAAAAGGATCTCAACGCCTCACAAGGTGAATTGGTATGGGCTATTGATTCCTACACCCTGTCCTTCGCAGCACTTCTGTTCACTATGGGTGTGCTTGGTGATAGGTATGGGCGTAAGAAGATTTTGAGTTTTGGGTTGTTCACTTTTGGTGTCGCTTCAGCAATCTGTGCGTTCTCATCAAGCGGAGGCATGTTGATTGGTTGGCGTGCAGTGATGGGCGTTGGTGGAGCAGCCGTGCTGCCGGTAACCCTTGCAATCATCACCGTGGTGTTCCCGCCGCACGAGCGTGGTAAGGCCATCGGCTTGTGGGCTGGAGCTGTTGGCGGGGCAATCGCGTTAGGGCCCGTACTTGGTGGGGTTCTCTTGCAAAACCCACAGTGGTTGAACTGGCTCACCGGAAACGACTGGGGCTCGGTTTTCCTGATTAACGTCCCAATCGTTGCCGTCGGATTGTTCTTTATCTGGCGGATCGTTCCGGAAACGAAGAATCCGAATGCCGCAAAACTGGATTTCCGTGGCTTGATTATTTCAGCGACGGGAATGTTTTTGCTTGTGTACGGAATCATCCACGCTTCCGAAACCAAAGCCTGGTTGGTTGCGCCGGTGGTGCTTCCAATAGTTCTTGGAGCCGGAATCATTGCCTTGTTCATTGTTCTTGAATCCAAAAGCGACCACGCAAGTTTCGATGTCACTCTCTTTAAGAACCGTGGCTACGCGGTGAGCCTGGCTGCTGTGTCACTTGCTTTCTTTGCCCTTTCAGGAATTACCTTCACATTGCCGTTTTACTTCCAAATCGTTCGTGGTTTTGGCACCTTCGCAGCTGGTATGTGTTTTGTGCCGTTCGCCGTTGGACAGTTGCTTGCAGCGCCGCGTAGCGGCGGGATGGTGATGAAGTTTGGTTACCGCAAGGTCATGACGACTGGCTTGTCAATTGTTTCACTTGCACTTCTTGGCCTGATGTTTGTAAACGAAACCACACCAATTTGGATGACGTTGGTGATTTTCTTCTTCTTTGGTTTCGGCATGGGCAATGTCATTGCACCTGCTTCAACTCTGATGCAGAACGTGCTGCCGCTTGCGCGAGCCGGAGCTGGATCTGCGGTTCAGAACACGGTTCGTCAGCTTGGTGGAGCACTCGGTGTAGCCATCATTGGCACCTTGCTTGCAACTCGATATGCAGCAAACCTCTCAGAGGCGTTTGCTAAGTCTCCAATTCCTGTCTCAGTCCCTGCACAAGAAGCGGCGTCGCAATCGTTGGTTGCCACGATGGGTGTGATTGATCAGTTGCCACCTGATGCAGCGCCGCTGTTACAAAGTTTTCGAGATGGCGCCTTTGAGGCTTATGTCAGTGCATCTCATTTCACAACGTTAATTTCCCTTGTCATCATTGTTACTGCTGCATTGATCGTGGGGTTCGGTTTGCCGCTCATCACGCCGCCATCACAGCATGCAGCACCGGGCGGTCCACCACTTGATCCGATGGATGCACTGGTGAAGGAAGAAGGTGCGGCTTACGCAGCGGAAGCTGGTTCAGAGTTTGAGCAGCCAGAAAGTCAAGCTAAGAATTAGTTATTACCTTCGCGCCAAGCGTTCGTGATTGGCAGACGACGGTCACGCCCAAAGGCACGCAAAGAGATCTTGGTGCCAGGGGCTGATTGGCGGCGCTTGTATTCCGCACCGTCGGTGAGTCGCAAAATCCGTTCAACCATGGCTGAATCAAAACCATTGGCGATGAGTTGCTCCGCACCGTGGTCGGATGCAACGTACCCCTCAAGGAGTGCATCAAGTACTGGGTAATCGGGCAGTGAATCAGCATCTAATTGGTCTGGTCGCAGTTCGGCGCTTGGTGGCTTTTCAATGCTGTTCGGCGGAATCGGTGGTGTTGTTCCTTGGAGTCGTGCGTGCTCATTGCGCCATCGAGCTAGATCCCAGACCAACATTTTAGGAACATCCTTGATCGGATTGAATCCACCGACACTGTCGCCATATAACGTTGAATAGCCAACGGAAAGTTCGCTCTTATTGCCAGTGGTGAGCACGAGATGGCCTTCTTGATTTGAAATAGCCATCAAGGTGGTTCCGCGCACTCGCGCTTGCAAATTCTCCTCAGCCAGTCCCGTTAACTCCATGGAACTCATGAAGGCATCGACCATAGGAGAAATGGGAACGGTTCGAAAGTGCAGTCCGGTGCGCACGGCTAAATCGGCGGCGTCATCTTTTGAGTGCTCAGATGAGTAGACGCTCGGCATGGAAATCCCGTACACACGCTCCGAACCGATGGCATCGCACGCGATCGCTGCAACAAGGGCAGAGTCAATGCCACCACTTAACCCAAGGATCACACTTTTGAATGTGTTCTTGTTGACATAGTCAGCAAGGCCAAGCACGAGAGCGTTATAGATCTCTTCTAACTCGGGAAGTCGATCATGCACTTCGACGTTAAGTTGTGAGCCTTGCTCGTGAAACGTGTGCGCAAGCTGAGTGAAATCTTCGGGTACTTCACTCATCGGTAGATCTAAATCAACGACAAGGAGTTCTTCCTTGAACTGCGAGCCGCGTGCTACGAGTCCACCCTGTGCATCAACCACCATCGAGTCACCGTCGAAGACCAACTCATCTTGTCCGCCTACGAGATTGACGTATGCAATCGCGCAGCCTGCCTCTTTTGCTCGATCTCGGCAGAGAAGCCGGCGAACATCAGTCTTATTTCGTTCGTAAGGTGACGCGTTGACGACTAGGAGCAGTGAACTCTTTACGTCACGTGCCCAGGCAACTGGACCGCCGGTTTGCCAGATGTCTTCGCAAATAGCCAGGGTGATTGTGGTGCCATCGATGCGCAAATGCGTCGGGGTGTTCCCCTGCACGAAGTAACGAGCCTCATCGAAGACGCCATAGTTCGGAAGGTGATGCTTGATATAGCGCGCAACGATGCGTCCCTGATGGAGAACTGCAACAGCATTCACTGGTGAGGTCACAAGATTGGGCGCCGAGCCCGTTTCAATGCAATCGAGATAGCCCAGCACGGTAATCAGATCACCAAGGCCTTGAGCCAGCAGATCTCCAGCCAATCGATCGACCGTGGCAATTGAGGCATCTTGGAATGAAGGCCTCAAAGCCAGATCTTCGACGGGGTAACCAGTCAAGAACATTTCTGGGAAGGCAATGAGGTCTGCACCCCCTTGGTGGGCCTGTTGAGCTAATTCCATGATGAGGGTGGCGTTACCTGCGAGATCTCCGACCGTGGCATTGGCTTGGGCCAGGGCAAGGCGCATCGTGGGCATTGGGCGAGAGTACCGAGTATCTGGGGGTGCGCAGCACGACATATGGCTGTAACACGATCAGGGCACAATGGTTCCCTGAGAGTCAGGCATGGCCTAGGGGGGCCATGAGGAGAGTGAGACGTTATGGACAGGCAAGCCGATTTTGTGCTGCGCACGATTGAGGAACGCGGCATTCGTTTCGTCCGGTTATGGTTCACCGATGTGCTGGGCACCTTAAAGTCGGTAGCAATTGCGCCAGCAGAGATGGAAGGCGCTTTTTCTGAAGGCATCGGCTTCGACGGCTCAGCAATTGATGGATTCACTCGGGTCTATGAATCTGACATGATCGCCAAGCCAGATCCAAGCACGTTCGCTTTACTTCCATGGCGCAGTGAGGGCCCGGGGGCTGCGCGCTTGTTCTGTGACATTCTCAATCCTGATGGCACGCCATCAATTGCTGATCCGCGTCATGTGCTGAAGCGCACGTTGACTCAAGCAGCAGAGCTTGGGTACACCTTCTATACGCACCCTGAAGTTGAGTTCTATCTCCTTGAAAATCGTCATCGCGCTGGTGAGTTACCTGTGCCAGCAGATCTCTATGGTTACTTCGACAACACTCCGCATGGGCAATCTGCAGATTTCCGTCGCGAAGCAATCTTGATGCTTGAAGCTATGGGAATCTCTGTTGAGTTCTCCCATCACGAGGGTGGACCAGGCCAGCAGGAAATTGATCTTCGTTATGCCGATGCATTGACCACTGCAGACAACCTCATGACATTTCGTTTGGTGTGCCAGGAAGTCGCTCTTGAACAAGGACTATTCGCATCATTCATGCCAAAGCCCTTCCGTGAACATCCTGGCTCGGGCATGCATACCCACATGTCGCTATTCCAAGGTGACACAAACGCGTTCTATGAAGAAGGAGCACCTCTTCAACTTTCGAAGATCGGACGCTCGTTCATTGCTGGCTTGTTGATGCACGCCCCTGAAATCACAGCGGTAACCAATCAGTGGGTGAACTCTTATAAGCGTCTGGTCGGTGGATCAGAAGCGCCGGCATGGGTGTGCTGGGGACATAACAACAGTTCTGCACTTGTTCGCGTGCCGATGGCAAAGCCGAGCAAGGGCAATAGCACTCGCATTGAATTCCGTTCGCCGGACAGTGCAACAAATCCTTACCTAGCGTTCGCACTCATGCTTGCTGCTGGCCTCAAGGGCATTGAGCAGGGTTATGAATTGCCGGCAGGTGCTGAAGAAGATGTGTGGGCACTGACCGAGACTGAGCGTGTGGCTATGGGCATGAAGCCATTACCAACAAGCCTTCGCCAGGCTCTCGATGTGATGGAATCTTCAGAGCTCGTCCGGGAAACCCTTGGCGAACATGTCTTCGACTTTTTCTTGCGCAATAAGCAAGCTGAGTGGGAGGACTACCGCTCGCAGGTGAGTCAGTGGGAGCTTGATCGTTACTTGCCGCGCCTTTAATTACCAAAGCAGTTATTGCGCAATTCTCCTTCCCACGGGATACGCAGCGAGAAACTGAAAGCTGTCACGCTTGTAGGAATGCAAGAATCGATCACAAGGTCCACCGATATCGGGATCTAGTCGATGACAAATCGGGTCACCAGCACGGTTATGGGTGAAGAAGAAACCAGCTGACCAGTACTGATTCATGTCAAGCACCATTGCGCGCTGTGCACCACTGGCAACCAAGGTGTCCGCAAGGCTTTGTGCGGACAGCGCCTGACCGATGACGAAGACCAGGCTGCCGTCACGTCGTTGCCCTAAGCCCGCTCGCCAAGCCAAGTTCCCTTTATCGGTCGTAGCGCCCCAACTTGCGCTATAGCTTGGATTGTTTACCTGTGACTGTCCGTGATCAACGATGAGATCGAGATTTTGGCGAACGACGAGCATTTCTGGGGTCAGTTGTAGATCCCGGCCCCAACGCCCGATGGTCATATGGCCATCGCGATAGATCACAGCACTTGCACGTTTCTTTTCAAGTGGTTGCACAGTGATGTTGTCGTAGAAGTAACCACCTCGGGTGTCTTCAAGTCGAAAGGCGCCGTTGATGTTTGCCATGATGAGTGGCCAATACTGTTCGGGCAGTGAGCCGTTGTAAGGATTTGGGCCACCCTTTGGTTCTTCATACCCAGGGATGAACATTGTCGTGGTCAATGATGTATCAATCCACATCGCTGTTGCGTAGTAAGAGGTATGCACGTTGTCCGTTCTCACGCGAGTCACGTACACCGCTGGTAGACCTGCAACCTTGTTTCCAACAGGCTGCCAAACGCCTTCAAGGGGCTCAGGAACTGATGCGGGGGAGATGAGAGTGTCTGGTGGGTTCAAATGCACTATCGCGCCGTCACTTGGCAATGGTTGCGTGGTGACCGCAGGTGCGGGAGCAAAGGTAAATGTTGGGGTGGGATCCACGATCGCGCTGGCAGAAGCAGATGCAGCCGGGGATGCGCTTGTTGGCATCTGGCTGGGTTCGACGGTCACTGCGGTGACCTCATTATCGATTTGCGCTGAAACGGTTGGTTTGCCGCCAACCTCAGGCTTATTGATGTACTGGTAATACAAGTCTTCAAGTTTTGCGACCACGGGCCCAAGGCCATGATCGCGCATCCATGTTGCCGTAACCACCTGAAATGGTTCACCCGGATTGTTTTTACTGGATTGATACACCGACCAGCCCGAATAAGCGAGTGTGAAAACGAGCACCACAGCTATGAGCTGAATAAGTCGTTTCACAAGCTTCATTGGTGAAGTCCTCGATGTTGGTACTACTCATCATGACCCTGGTGGAGCAGTTTCTGTGGGATCTAGCCCAATTGAACCCCATGTGGCTTTGCCCAGTAAGTTTCGCAGCGTGAGTGTTGAGTTGCCAGGCCAAGTTGCAGGGTTGGGTCGCCGATTGTTGGCTATCACTATTGATTGGTTTGCTTGTTTATTCATTGCCAAGCTCATTGCCCCCACGCTGCAATTAGGCCAGGCGCCGTTCTTGCCACTGGCAGTATTTTTCTTAGAAGTTTCGTTTTTCACATGGGTTTTTGCGGCGAGTTTTGGTCAGCGTCTACTCGGCGTAGAAGTTATTGCCACCGATGGCCGCCGCCTCATGCTTTGGAGAATCGGACTTCGCACCATGTTGGTGTGTCTTGTCCGACCCGCAGTCATTTACGACAGTCAAGGCCGGGGTCTGCAGGATCGAGCAGTCGGCAGTGTGGCTATTTTGCGAAAGAAAACGAACTAAGCCCCGCGCTTGCGGCGAACTGAGCGAGAACTTGTCGGCATTGGGCCCTTAGGAATTGGCATGCTTCCACCAACAGCGCTGACCGCATCTAAACGACGACGCATGTCTGTGACCTCTCCGCCACGAAGGTTGCGCGGCAGCTTATTTAAAGCACGCTGCAACTTTCCCAAAGTGATCTGACCATCTTCATCGCCTATCTGAATTTCATAGATCGGCACATCTGGGACCCAGCGGGCTGTTTTCTTGCGCTCAGCGGCAAGCATGGGAATAACGCGACTACTTGGGCCTTCCGATATCAAGATCACGCCAGGCTTGCCGACCACGCGACTGATGAGATCTTGATTCTTGTTGACAGCAACACCAGGAGTGGTCTGCCAGCCGCCACGCATCTGCTGAGCAACGGCAGCTGCCGCACCTGGCTGACCTTCAATTTGTGAGTAGGCGGCAGACATTGCGCGACGACTAAACCAGAACACCGCTGCGATCAAGCCTGCCGGAATCGCCAGAATGATGCCGCTGAGGGTGTTTAAGAAGTAGGCAACAGGTGCGCCAACCACCACTGCGCCGGCAACAAAGAAGCCGAAGACTTCAAGTGCAAGAAGTTTGTGAACCTTTTGGGTCATGCCCCAGTTCTGAGCAATGGTTCCAAACGACTTGCGGGCGCGCTTAAACATGAATGTCCTCTACTGCGGTGTGGCTAGGCGATGGTGAACGTGCCGGACGAGTTGACCGTCAAGATGAAGACAGGCACGTTAGTGCGGTTACCCGTCTTCTTATCGATAGTGATGAGACCTGTTTGGCCTTTGTAGTTCTTGGTCTTTAACAACTGGTTCAGCACTGGCTGGTACTTGGTGTTACCGACACTCTTCAACGCATCTGCCAGAAGCTTGGTTGAGTCGTAGGTGAATACGCCCCACACGCCTGGTGCAGTGCTGAAAGCCTTGGTGAAGCTCTTGGTGAAGATTGCTGCGGTAGGTAGTTGTGCAGCGGCAGGAACACCGCTGAATTTACAGCGTGCAGCGTTGGCGACGCCGGCCTCAGTGACGAATGCAGGGTCAACGTTGGCTAGCCCCATGAAGCACTGCGCAGTGGTATTCGCCGAGGTAAGTGCCTTGGCGATTTTTGAACCTTCTGGGTAGTACGTGCTCACGTAAACCAAATCAGGTGAAGTCGAAAGTGCAGTCTTGACCTGTGCGGTGTAGTCCGCGGCACCTTCGGTGATTGGTGTTGATGTGACAGTGATGCCGGCAGCAGTCAGCGCAGTACGAGTGCGGTCAGCCATGCCTTGGGTGTAGTCAGAAGGATCAACGAGCATTGCAACCTTCTTCACCTTCTGCCCAGTGATGTACTTGACCTCAACAGGAGAAATTTGGCTGTTCTTTGGCTGCACAGTGATACCCATGCCAGTGGTCTGGTCGGTTGATGTCATTTGGACTGGGGTGATGCCAGCTTTGATGTAGAGCGGCAGGTTCACCAGACCTACAGAAGAGTTATAGGGGCCAACGACAGCAACGGCGCCAGCCTTTTGGGCTGCGGTAACCATGTCTGCGGCAAGCTTCGGGTCAGCCATGTCGTCTAGCTTGACCAAGCGAATCTTGCGTCCCTTGATGCCTCCGCTTGCATTGACTTCATCAACAGCAAGTTGCACCCCACGTGCCATATCGATGCCATTTGATGCCTGAGCGCCGGTGAGAGGCGCTTCGACTGCAATCACGATTGGAGCCTTGGATTGAGCGGCTTGAGCCGGCACAACGACGGTTGCGGCAAGGGTTCCAAGGGCCAAGGCGCTCATAGCAGTGATGCGAAGGGTGCGAGAGGTCATGGCGCCAAGCGTATTGCCTCACGCCGCTGGGAAAGCATGGGGTTAGCGGGCTGCGATCGCCTGTTCATAGAGGCGCCCGGCTCGGTAGCTCGACCGCACGAGAGGGCCGCTGAGAACCCCAGCAAACCCAATTTCGGTCGCCTTGGCTTCCAAAGCCACAAACTCATCGGGGTGCACCCAGCGCTCGACAGGATGGTGGCGATGAGTGGGGCGCAAGTACTGAGTAATCGTGACCAATTCGCACCCAGCGTCATAAAGATCTTGGAGTGCCTGCTCAACTTCGCTGATCTCTTCGCCCATGCCCAGGATCAGATTGCTTTTCGTCACCATGTTGGCGGCTCGTGCCTGGGCGATGACATCAAGGGAGCGGGCGTAGTCAAAGGCGGGGCGAATCCTCTTGAAAATGCGCGGCACGGTTTCAAGATTGTGAGCAAGAACCTGCGGCTTAGCTTCGAAGACCTCATTGAGCAGGTGTGCTTTGCCACTGAAATCTGGAATAAGTACTTCAACGCCGGTACTCGGGTTGAGGGCATTAATTTGGCGAATCGTTTCCGCCCAGAGCCAGGCACCTTCATCATCGAGATCATCGCGGGTTACGCCAGTGACAGTTGCATAGCGCAGCTGCATGGTGCGCACGGATTCAGCAACGCGACGGGGTTCATCACGATCCAGGGGAGCGGGCTTTCCTGTATCGATCTGGCAGAAGTCACAACGACGAGTGCACTGCTCGCCACCGATGAGGAAAGTAGCTTCGCGATCTTCCCAGCATTCATAAATATTTGGGCAGCCAGCTTCTTGGCACACAGTGTGAAGTCCTTCAGACTTCACCAGCTCACGGATCTCCAGATATTCCGGTCCGGTACGAAGCTTGGTGCGAATCCAACTTGGTTTACGTTCAATTGGAGTTTGCGCATTACGCGCTTCGATACGAAGCATGCGCTTGCCCTCGGGATTTACCCCGCCGTATACGGAATCAGTGCTCATGCGTCTAACTCCGGTTGCACCATTTGCAGGTGCGCTTCAAGGAATGGAAGAACTTCAAGCACGTTGACATCGCGGTTGAGTTCTTGGGACAGCGAAGTGACCTCTGCATCTTTGATTCCGCATGGCACGATGCGATCGAACCATGCCATGTCGCAATTGCAGTTGAGGGCAAAACCGTGCATCGTTACACCTTCAGCTACCCGTACTCCGATTGCTGCGATCTTGCGATCAGGCCCACGTTCATCTGCTGCAACCCACACGCCACTGCGGCCTTTTATTTGAGAAGTTGTCACACCAAGATCTGCGCACACGGCTATCAACATATGTTCGATACGACGCACATGTGCGATGACATCGAGGCGTCCTACGAGTTTGATGATGGGGTAGCCAACAATTTGCCCAGGTCCATGCCAAGTGATTTTTCCGCCGCGGTCAACGTCAACTACGGGTGTGCCGTCGAATGGACGCTCGAAAGCTTCAGTGCGTCGCCCTGCGGTATACACAGATTGATGCTCTAGGAGCAACACGGTGTCGCCACGTTGACCGGCGACGACTCCTGCATGAATTTCTCGTTGGAGTTCCCAGGTTGGGACGTAATCCACCGCTGCATCACCAAAGCCCAAGCGCTGAACTTCGAGTTGGGCGGTTTTCACAGTACTCATCGTATTTCCAAGAGTTCTCGTGCTCGTTGCGCGGCCCTGCGCCCACTCACCATCGCTCCTTGAATTGAGGCAGTATCGCGGTGGTCACCGGCGACAAGCACGTGACCGATTTCAATTGGCTGGCGAGTATTGAATGGTGGCACCATCGCCGGCAAGGCATAAGGAATTGGGTATACGCCAACCTGTTCCCATTTGCGCGTGGAGGCGCCATAAATACGGGCGAGGTGTGACAGAACGGCTGTTTGCGCTTCGAGGCTGGTGTCGACGCCAAGCGTTGAACTTGAAATGAGCACTTGACCGTGATTTGCGTATGAAGGAACGGCGTGGGTGAGCACCACAGTGTTGATGACCGGACCGCTGCGCTGACCATCGATAAGCAATAACGATTCGCCAAAGGCTAAGGCTTGGGCAGCGGTGTCTGCCAAGTGATACCAAGTAGTGACGCTACGTCCCTTGGGGGCACTAATCCCAGGTATGAGTGTTGCGGCAACCGTCGGATCAGTAGCAACGATGACGAGCTTTGCGTTGACTCGACCATCGTCTTTGGTAGTGACCGACTTGTTATTCACTTTTTCAACAGCAGTGTTTAATCGAACGGTTCCCGTCGGAAGCGCCTGGTGAAGTTGTTCAGGAATTGCTTGCATACCCATTGCGGGAAGGGACGGAGTTCCTTGAACAAATGAACGCAACACCAGATCAAGGAAATGTCGCGAAGTTTCGAGTGACGACTCAAGAAATACGCCCGTTAAGAATGGTTGAATGACCGTAGCGAGGAGATCTCCAGTGACGCCAGCAGAAATAAGCGCTTCGCGTGCCGTCATATCAGGGCGAGCTTCAAGATCTGCAATTGAACTGCGCGACGATTGGAGTGCGTAATTCGCAAACTTGGCTTTAGCCAAAGGGGAACCAGTGGCAAGCCCTAGCCCACCAAGACTCGACAGGAAGTTCTTGCGTGGATCACCTAAACGAGAAAGTTTTCCGGGCTTGAGTCGTACGCCTAAGCCAGCAGTCAACGGATGTAAATCAAGAGCTTCGTGATCAAGAACTCGAGCGGCTTCTGGGTACGAAGGGTTGTAAACCTGAAACCCGTGATCCATGGTGATGCCATCGATATGATCGGTACGAACACGACCACCAACGTGGTTACTTGCTTCAAGAACAGTGACGTGAATGCCGTGAATAGAGAGTTCGCGGGCTGCCGCAAGGCCGGCGAGTCCGGCCCCAATGACAACAACGTCAGCATTCACTTGGACTGCCAGGCCGTTCGTATTGCATCGTCGATGGTTGGGTCTTGCCAAGTAAAGCCGGCACCCGTTAACACGGCTGGGAGCACGCGACTGCTACCAAGAACCTCGGTGGAAAATTCACCAAGTGCCAGCTTGAGTGCGGCTGCAGGAGCAGGGAAGAGGGTTGGTCGATTCATGACCTTGCCCATGGCTTTGGTGACTTCTGCATTTGTTTGTGGAGTTGGACCAGTGAGGTTTACGGCTCCGCTTAAGGATTCATTGGTCAGGCAGTAGGTGAGCGCTGCTACCTCGTCACGCAAAGAAATCCATGACCAGTACTGCTTACCGTTGCCAAGTTTGCCGCCGACGCCCATCTTGAACAGTGGGAACATCCGAGCCCAAGCGCCACCATGCTTGGCAACAACTAATCCAGTGCGAGCATGCACAACACGAATGCCTGCTTCTTGAGCAGGGAGGGTTGCGGCCTCCCATGCCTGTACGACATCAGCGAGGAAACCAACACCAGCCGGTGCGGTTTCATCTACAGCGCGATCTGCGGTATCGCCGTACCAACCAATGGCTGAGCCGGACACTAAGACGCGAGGCTTTGGGTCCAATTGAGTCAATGCGCGAACAATGGTGTTCGTACCATTAACGCGACTGTCAAGAATTTCGCGCTTGTAGTCATCGCTCCAGCGATGATCGCCCACACCTGCGCCTGCGAGGTGAACAACACCATCAACACTCTGGAGAGCATGGAGATCAACTGTTCCAGCAATTGGATCCCAACTAATTTCGTCGCTCGAGGATGCAGCGCGACGCACAAGTTTAAAAACCTCGTGACCCTGTGTTCGTAAATGGGCAACAAGAGCCGTGCCAATGAGTCCGGATGCTCCGGTGATCGCGACTCTCATAACCGCGACTACAAGCCGAGTTCAGATTCGAAAGAGCCCTCTTCGAGGCGACTCTTGATCGCAACCAAGAATCGAGCAGCATCTGCGCCATCAACGAGTCGATGATCATAAGAAAGCGCGAGGTACATCATTGAACGAATCGCAATGACATCTTGACCTGTTGAGTCAGGAACAACGACCGGACGCTTTTCAATTGCACCGGTGCCAAGAATTGCAACCTGTGGTTGGTTAATGATCGGTGTATCAAAGAGTGATCCACGGCTACCAGTGTTGGTGATGGTGAACGTGCCGCCACTGAGTTCGTCAGGTGCGACCTTGCTTGAACGCGTGCGCTCGGCAATGTCGTTGATGCCACGCGACAATCCAGCAAGGTTGAGGTCACCAGCGTTGCGAATCACAGGAACGAGGAGGCCACGATCGGTGTCAACCGCAATACCAAGGTTCTCAGTGTCGTGGTACGTGATGGTGCCCGCAGCCATGTCGATGGATGCATTCACCATGGGGAATGACTTGAGTGATTCAAGGGCGGCCTTGGCGATGAATGGCAAGAAGGTGAGCTTGACACCTTCACGTGATTCGAAGCTCCCCTTGACCTTATTGCGAAGGTTTGCGATGCGAGTGACGTCAACTTCAACAACGCTGGTGAGTTGAGCGGAAACCTGAAGTGATTCCACCATGCGCTCGGCAATGACCTTGCGAAGTCGTGAGATTTGTTCCGTGCGGCCACGAAGTGGCGACACTGGAGCGGGGGCTGACGCAGTAGCAGGTGCCGCAGTTACAGGTGCACTTGATACTGGTGCAGCAACAGGTGCGGCAACGGGTGGCGCAGCAGGTGGAGTTGCAGGGGCTGCAACGGTGCCGTCTGCAGCAGCCAGAACATCTTGCTTGCGAATGCGGCCACCAACTCCGGTACCAACGATGCTTGAAAGATCAACACCCTTTTGGGCAGCAAGGCGCCGCACGAGTGGAGTGACATATGAATCGTCATCGCCACTCTTTGGTGTCGAGAGCACTGGTGTAGGAGCAGGGGTAGGAGCAGGTGTAGGAGCAGAAGCAGGGGCCGCTGCTGGAGTCGCAGCCGGTGCTGGTGTTGCTGGTGTAGGAGTTGCTGCAGCACTTGCTGCAGCACCGATCACGCCAAGCACACTGCCAACAGCGATTGTGGTGTCTTCAGGAACGGTGATCGACAGCAGTACGCCAGTAGCTGGAGCGGGAAGTTCGGTGTCGACCTTGTCTGTTGAGATTTCTACGAGGGCTTCGTCTGCAGTAACGGTGTCACCCACTTGCTTCAGCCAACGAGTCACGGTGCCTTCGGTAACACTCTCACCAAGCTGAGGCAACAAGACATCAAAGGTTTCACCGCTAGATGCCGGGGTAGCAACAGGAGCGACTGCCTCAACTACAGGTGCAGCTGGAGCCTCAACAACTGGTTGCGGCGTTGCAGGTGCAGCCGGTGCTACTGGAGCAGCTGATTCATCTGCTGCACCGATTACAGCGAGCTCACCGCCAACCTGAACAACTTCGTCTTCAAGGGCACGGATCTCAAGCAACACACCTGATGCAGGAGCAGGAATCTCGGTATCAACCTTGTCTGTTGAAATCTCGAGCAGTGGTTCGTCAGCAGTGATGGTGTCGCCCACTTGCTTTAACCAGCGAGTGACAGTTCCTTCGGTAACACTTTCACCGAGCTGTGGCATCGTTACTGAAACCGACATATTGACTCGACTCCTCTTTCGCGATCCTGGTGAGGATCTTTTGTGTGGTGTTTAAGCGTGTGCGTGTAGCGGCTTGCCAGCAAGAGCGAGGTGTGCCTCGCCCATAGCTTCATTCTGCGTTGGATGAGCGTGAATCAAAACAGCAACATCTTCTGGATGTGCTTCCCAGTTCACGATCAGTTGTGCTTCACCGATTTGTTCACCCATGCGTGAACCAACCATGTGAATTCCGACTACAGGTCCGTCTTTGATTTGGACCAGCTTGATGAACCCAGCGGTACCAAGGATCTGGCTCTTGCCGTTTCCACCCAAGTTGTATTCATATGTTGCGATGTTGTCGCCATGCTCTGCACGAGCTTGAGCCTCGGTTACACCAACGCTAGCTACCTCTGGCTCGCAGTAGGTGACCTTTGGAATGTTCACGTCAGCGATGACTACTGGTCGAAGGCCAGCGAGTTCTTCGGCAACAAAAATGCCGTGCTGGAAACCACGATGTGCAAGTTGAAGGCCAGGGGTGATGTCTCCAACTGCGAAGATGCCGTCGACGTTGGTGCGCAGCCGCTCGTCAACGAGCACCCAACCGCGCTCCATGGCAACACCTTGTTCTTCAAAGCCCATACCTGTTGCATTTGGTCCGCGACCGACAGCAACAAGAAGCAGATCCGCATCAAAGGTTTTTCCATCTTCAAGCGTGACGTGCACGCCGGAATCATCTTGAGTAGCAGAGGCAAAGCGAGTGCCTACTGAGAAGTTGATGCCACGCTTACGGAAGGCGCGCTCAAGTTGCTTAGAGACTGCCTCATCTTCGTTGGGTACAAGGTGAGGCAGGCCTTCAATGATGGTGACTTCGGAACCGAAAGATTTCCATACGCTGGCGAATTCAACACCGATGACACCTCCGCCAAGAACGATCACACGCTGCGGAATGTAGTCAAGATTCAAGGCTTGGTCAGAAGTCATGATGCGGCCACTGATTTCTAAGCCAGGAAGTGAACGGGCATACGAACCGGTAGCGAGCACAATGTTTGTACCGGTGTATTGGGTGCCATTGACTTCGATGGTCTTTGGTCCGACTAAACGACCAGCGCCTTCGATGAACTGCACGTTGCGGCTCTTCACTAGACCTTGCAGGCCCTTGTATAAACGCCCGACCACGCCATCGCGGTATTCGTTGACCTTGTTCATGTCGATGCCATGCAAGGTGGCATTCACGCCAAATTGCTCGCTCTCGCGAGCAGTGTCGGCAACCTCAGCTGCATGCAACAGCGCCTTGGTTGGGATACAGCCACGGTGCAAGCACGTTCCGCCGAGTTTGTCCTTATCGATAAGGATCACGCTCATGCCTAATTCAGATGCACGAAGGGCGCAGGCGTAGCCGCCGCTGCCACCACCGAGGATCACTAGGTCAGCGTCTGCCACCGGAACTCCTGTCACCGAAATCGATTCTCAGCCAAACTAAATATGTCTGAGCTGGTACTTATTCTGCCGCAAGCCCCTTGGCCACCTGCACGAAGGTGCGCACTGCTGAGCCAGTTCCGCCCTTAGGGGTGTAACCGTAGGCGCCCTTGTCATTGAATGAAGGCCCAGCGATGTCGATATGGACCCACTTTTGACCAGCTGGCACAAATTCGGCTAGGAAAATGCCCGCTGAGAGCATGCCGCCGAATCGATCACCAATATTGGCCAGATCTGCAGTGGCCGAGTCAATCGAGGGGCGAAGGTCGTCAGGTAGCGGCATTGGCCACATGGCCTCACCTGCAAGTTCAGCTGCAGCACACACCAGGGCGCGGGAATCGTCATCATTGGCCATCACACCAGCAAGGCGTGACCCCAGAGCCACTCGCTGGGCACCAGTCAAGGTTGCCGCATCAATGATCAGATCTGGCTTTTCAAGAGCTGCCAAGCCAAGGGCATCGGCAAGAACCAAGCGTCCTTCGGCATCGGTATTGAGAACTTCGACGGTCTTGCCGCCAAACATAGTGATGACATCGCCTGGGCGCTGCGCCGTTCCACTTGGCATATTTTCTGCTGACGGGATCCAGCCAGTCACATTCACATTCAGGCCAAGGGTTGCAATGGCCTGCATGGCGCCCACGATTGCAGCAGCGCCACCCATGTCGCCCTTCATCTCATCCATCCCAGGTGCGGGCTTGATAGAAATGCCGCCGGTATCAAAGGTGATGCCCTTACCCACGATGTGCAGGGTCTTGGTTGCACCCTTTGGGGTGTACTCAAGTTTGGTGAGGCGCGGTGGGTTCACCGATCCTTGGCCCACAGCCAAGATGCCTCCGCAGTTCTCGCGCTTGAGAGCTTTCTCGTCCCAGATCGTCACCTTTACGGGAAGTCCAGCGACTGCTTTTTTGGCTTCAAGGGCTAGGTCCGCAGGAACAAGTGCATTCGGAGGAGTGTTGACAAGATCGCGGCTGAGATTTACCGCATCAGCGATCACATTCACTTCAGCGACAACAGCTTTCAATGCATCAGTAGCAACACCAGGCACGAGCAGCACGATGGTGGCAACGGGTGCCGGTGCCTTTGCTGGGTTGGACTTGAAGGCCGTGAATGAATAGGCACCAAGAGCAGCGCCAAGTGCTGATGCGCGAAGCTTGTCTTCTTCAGGGGCAACGGCAATAGCAACCTTCTTTGTGCCCGCAAGGGCGCGGATGGCGTTGCCAAGTGCAACGCGAAGGGCTTCAAGATCAAGGCCCTTGCGAATATCGCCGATACCTACGGCCACCACGAGCGGCGCCTTAATGCCAGTAATACCAGCAACCTTGGTGACCTCTCCGGACTTGCCGGTTGCGCCAAGGGTCTTGAGTGCAGCAAGGAGTTTAGTGCTCTGCGCGGTAGTAATGCCGTGAGCAGCGAGCTCTAGGCCCTTGCCCTTTGGCATCACAGCGACGACGAGAGCATCGCAAGTAGTGGAAGAAGCGGCAGTAGTGGCCAAGGTCAGCGTCATAGGCAAACCCTAGCCCGGACTTAGGGGGCGCAGTGCCTGAATTGCTGGTTAGGTCAACCGCTACGGTCGTGCTGTGAATTCACCGTTGCGACAGACCCCACTCCACAGCCGCCACGTCGCCTTGGGCGCCAAAACAGCCGACTTTGGTGGTTGGGATATGCCCATTGAGTATGAGGGTGTGTTAGTCGAACACCAAGCGGTTCGCAGAGCAGCTGGCCTCTTTGACGTTTCGCATATGGGCAAGGTGCGTATTCACGGCGAAGGCGCTGCTGACTTCTTGAATTCAGTGCTCACCAATGATCTCAATCGCATTGACGACGGTCAGGCGCAATACACGATGTTGTGCAATGAATATGGCGGCGTGGTTGACGATCTGATTGTGTACAAGTGGTCACCCGATGAAATTTTCATGGTCCCCAATGCATCGAATGCAGCAACCGTAGTTGCAGCACTTCGTGAAGTTGCGCCTCCATCGATCACGATCGATAACCATCATGATGATCACGGGATCATCGCCGTGCAAGGCCCGAATAGTCGAGCCGCGATTGAAGCTCTCGGTCTTCCTGCTGATCACGATTACATGACGATGGCGCGTGCGAGTCATCGAGGTGAGCCGGTGATCGTGTGCCGAACTGGCTACACCGGTGAACTTGGTTTCGAGCTCGTCGTGCCGAACATCATTCTTGGATCAGTGTGGGATGCGCTGTTGGAAAAAGGCGCAGC
>CAFBMO010000023.1_pt1 | contig 18658 bp, 16 predicted proteins | sample 7268821 | NCBI WGS metagenome assembly CAFBMO01 (sample SAMEA6814065, study PRJEB35770) | freshwater metagenome | biome: Freshwater; feature: Freshwater reservoir; material: water | place: Czech Republic | collected 2017-05-23 | depth 30m m
CCCACTCTTTCCCTTCATGTGACCCCGATCACACTGATTGGGGTCTAAATCCCACTCGTCACATTCGTCACAGGCGCCACTTTCGTGACACCATAGGTGAGTGCTTCCCCGCCACGGGCATTTTGCCCTGTCTACTCGACGACGCCCTCATGGCGTTCGCGCGTTCACCTCGGCGGTTCTAGCGGCAACGTTACTCGTATCGATAGCGCCTTTTGCTCAAGCCAATGATTCTGGTTGGACCTCTTCGAACTGGACCGGTGTGGTTGGCGGACCACCTGCTCCTGGAGTGGGGTTACCTGCTGCACCATTGCCCACAAATCCGGCACCTGTTGGCCCGATCGCCGATATTGCGCCGACCTATGAAGGTCAAGCCACCTGTGATCCAACGATCAAACCAGGCGCACAACGTGCGGCTGATCTGATCAAGGCAACGTACGGCGCGACGCAGACTGTCTGGATTCCGCGTGGATGCGATGTCGGTGATCAAAGTGAACACAAAGAAGGTCGGGCGCTTGACTGGATGACCGATGTGCGCAAGGCGCAAGAGCGGTCGAACGCAGAAACGTTTTTACAGTGGCTACTAGGTCCAGATGCTGCAGGCGTCCCTTATGGCAATGCAATGCGAATGGGTGTCATGTACATCGGCTGGAACGATCGCATTTGGCGTGGCTACGACGTTGGACGCGGTTGGACTGAGCTGAAAGGTTGTTTCTCAAAACCAGATCCAGGTTCTGACACAGTCTGCCACCGAAACCACATTCATATTTCGTTTACCTGGGATGGTGCGGCGGGCACGACTTCCATGTGGACTGGAAACCCCATCACTGCGCCGTATTGCCCGCGTGCAAGTTCAGGTGCAAGCACAAAGTACCCCGAAGCGCGCGGTGAATTGATTTCTGTGGGCCCCGTTCGTGTTCTCGATACGCGCGCAGCTCTTGGATTAGCCCAACGCTGCCGCCTTCAACAGGATCGCTGGACTGGCGATTCACATCGCCTCTTCCCCAAGATTACTGGTGTCGGCGGTATTCCACCGAACAACGTTGGTTCGGTGCGTGTGCGTGTAACAGCTCAAGGTTCGAATGCGAAAGCATCAGTGCGCGTGTGGTCACCAGGTCAAGACAAGAGTCAGCAGTTATTTGAAGTCGGTATGAATTCTGATGCCAGTGCTGAAACAACCGTGCCAGTTTCAACTGATGGAACGATTGCGATTGCAACGTCTACAGGAGCAACCGACATTGTTGTTGAAGTCCTGGGCTATTACCGCGCTGACGCAACTGGCGCTGTTGCAGCGCTTCCTACAACAACGTCTGGCTCAACACCAATGGGTGCTGTTCCGATATTTACTCCTGTTCCGAATGCTTCTCCTGCGGCTACAAAGGCGCCAGAAAAGGCACCTGCACAAACCATTACGCCAGCTAGCCCGCCACCACTTGAGCCTGAACCAACTGACTTCCAAGCAGTGGGTTCGGTCGTAGGTTTTGAGACGACAAGTGATGCACCAATTCAGGCTGGGGAGTCTCGAACGATTTCATTGGCAGGATTACCTGCGACCGCTCGTAGTGCTGTCGTGTTTGTGACGACGAAGGAAGCGCAAAAGCGCGGGTTTCTGAGGATCGGACGGTCGACTGCCTCTGAGTCATTGAAGGTGAAATTTCCAAAAACAGCAATGAAGAAGGCCGTGATGATCGTTCCGGTCAATGGCAGCGATATGACCGTGAGTGCTTCACCATCCTCTGCTGTTCAAATTCGAGTTGAGTTGCTTGGTTTTGGAACGAGCGATACTCCGCCGACAGTCATTCCTATGGATCCCAAGCTGATGATGAAGGGCACGGTAGACCCAGCAAAGCCCCTAATCTTCCAAGCGGCACGTAAATTCAACCTCCCTGGCATGAAGAGATTGAAGGCTGTTCTTCTGCGAGTTCAGACTCGCAAGGCCACCGCCGACGGAACGCTCGCCGTCTTTGCCTCAGATGGCACAGCTCCTGGAACTCGTTCGGCTCCCGTGATGGCTAATGCCAAGTATGCGGCGTTAGTGCTGGCTCCTGTTGGCGCAGACGGCAAGATTCAAGTGAGCTCAACTGTCGCAACTCACTTTATTGCCACACTCGTGGGCTACGTCAAATAGCTGACAGGTCCTTGCGCCTTGAAGTGCTGTCGGGGTGCACGCGTACGATGCATTGGTGACTTCCGCAACAGATCTCCTCAATGACTTAAATGAGGCCCAACGGGCGGCCGTTGAGCACCGCGGAGGCCCACTTCTGATCGTTGCGGGTGCAGGTTCAGGTAAAACGCGAGTGTTGACCCGGCGCATTGCCCATCTACTTGCCACGGGGGATGCCCGGCCTGGCGAGATCCTGGCGATAACTTTCACGAACAAAGCCGCAGGAGAAATGAAAGAGCGGGTAGCCGAACTCGTTGGCCCAACGGCTAAGTCAATGTGGGTGTCGACTTTCCATAGTGCCTGCGTGCGAATCCTGCGAGCAGAATCAAAACGCTTGGGAATCTCCAGTAGTTTCACGATTTACGACCAACAAGATGCTTTGCGTCTGATGACCTTGGTCATCCGAGACCTAGACCTTGATCCCAAGAAGTTCACGCCTCGTAGTTTCTTGGCTCAGGTTTCAAACCTCAAAAACGAACTGATCGATGAAGAAACCTACGCAACTCGGGCAAGTAATCAGATGGAAGAAACTCTTGCTAGCGCGTATCGGATGTATCAAGAGCGCCTTCGTCGCGCGAGTGCTTTTGACTTTGACGATCTGATCGGCAGCACGGTTGCGTTGCTTCAACTTTTTCCGGATGTCGCAGAGCACTACCGCCGCAGGTTCCGTCAGATCATGGTCGACGAATATCAGGACACGAACCATGCGCAGTATCAACTTGTGAAAGAGCTCGTGGGGCATGACACCGAAAGCTTGAAGGCCGGTGAGCTGTGTGTTGTGGGCGACGCTGATCAGTCAATCTATGCCTTCCGCGGTGCAACCATTCGAAATATCGAAGAGTTCGAACGCGATTACCCAAATGCGAAAACGATCATGCTTGAGCAGAACTATCGATCAACACAAACTATTTTGACTGCCGCGAATGCGGTGATCTCACGAAATCAGAGTCGTCGGGCGAAGAATCTTTGGACTGATGCTGGCGATGGTGAGCGCATCGTTGCGTACGTTGCTGATGATGAGCATGACGAAGCCTCGTTTATTGCGGGTGAAATTGATTTGCTCACTGATCACCACGGCGTAAAACCAAGTGATGTTGCCGTGTTCTATCGCACCAATGCTCAATCACGATCAGTTGAAGATGTGTTCATTCGTGTGGGCATGCCCTACAAGGTTGTAGGAGGTGTGCGCTTCTACGAGCGCAAGGAAGTCAAAGATGCGATTGCGTACTTGCGTGCGTTAGCAAACCCTGCAGATGATGTGTCGCTGCGCAGAATCTTGAATGTTCCCAAGCGGGGAATCGGCGATCGAGCGGAAGCCATGGTTGAGGCCTTTGCTCAACGTGAACGCATGACGTTTTGGGAGGCACTCGAGCGGGCCCAAGAAGCTCCAGGCATGGCCAGTCGTTCGATCAGCAGCATTGCGCCATTCGTTGAGATGATGCGGAATTTACGCACACTTCTTGAATCAGGATCAGATGCAGCAACAATTTTGCAAGCTGTGCTTGAGCAGTCTGGTTACGTTAAAGAATTGACGCATTCAAGTGACCCCCAAGATGAAGGTCGTTTGGAGAACTTGGCTGAACTTGAATCGGTGGCTCAGGAGTTTGTTGACGACAATCCTGAAGGCACTCTCGTGGATCTCCTTGAACGCATTGCATTGGTGGCTGATGCTGACCAGATTCCCGATGGTGAAGGCGGCGTTGTCACACTGATGACTCTGCACACTGCAAAGGGTCTTGAGTTTCCCGTGGTGTTCCTCACTGGTATGGAAGATGGTGTCTTCCCGCATATGCGTTCCTTAGGTGACAACAAGGAACTTGAAGAAGAACGCCGATTGGCCTATGTCGGTATCACTCGTGCCCGGGAGCGTCTCTACCTCTCGCGTTCGATGATGCGTTCGGCTTGGGGTGCTCCTGCATATAACCCTGCGTCACGTTTCCTGGATGAGATTCCAGAAGAGTCATTGAACTGGCGCCGTGAAGAGCCTATGCGTCAGAGTTTCATTCCGGCGACTACATCGCGCAACAGCAGCGCGCTTCGCCTTGGTGATCGCGTCGTGAACTCAGGCCCAGTACTTAACCTTTCAGCGGGGGATCGCGTCACACATAGCAAGTTCGGTCTTGGCACCGTTGTCAGCACTGCCGGCAGTGGGGAAAAGGCTGATGCAACCATTGACTTTGGTTCAGCAGGCGTCAAGCGTTTATTGCTGCGCTACGCACCAGTTGAAAAACTCTAAATAAGAAGACAGCAGCGAAATGCGAAAACTACTTCGCTGTGGTCCTCTTGTATTTGCGAATTGAAATCGTTGCAAAGATAGCGACGACCAGCAAGCATGATCCTATTGTGTAGAGCACAGGATTATTCATCGGCCAGTAATCGGGCTGAATGCCTGTGGGGTTGCCAAAGAGTTCGCGCGTGGCCAACACCAACGTTGAGATTGGGTTGTAGGCAGCAATAGTTTGTAGCCAAGTAGGCATTGAGCTGATTGGCACGAATGCATTCGATAAGAATGTCAGCGGAAACAACCAAATCAAGCCAGCGGTGCTGGCCGTTTCAACTGAACGCATCGATAGGCCGATGTAGGCGCCAACCCACGAAACTGCGTAGGCGAAGAGCAGCAGCAGGGCGTAGGCACCGACTGCATTCCAGAATCCACCGGTGATTCGCCAACCAACGAGCAGCCCTGTGATGGAGAGCACGAGTAGCACGAGAATTTGGCGAGCAGCATCAGCAAAGGTGCGGCCGATGAGCACTGCGCCCGATGCCATTGGCAATGAACGGAAACGATCGATCAAACCGGTGGACATTGACTCTGCCATGCCCACTGTGGTTGCTGCTGCAGCAAAGGCAACGGTTTGGCCAAAGATGCCTGGCATTAAGTAGTTGCGATAAATATCTGCGGCGTCATCAGGTGTTGCACCTGCGCCAGCAATTGGGATTGCTCCACCAAATACGTAAGCGAAGAGCAACACAAACATCACCGGCTGCACGAGTGAGAAGAACATCAGCTCTGGAACGCGAAGGGTCTGCACCAAACTAAAGCGCGACACAACAGCGCCATCGGAAATGTTCCAACCAAGGAGCGGACGCTTACGTGTAGGAATTGAGGTGGTCATTTACGACCCCTTCCGCGCTTAGGTTCTTCAGTTGGGGGAGTGGACTCTTCGGCGCCATGACCAGTTACCGACAAGAAGACGTCATCAAGAGTTGGTCTGCGTAACACGATGTCACCAACTTCTACGCCTTGAACATCAAGTGCCCGAATTGCGTTCACGAGCACGGTGGATCCACCTGACACCGGCGCTGAGATTTTGAGTTCTTCAACAAGTGGGTCACCACTGCTTACTGACCGGATTGCAGCGACAGCGTCGGAAACGCGAGCAGGGTCAACGATTGAAATTTCAATGCGATCGCCACCAATTTGATCCTTGAGCATTTCGGCTGTGCCTTGTGCGATTACTTGCCCGTGATCAATCACCACGATCTCATCAGCAAGTTGATCGGCTTCTTCGAGGTACTGCGTGGTGAGCAACACCGTGGTGCCTTCGGCAACGAGACCATTGATGACATCCCACATGCCAAGGCGCGAACGAGGGTCAAGGCCTGTGGTTGGTTCGTCGAGAAAGAGGATCGAAGGTTGTGCGATCAAACTTGATGCAAGATCAAGGCGACGACGCATGCCACCCGAATATGTTTTTGCTGGGCGATTCGCAGCTTCTGTGAGTTCGAACCATTCCAAGAGTTCCGTTGCGCGCTTCTTCACATAGGAAGAGGGCAAGTGATAGAGCGCACCAAACATGATCAAGTTTTCGCGACCGGTGAGATATTCGTTCACAGCGGCGTACTGCCCGGTGAGGCCAATGGAGCGGCGCACCTCTTCAGGGTTTTTCACCACGTCGAAACCGGAGACCATTGCCCGACCAGCGGTAGGTGTCAGCAAGGTCGAAAGGATGCGAACGGCGGTGGTTTTGCCGGCACCATTTGGCCCGAGCAGGCCAACAACCTGGCCTCGCTTCACCGTGAGATTGATCCCGTTAAGGGCCTTGACCGAACCGAACTCTTTGACAAGTCCCTCGGCTACGACGGCGTCATCAGTCATGGCATGAGCCTAACCCCCAGAAGTAAGCGTTGACACGGGGAATATGGGTCCAAGATCACAGGGCATGCGGCGCGAAGGCCCCCATGGGATCGGTAGGCTCGGGGCTCGCTCGGCTGATGTTTGCCGAGATCATGTTCTGCCATCGCGTTACCCGCATCGCAAAAAGGAGTCCTGCGTGGACCTGTACGAGTACCAAGCAAAGCAGCTCTTTGAGACCCATAACGTTCCAACGACGCCTGGCGCAGTTGCCAGCACACCGGACGAGGCTCAAGAGATCGCTCGCAAGATCGGCACCCAAGTTGTTGTGAAGGCCCAGGTGAAGACCGGCGGTCGTGGCAAGGCTGGCGGCGTCAAGCTTGCTGAGAACCCAGAAGATGCTAAGGAAAAGGCCACCGCCATCCTGGGCATGGACATCAAGGGCCACACCGTGCACCGCGTGCTCGTTGCTCAGGCCAGCGATATCGCTGAGGAGTACTACGTCTCCTTCCTTCTTGATCGCACCAACCGCGCATTCCTGGCCATGGCCAGTGTTGAAGGCGGCGTGGAGATCGAAGAAGTTGCTGCGAACAACCCTGATGCACTCGCAATGATTCGTGTTGACGCTCTTGAAGGTGTCGATGAGAAGAAGGCTCGCGAGATCGCAGAAGCTGCAAAGTTTGATCCAAAAATCATTGATCAGGTCATCGCGATCCTCGTCAAGCTGTGGGACACCTTCGTGAAGGAAGACGCAACCCTGGTTGAAGTCAACCCACTCGTGTTGAGCCCAGCTGGTCAGGTTCTTGCTCTTGACGGCAAGGTCACCCTCGACGACAGCGCTGCTTACCGTCAGCCATCGCACGAAGCGATGATCGACCGTGAAGGCACCGATCCAATCGAACTTCGTGCAAAGGAATTCGATCTCAACTACGTGAAGCTTCAAGGCGAGGTTGGCATCATCGGTAACGGTGCTGGTCTTGTAATGAGCACGCTCGACGTTGTTGCTTACGCAGGTGAAGAATTCGGTGGCGTTCGCCCAGCGAACTTCCTCGACATCGGCGGTGGCGCTAGCGCTGAAGTGATGGCTAACGGTCTGGACATCATTCTGAATGACCCAGAAGTTGAGTCAGTCTTCGTGAACGTCTTCGGCGGCATCACTTCGTGTGACGCAGTTGCTAACGGCATTCTTCAGGCGTTGGACATGTTGCAGGCAAAGGGCGCAACACTGACCAAGCCAATCGTCGCTCGTATTGATGGCAACAACGCTATTGAAGGCCGCGCCATCCTTACCAATGCGAACCACCCACTCATCGAAATGGTTGAAACCATGGACGATGCCGCGCGTCGCGCTGCGCAACTTGCAGCTGCTCGCAAGGCCGGAAAGTAGAGGCACGAACATGGCTATTTGGTTAAACGCAGACAGCAAGATTCTCGTTCAGGGCATGACCGGATCTGAAGGAACTAAGCACACCCGTCGCATGGTTGCATCAGGCGCAAAGGTTGTCGCTGGCGTTACCCCAGGTAAGGCTGGTCAAGATCTTGACGGCATTCCTATTTTCAACAACGTTCAAGATGCGATGGCAGCAACTGGCGCAAACGTCAGTGTTGTGTTTGTACCTCCTAAGTTCTGCAAGGGTGCAGTTGTCGAAGCAGTGGATGCAAAGATGCCACTCGTTGTTGTGATCACCGAAGGCGTGCCAGTGCATGACACTGCAGCGTTCTTCCAGTACGCACAAAACGCAGGCACCACGCGCATCATCGGACCTAACTGCCCAGGCATCATCACTCCAGGTGTGTCCAACGCAGGCATCATTCCGGCAGACATCGCCAAGTCAGGCCGCATCGGTTTGGTTTCAAAGTCAGGCACCCTGACCTACCAGATGATGTACGAATTGCGCGACATCGGTTTCTCAACCTGTGTTGGTATCGGTGGCGACCCAATCATTGGCACCACACACATCGATGCGCTTCAGGCATTCCAGGATGACCCTGACACCGATGCAATCGTGATGATCGGTGAAATCGGTGGCGATGCTGAAGAGCGCGCTGCTGCGTACATCGGCAAGCACATCACCAAGCCAGTTGTTGGTTACGTTGCAGGCTTCACTGCTCCAGAAGGCAAGACCATGGGCCACGCAGGCGCCATCGTGTCGGGCTCTGCTGGTACCGCAGCAGCCAAGCAAGAAGCACTTGAGGCAGCGGGCGTGAAAGTTGGTAAGACTCCTTCAGCCACCGCTCTGCTCATGCGCGAAATCATGACCAAGGGCTAGTCAGCCAAAGTTTGAAAAGAAATGGCCTCGGGAAACCGGGGCCATTTCGCATTTCTCTAGCAATTCAGTGCCACACTCTCGTCATGACTCAACTGACTGACCCGGCTCTTGCCTTCAAAGCTCAAATGGGCAAGCTCGTTCGCCTCAACCTGATCGCGGGTGTCTTCCACCTCGTTCAGATGGTGTTGATCTTGGTACTGGCAACCGACTTCACCCTGCCAGTCACGGCGTCATACATGGATGGTCCTCCAGGTACTCCATTGCTTGCTCCAGTCACCGTGCTGGATTCTCGCATCGCTTGGGGTGTTGCGCTCTTCTTTGGCTTGTCAGCTCTGTTCCATTTCTTGGTTATCACACCGATGTTCATCAAGCGATATGCCGCAGGGTTAGTTGCCAAGCGCAACTACTTCCGCTGGGTTGAGTACTCGCTGAGTTCATCGATCATGATTGTGTTGATCGCGCAGATCGTCGGCATCACCGATGCCGCAGCATTGATCGCAATCTTTGGTGTGAATGCGTCGATGATTTTGTTCGGCTGGCTTCAGGAAAAGTATGAGACTCCTGGCAGCGGTGGCTGGATGCCTTTCATCTTTGGTTGCATCGCTGGTTCAGTGCCATGGATTGTCATTGCTTTCTACACAATCGCACCAGGATCAACGAGTACCAATGAGATTCCACCGTTTGTCATAGGCATCATCATTTCGTTGTTCCTACTATTCAACGTGTTTGCGATCGTGCAGTTCCTGCAATACAAGCCAGTGGGCAAGTGGTCGAACTACCTCAAGGGCGAGAAGGCATACATTGTGTTGAGTCTTGTGGCCAAGTCGGCCCTCGCCTGGCAAATTTTTGCAGGCACCCTCGTGCCGCAATAAGACAAAGGCGCAACTGTCTGACAAGGTAGGGATGTGTCAGCCCCAGTCATTAAAGATCTTCATGCATTGGGCGCACGACTCCACCTCCATTGGCTATTAGCCCCGCTCGTTGGTGTACTCGCAGGCATTCTGAGTTACATCGTCATCGGGATTCCAGTCTGGCTTGCTTGGCTCACGACCGATCATGGAACTAATGGTGTGGATCAGCTTTTCCGGCTCATCGGAAGCGCCTGGCTGGCCGCGCAAGCAGTGCCAGTACAAAGTGGTGGTGCGATATACGCGGTGCTCCCCTGGGGGCTGGTGATCATTCCCATGTTCTTCTTGTATCGAGGCGGAATATTTCTCAGCCAACGTTTGAAAGCAAGTGGCCTTATCGAGGTTGGAATTCTTGGATTTGTTGCTGCGATTTTCTATAGCCTATTTGCAATAGTTGTGTCGAACGGATCGTCAACTGCAGCTACGTTCACTACTCCTTGGCGTGCCGGTCTGACTGCTTTCATCATTGCCCTCGCGGTATTGAAGATTTCTTTACTGCGGTCAACTCAGTCAGGTCGGCTTCTATTTTCGCTAGTTTCGGAATCAACTTGGGCAGTTCTTCGGGCAGCAGGTGCGGGATTGGTCGCACTGCTGGGTGCAGGTGCTGTCTTAGCTCTCATTTCGCTCATCTGGCACTTCTCACAGATGCGCGGCATCTTTGAATTTTTGACTCCAAACTTTTTTGGTGGGTTGCTCATTGTGTTGGCCTGCATCGGGTATTTCCCGGTGCTGATCATCTGGGCTACTTCCTACATGCTGGGTGCAGGATTTGCGATTGGCCCAGGAATCGGGCTTTCGCCATTTGTTCCTGCACCTCCTTCAAGCCAACTTCCGGCCTTTCCACTTCTTGCTGCTCTTCCTGAGCAAGTCGGACCGATTGCATGGGGTCTGCCAATCATCGCAGTAGTGGTCGGTGTGGGCGTCGGCGTCATGGTTGCTCGCAGTTCAAAGCATCCTGCACTTGTTCGTTTGGGTCTTGCGGTAGCAGCAACAGTGCTGATCGCGATTGCCATGGGATTGCTTTCGTGGCTGACAAGTGGATCCCTTGGTGACGTGCGATTAGCAAAGATTGGTCCTGATCCAATACTTGTTGGACTACTCGCGTTCGCGCTTACTGCAATTGGTGCGGTTCCAACCGCTCTTGCTCTCCGCATTGATACCGGTGAAGGTCTAACAGATGCGGCCGATTCGGCAAATGTCACCGTGGTCGTTGCTGTCCGCGAAATTGAGTTCGAAGAAATCGACGAAGCGATGACTGTGGTTGTTGATGCACAGCCGGTAGAGGATGCAGTGGATAAGCTGGCAACTCTTGCAAGCAAGAATCTTGAAACAGAAGTGATCGCGATTACAGAAGTACCAGGAGAAGCGGAAGACAAGGAAGAAGAGCGTGGGGTTTAAGTCGGCGTTGAGCTGGGCTTGGGCGACGTATCGAAGTCAACTCGCTGCCTACATTGCACTTTCTGCGGTAGTAGCAATCGTGTTGTTCGCGCAACAGATTGCAACCAAACCCATCGTGACTGCACTGGAAAACTGCATAGATGCAAATTCGCCCGGTCAAGTGAATTCCTGTGAAGGAGGTATCACCAATGCCGGCCTTGCCGGGGTTGTTGCGATCGCCTTCAGTTTAATTGCCTTGTTGGCTTCTGCCGGCGTGATGCGTGCAGCATTGGGAAGCACCCGAGGCCAGGCACCGAGTTTTGCCGACATGCTCAATGGCACCCATCTTTGGAAGTTCCTGCTTTTTAGTTTTCTCTATACAGTCCTGCAGAACGTCGGTTTGTTGCTGTGTTTCTTCCCGATTGTGATCGTGACGTTGTTCTTTCAGCTTGGCCCGTTTTACATCCTTGATCGTGGCATTGGCCCGCTTGCTGCCTTCAAAGCAAGTGCACGCATGATGCGTGGTCATTTTCAAATCGGACTATGGCTTGCTGCATTAACTGTGGCAGTGCTCATTCTTGGAAGCTTTACGCTCGGCTTATCGACGCTGGTGACCTTGCCAATGCTTTCACTGGTGACTGCGCACCTATATCGACAGTTCAACCAACAGTCAGTGACGTAAGCGCACTCGGTAGACTTACCCAAGTGAGCAAGCGCATCGTGGTCCTGGCGTCCGGCTCAGGCACGCTCTTGCAGGCGGTGCTTGATTCCCCGGTTCTTTCCTCGCTTGTAGCCGTCGGCTCCGATGTTCCTGATTGCACGGCTTTAGCTCGTGCCACTTCGGCTGGGATTGACACCTTTGTGGTGTCGCCTGCCTCGTTTCCTGATCGGGCATCCTGGAATGAAGGGCTCCTTTCTGTCCTTTCTTCGTTTTCTCCCGATCTGATCGTCTCGGCGGGATTCATGCGAATCCTCGGACCCTCAGTGATCTCGGCCTATCGCGGTCGAATCATCAATACCCACCCTGCTCTGCTCCCACTCTTTCCCGGCGCCCATGGTGTTCGTGATGCGCTTGCGGCTGGTGTTACGGAGACCGGGACCACCCTCCACTACGTGGATGAGGGTGTGGATACAGGTGAGATCATTAGCCAGCGTGTGGTTCCTGTGCTCGACGGCGACGACGAGGCTTCCCTGCATGAACGCATCAAAACCGAAGAACGCGATCTTTTGGTGAGCGCTCTTGAAACATTTGTCGCTACTGGAACGTTTATCTAAAGGAGCAGTTTGATGACCACCACGCCAATCCGTCGCGCACTTGTGTCGGTCTACGACAAGACTGGCCTGGAGGAGTTGGCTCGCGGTCTGCACGCAGCGGGCGTTGAGATCGTTTCAACCGGCTCGACTGCTTCAACGATCAGTGGTTTTGGCGTTCCTGTAACACCGGTTGGCGATGTCACCGGTTTCCCTGAATGCCTCGACGGTCGTGTGAAGACTCTGCACCCGCACATTCACGGTGGCATCCTTGCTGACCTTCGCAAGCAGTCACATGTTGATCAACTAGCAGATATGGGCATTGCTCCATTCGAGTTGGTTGTGGTCAACCTTTACCCATTCAATGAAACGGTGGCTTCGGGCGCATCCGTTGATGAGTGTGTTGAGCAGATCGATATTGGCGGCCCAACGATGGTTCGCGCGTCAGCCAAAAATTACGCGAATGTTGCCATCGTTACATCATCTACCCGCTACGCGGATGTGCTCGCTGCCCTTACTGCTGGTGGATTTGATTTAGCTGCTCGCGCTGATCTTGCCCGTGAAGCCTTCTCACACACTGCGTCATACGACATCGCAGTTGCATCCTGGCTCGGTTCAGTCGTGACTCCAGATCCCTCTGGTTTCCCGGTATGGATGGGTGCGGCATGGAATCGCGCTGATGTGTTGCGCTACGGCGAAAACCCACATCAAGCAGCCGCGGTATATCAATCAGATCGTAATCAGCCAGGTCTTGCTACTGCAACTCAATTGCAGGGTAAGGAAATGAGCTACAACAACTATGTAGATGCTGATGCAGCGCGCCGCGCAGCCTTTGATCACCTCGAGCCAGCTGTTGCGATCATTAAGCACGCCAACCCTTGCGGAATCGCAGTTGGTTCGGATATCGCTGAGGCTTACCGTCATGCATTCGAGACCGATCCAGTTTCAGCTTTTGGTGGTGTTATTGCTGCCAACCGCTTGGTATCACTCGAAATGGCTGAAGCCATGATTGATGTGTTCACCGAAGTAGTTGTCGCGCCCGGCTATGACTCCGCCGCCCTTGAACTCTTCGCTTCCAAGAAGAATCTTCGAGTATTGGTCTGTGAAGGTCCACAGGCTGGTGGCAACCAAGAAGCACGCACCATCACTGGTGGCATCTTGATCCAGCAGGTTGATGATGTTGCAGCCGATGGAGACAACCCAGCGAACTGGACTCTGGTTTCTGGTTCCGCAGCTGACCCCAACATGCTTCGCGATCTTGAATTCGCTTGGCGTGCCTGCCGTTCGGTGAAGTCGAATGCAATCCTGCTTGCCGATTCAGGCGCTGCAGTTGGCGTAGGCATGGGTCAGGTGAACCGGGTTGACTCTGCTCGTCTTGCTGTTGCTCGTGCTGGCGATCGTGCAACCGGATCTGTTGCTGCATCTGATGCCTTCTTCCCATTTGCTGACGGGCTGCAGGTGCTCATCGATGGGGGAGTCAAGGCTGTTGTTCAGCCGGGTGGATCGGTGCGTGATGAAGAAGTGATTGAAGCTGCGAAGGCGGCTGGCATCACGATGTATATGACCGGCACGCGTCACTTCTTCCATTAATCAAATCGACTTGTTGACACAGTGATTGCGCCGCTGACTTCGTGAACGTTTCCGGCAGCAAGGTCCCAGTTGCCATTCCGATGGTGGCGTGTGTTGTTGTCGGTGCGCTTACGGCAGTTCAGTCACGCATGAATGGTGAGTTGTCACTGCGTATGAACAACGGCCTTGAGGCTGCTGTGTATAGCTTTGGTTCAGGTTTCCTCGTTCTGATTCTCATTGCACTGCTCTCGCGCAAGGTGCGCAAAGGTCTTATTGCAGTCCCTCATGCAATTCGCAACGGGCAAATTCGCTGGTGGCAAATTCTCGGTGGCACTCTCGGTGGATTCTTTGTCGCCGTTCAGTCATCCGCAGTTCCGTTGATTGGTGTTGCTGTATTCACTATTGCGATCGTTGCTGGGCAGAGCACGAATTCACTGATTGTTGACCGCATTGGTTTGGGGCCTGCAGGCAAACAAGCAATTACTTGGCAGCGAGTGGTTGGCGCGATTTTGGCAATTGTCGCAGTCACTCTTGCTGTGCAACAACGCATGACCGAGGGATCAATTCCGATTCTTCCCGTCGTGTTTGCTTTTATTGCTGGCCTGCTGATTGCAGTTCAAGGCGCAATCAATGGTCGTGTCTCGATGGTGTCGGGGCAGCCACTCTCTGCGGCATTTTTGAACTTCATGTTTGGGTGCATCGTTCTTGGAGCTGCCCTTGGCATATCTGCAGGGTTCATGGGCAAGGAACTGAGCGGCGTATTCGTCGGGCCCTGGTGGGCGTACCTCGGCGGATTGATTGGCATCGTGTTCATCAGCATTGCCGCGTGGTCAGTTCCGATTGTTGGAGTATTGATGTTTGCTCTGCTGAGCATTTCTGGGCAACTCATCGGATCGATGGCCTTGGACATCGTCGCCCCAACCCCTGGGTCGTCAGTGACGCTCTCGCTAGTGTTGGGCGTATTGCTGGCCTTCGTGGCCGTGGGTGTGACCGCGCTCAATCGGCCAAGGCGTACCTAATCTGTTGGATCGTCGAGCAGCACTGTTCGATTCTTGATGATTTCATCGAGGCGCTCGCCAATCCATGACTTGATCAACGATTGACGAGTGATGCCAAGGCGGGTTGACTCATGGTCGAGTTCTTGAATCATCCACACGGGAAAATCGACATTGACTTTACGAAGCTCAAGTCGAGGGCGCCTGATCGTGCTGAGATCGAGGAGATGAGTGACGTCTTCCCCTGAATCAAATATTTCATCGAACTCTTTGCCATTCATATTGAGCCCTTTCTGATGCCCTTGCTCGGCGTGCCGAGATGATGCGAATCCGTTCTTCTTGCTCAGTTTTGGCTTGTAGTACAACCATGTTTCGGTCAAGCCAGATACCTCGGGCGAAACCGAACGTGATCCCATGTTTAATGCGATTACTTCGGTTTTTATCGTCGTCGAATTCGAAATTTTCACTCATACGTGGCACACATAGTGGAATACCTAAAATATACATAATAAGTATTAACAAGGCGAGTGTCGTTATTCATCTTTGGACGTTACTTTGGACGGCATCGCTTGCGACAGGCGGATTTGAATGCTGTGGATAGACCCCGGATTCGCTGGCACCTGTGGATGAGATGATTGCCCTGTGACCGCACAAATCCTTGATGGCAAAGCAACCGCAGCTCGAATTAAGGGCGAACTCCGTGTACGCGTTGACGCCTTGCGCGCCCGCGGGATTACCCCGGGCCTTGGCACCGTGCTGGTGGGAGACGACCCAGGCAGCCACGCGTATGTCGGCGGCAAGCACAAGGACTGTGAAGAGGTCGGAATCTCCTCGATCCGCGTTGACCTTCCGGCAACCACGACCCAAGAAGAACTTGATGCCGAGATTCTTCGATTGAATGCAGATCCAACAGTGACCGGCTACATCGTGCAGTTGCCGCTACCAAAGCACCTAGACACCAACCGCGTGCTTGAGCTGATGGATCCAAATAAGGATGCCGATGGTTTGCATCCCATGAACCTTGGTCGCTTAGTTCTTGGTGAAGAAGCACCGCTTCCTTGCACGCCTCGCGGCATTGTTGAACTTCTTCGCACATACAACGTCAATATCGATGGCGCACATGTCGTTGTTGTTGGTCGTGGTGTCACCGTAGGCCGTCCATTGGGATTGCTACTTACTCGTCGCACCGAAAACTCAACAGTCACGTTGTGTCACACCGGTACAAAGGATGTCGGTTCTTTCTTGAAGCAAGCAGACATCATTGTTGCTGCAGCAGGTGTTGCTCACTTAATCACCGCAGATCTGGTTCGCCCGGGTGCTGCAGTGCTCGACGTTGGTATCACGCGCACTGAAACCGGTCTCGTCGGTGATGTTCATCCAGACGTCATGGATGTTGCGTCATTCGTTGCGCCAATGCCCGGTGGTGTTGGTCCGATGACTCGTGCGATGTTGTTGATGAACGTTGTTGATACCGCGGAGCGCTTAGCACGCTAGCTGTTCGGTACGTTTTTGATCGCTAGTTCGTCCAGCCTGAACCAGCACGCAATGGGGTAGCCCAGCGAATCTTTTCGCCAAGCTCATTTGCGGCGCGCAATGGCCAATGCGGATCTCGTAGCATCTGGCGCCCCAGGAAGCACACGTCTGCTTTTTGATCTTCAAGCAGTTGTTCTGCTTGCTGGGCTTGCGTGATGCGACCAACAGCAGCAGTAAGAATTCCGGTTTGGGCTTTTACTTGCTCGGCAAGATCAATTTGGTAGTTCACTTCATTTGGAATCTTCGCATCGATGATTGCTCCACCTGACGATGCGTCAATCAAATCAACGCCAAGTTTTTCAAGTTCCTTGACATACACAACTGAGTCATCAACACCCCAACCACCATCAGCCCAGTCAGTGGTTGAAATGCGAACGAACAGTGGCTTGTCTTGTGGCCATGCTTCGCGCACTGCTTTGACTACTGCAAGAGGAAAGCGCATGCGGTTCTCAATCGAGCCGCCGTATTCATCCGTACGGTCGTTGCTCAAGGGGGAAAGGAACTGGTGCATCAGGTAGCCATGAGCTGAATGCAACTCGATCACGTCAAAGCCAGCCTTGTCGGCGTTCTGTGCTGCGGTTGCGAAGTCGGCGATGGTGGAATCCATGTCAGTCAGATCCATGGCCTTTGGGGTGCCCATGCCAGTGAATGCCTTGTCGGTTGCACTCAAGGTGATCCAGCCGCCTTCGCCTGGCTCGAGCACCTTGGCGCCATTTGCTGGAGCATCAGTAGAAGCCTTACGGCCCGCGTGAGCCAGCTGAATGCCAGCCTTTGAATCTTGGCCATGGATGTAGTCAGTGATCCGACGCCAGGCGGCAACTTGATCCGCACTCCAAATTCCCGGGCAAGCGATGCTGATGCGACCCACCGGGTTCACGCCTGTGGCTTCAGCCATCACCAGGCCCGCTTTGCCGTTGGCGTAGGAGCCCAAGGTCACCAGATGCCAATCGCCTACCACGCCGTTGATGTCCGCTGAGTATTGGCACATCGGAGCCACCCAAGCCCGGTTTGAAAATTCAACACCACGGATCTTCAGAGGTTCAAAGAGCAAAGTCATGGGCGTTACTTTAGAGGCCATCACCTAGGCTGAACTCAATGTCCACTCAGAGCGAAGAGCCAATGGCTTCGGTGCATTCCCTCAAAGCGCACCGCAAGCGCGGCTTTTCCATGGCCCAATGGCCAATCACGATTGTGTTGATTGGCGTGGCCCTATCGCTCGTTGTAGTGGAGTTCTGGTCGTTCCGAAAGGGATCGATCATGCTTTCGGCCTTCGTGACTTTGGCATTTTTTTTGCGCTGGCTGTTGCCAGACAATGAGGCTGGCTGGCTCGTGGTTCGTTCTAAGCGCGTTGATGTGATCGTGCTTGCAGTCTTGGCCATTGGGCTTACCTTGATGAGTTTTTGGGTGCCAAACCCTTCGTAGTTCTCAATCTTTGCCATAGTTCGGGTGTGACTTCTTCAACCGGACCTCGCCTGCGCTCAATTCTTGAGTCGATTCCTTCATATAAGGCTGGGCAGCCTGCCCCAGTACAGCCAGGCGTTATCCCTTTCAAACTCTCATCAAATGAGAATCCGTTCCCACCGCTGCCCGAGATCGTTGAAGCAGCAGCGGCGGCAACAGCATCGATGCAGTTGTATCCAGACTTTGCTTCGACGGAACTTGTAGAAGCAATTGCGACGCGCTTCACCGCGCCCTCATCACACGTGGCAGTTGCCACAGGTTCAGTGGCACTGACTCAACAACTCGTGCAGATCACCTCAGAGCCCGGCGATAGTGTGATGTTTGCGTGGCGTTCGTTTGAGTCGTACCCAATTGTCACGATGATCGGTGGCGCAACACCTCAACGCGTCGCACTTGATGGTGATGATCGACATGATCTCGAAGCAATGCTGGCTGCGATTGATTCGACAACGCGATTAATATTTGTGTGCAACCCAAATAACCCAACGGGAACAGCAGTAGGCCGCGAAGCAATCGCTGCCTTCTTGGCAGCAGTTCCGTCAGACATCCTCGTTGTCATTGATGAGGCTTATCGCGAGTTCGTTGATCCTGGCTTGATTCCTGACGGACTTGATTTCTATCGCGAGTATTCGAATGTTGCCGTATTGCGTACGTTCTCAAAGGCTTACGGGTTGGCCGGAGTGCGTGTTGGTTTCTGTATCGCGCATGAACCTGTGGCTGATGCGTTGCGCAAGGTGCAAATTCCCTTTGGTGTTTCATCAATTGCCCAAGCCGCAGGGGTTGCTTCCCTTGACCCAGTGGTGGAAGCCGAAGCTTTTGCGCGTTGTGAACTTCTGGTAGGTGAGCGCAATCGAGTGCTCGCTGGTCTGCGAACAGCCGGCTTTGCCCCGTCGGAGTCGGAGGCGAACTTCATTTGGCTGCGACTAGGGGAGCGCACCGCTGATTTTGCCGCTTCCTGTGAAGCCGTGGGGCTGGCAGTGCGTCCTTTTGTTGGCGAAGGGGTGCGAGTTTCCATTGGGCTCCCAGAAGCCAATGACCGCTTCCTTGCAACCGCTGTC